>SKEI01000975.1_pt1 | contig 16954 bp, 11 predicted proteins | sample 4826701 | NCBI WGS metagenome assembly SKEI01 (sample SAMN11008813, study PRJNA524170) | human gut metagenome | biome: Human fecal sample; material: Feces; isolation source: fecal sample from pouch patient p2, p6, p7, p14 | host: Homo sapiens | place: Israel: Tel-Aviv | collected 2016-08-31 | reverse complement strand
GTAAAGGATATCCTGTTCATTGGAAAACTGAAGTTCGATATCCAATTTATGGGCAAAGGAAGGGAAGCAGAAATACTTATTAGGAGCAAATCCCTTCAAACTTGAAAACCCGGCATCAATTCCCAGTACCCATTTCTTCGGCAGGTTCATGTTTCGTTTTGCGATGATCTCCTGCTGTGTTCTTACTGTTCTTGTATCTATCAATGCAAATTCTCCTCTCTGATTAATTTTTCATCTCTAATATGAAAAAAGCCCGGATTTCCAAAAATTCAAAAAACCAGACTTTTCTTCATAAGACTATATTTTAATCATCATTTTTTTGCTGTCGTAGCAGCCTTTTGATTCAATCGCCCAATCGCCATGAAATGTTCTACCCAGTAAGATCCTGTATAATCAGATATTTTTCCAGGGTTTCCAAAATGTGCAAATTTGTTATTTCCTAAAACGATACCTACATGACTTGCACCACTTGTCGCATATGTTCCCTGGAAAAAGATAATATCACCAGGTTTTGCATCTTCTTTTTTTACCTCAGCACAATAGGAACGCAGATCATCCGCGGTTGTTCTTGGAACACTCCATCCATTGCCACAGTTATTGATTACCCAGCAAACGAAACCAGAGCAGTCAAAGCTTGTTTGAGGGGAGTCGCCTCCCCATACATAAGGATAATTACCCTGTACATACTTGATAAGCTCATTATACATATTCATGAACTCTTTATCAGATAGCGCTTCTGACGGAAGCGAAAAACCAAACCCGCCGGCCCCTCCGGTCTGAGACACCTGCACAAAGTAGTATTGTAAGACTTTCGATGGATATTTCTGGTCTTTAAAATCCCATAGACCTTTTTGTTGAATTTCATTTTCATCCGTACGCTTTACTCCGCCGGATTTGTTTTTTGCATACTCTTTCGCTTTATCTTCTGTATAATTTCCATCACAAAAATCAACAAAGCTATCAGATTCAAATTCGAAAGCCTGCAGGACAGATTTCAGAGCTTCTGTATCCGCTGGCTGAGGAGGAATATATGGCTCACTTACTTTAGCATAAGCATTGATACAATCCGCAAATAGCTCCGCAGCAAGTTTTATGGAATCCTGCCTGCTCAACGTCTTTTTCGGATTCGGGTTTAATGAGGTACCGGACATATTGAAGATGTCGTCGCCCTTTGCATCGTAATGACGCTGTTCTGCCAGAGCTTTATACAGTTCGCTATAAGAAGGAAAGCCGTATTCATTTGCAGCTTCTTCCAGTTCTTTTTCATATTTTTTTATTTCATCGGAAAGTCTTGCTTCAATTTTTGTGTCTGCCCTCAAGGTGACATCCAATCCTGAGAATTTTGTCCAGTCAGATACCTGGTATCCCAAAAGAGCCATTTCCTTATTATTTCTGCTCCACCAGATTTTGTTTCCATCCCCGGCATATGGATCATAATTCCCAGAACCGCCCAGATTTACCTGCTCTCCAATAAAAGACAGCGCATGTTTATATACAGCATTTGTATAATGCGTTCCGTCAACGGTATCGTATCCGGAGTTTTTAAGTTCCGTATACAGGTCTATATAACCAACATCCGAACTCAATCCATTCTTTAAGGCTCTGTTAAAAGATTCAATTTCCGCATTTGTTACATAAGGATCATTCTGTACAGGGCCAACAGAAGCAAAATAGATCATTGCACCTTTTTTCTTCCATTCCGATGCTTTCTGGTTGATCGCTGCAATATAATTGTTCTGATTATATACATCATTGACACCCATCAGGATGACAAAAGCAGTTCCAGACGAAGCATAAGAATCTGCCTGAGGAAAAGCGGTACTTTTCATCCAGTCGAGTCCCTTACTTTGCAGGCAGATAAACTTATTATTTGCATCAGAATTGATATCCCTGAGCCCTTCCGTTCTGGAATCTCCGATATACACAACCTGACTGATAGATGATTTATCTTCTTCCTCATCTGATTCATCCTCATCTTCTGATGTATCCCCATCATCCTCAAGAAGGTCATCATCTGTCTGCGATAAAACTTTATTGAGAATAGACATTTCCTCATCTCCCACTCTCGACAGAATCGACTGCACAAGATCCATCAGTGAATCAGACATATTTGCTGACAAAGAATTATCTTCACCAAGTACATTATCCGGTTCCGGAGTAGGAGTTGGAGTCAAAAGATCCAACAGACTATCACTGTTGCCCCCGGTATTTCCGCCAAGAATATTACTGGCTTCCGTTTTTACAGAAGTGACCGCACTTATTACTGAGGTGATAGACAATGCTAGAACGGTAAATAAAACTATAACATATCTTTTCTTCATGCCATCACCCCCTACTTAACAAGATAAACTTCTGCATAGTTCACGCCTAATCTTTCTGTCTCTGCATGGGAATTTGCGTCATTCCCCATATAAATGTCAATGTGGTTTCCTTTAACACCGCCTCCGCAGTCTTCCGCGGTATATACGATTCCATTTATAAGAACTTTACTTCCATACGGGATCACAGATGGATCAACGGCAATAGAATGATTTTTCTGTAAAGGAGTTCCTAATGCACCAACAGGTCTTCCCTGTGCATCGTTATACCCTTCATTGCATTCATAACATCCGCAGTAATATGTCAGTTTGAACTGACCAAGTAAGGTTGTTGTCTGTCCGGGCTGAAGGGTTTCCCCAGCACCGCCTGCACTCTGGGAACGTCCATGGTAACTTGAATAAACGGATTGTGCATATTCAACTCTCGTGTCCATATGAGCAAAATTACTATCGCAACGTTCAAACATAGCACAGAAAATATAGGTAGCATAGTCTACATCATCTACTTTTTTAAATTCTTCCAACGATTTCCTTGTACTTTTTGAATAACCATAATCATGACCGACATATAACCAGTCACCGCCCTGCATTTCGCTTAACATGAAATTAAACTGTAATGAAACATCTTCATTCGGCCAGGAAGATCCCTGCTGATTACAATACTGAATAAAAGCAGTCTTACGGTCAAATGACCACTGACACATACCAATGCCCTCTCCATTGGATTCAGTAGTATTAAGGGCGATATCGCTAGGACCGCCTCCAGACTCCCACATAAGGTTTCCAATTACTCCCGCTGCTGCCTGTTCAGAGTATCCGGCATTGATAAGACCAAACCATACCTTTTCAATATTATTGCTGCCTATAAGCGTATTGGACAAAGGATCCAATCCGGAGGTGGATTTCAAAGCACAGTTAAACAGCTTATCAAAATAGTAGGTTGTAACAGTGACATCCAGATGACGGTGACCCGGGCAGTAATACTCATCCTCGCCTTCAGAATTTTTACGGCTAGTACATCCTCCGCAGTATGTAATAGTGACATTTTTTTCAACATCATGAGAGCCATTGAAAAGTCCGACAAGATAGGAACGGATCAGATTCTGATAAGTTCCATCATACTCTGATTTATCAATATCATTGATTTCAAGGAAGTCATAAAGTTTTTCACGGTCCTCCATTTTTATTTCATCCGTCAGAGGATTTGGAACATACTCCTCCATATTGAAGTCAAATAAAACAGCCATCAGGCAGAGACATTCTTTGATATTATTGTCTCCTTCTACCATACCTGTTTCATTCTGCCAGTCCTTATAAACCTTTTCATTCTTCTCATCCCTGTAATTGATCGTAACAGTTTCATAAGAAGGATCAGAACTGAGTTTTTCCAGGTATTCTTTAAATTTTTCATGACACTTGTCAAGTGCATCCACATACTGCTGTCCCACTAAAACAACAGTATCAGAATCCGTTCCGTCTTCCATTTCACCACCGTTGAAGGAAAAAATAGCAAGGATACCTCCTATCAACACACCTATCACAATAAGGATGATCAGGATTGGAAGACACGCCGCTACAATCGTAGTAAGCAGGGATATAATCAGGTTAACGACAAACATCGCTGCTTTTGCTGCTTCCACCATTGCCTTAGCTGCAATCTTTGAAGACAGTTTTACCGTATTCCCCGCTACACGGGACGACATACTGGCTGCTTTTAACGTTCCTTTTTGAACGATCTTCGCACCCAGTCTGTCTACTGAACCCACAACCTTCCTGGTAAGCCTCGTACCCCCTTTTATAGCACTATTAAACTGTCGCTTATAGGTTTTCTTAATAACGGGGGACGCCACTTTACTCGAAGATCTTGCCATCATCGTTCCGGCTCTGGTCATCTGGGCAGCCTGTCTGACGGAGCGCGTAGTAATCTTACCAGTGGTTTTCACCGGTCCTTTTATAACTGCATGGGCAACTTTCAAACTTCTTCTTACCATAGTATAGGTAAACACAAGACCCTCTGCGGTACTATTCTGAGACCTTCTCATCATCTGTTTAACTTTCCGCTTAAAATCACGGACTAACCGTACTCCACCCCTTTCAAGCAAGCGCGCTGACGATTTTAAGGAGAAACGGTTATATTCTGATAACTTTCGTATCTTATTGATTCCTACAAAAGCCTCGGCAAGTTTTTTATCTACTCCAGATAAAGAGTCATTTTTTAATGCTTTTTTCAATTTTTTTGCATCTGGCTCAATACCTCTGTACCGCAGGGATTTTTTTACGATAACATAATAACTGTTTATATTTTTTACACCGGACGGATTTATTAATTTATCCAGCTTCTTTTTCTTTTTGTCCATCTTAAGGTAAGATTCAAAAAGTTCCTTATCCTTTTGCGGAATGTACTTTTTTTTCAGATTAGCCTTAACATCTTTTATATTTGTACTATATGCTTTTTGCTTAATCCTTGCTTTCGTTTTCTCATACTGCTGGATATTTACATAGTTTCGCCCCATTTTCTGACGCAACGCCCGTGACACAGCATCCTGAAACTCCGGATCCGCATATAGATTCTCAAAAAATCCGTTCTTTTTTCTCTGATGGAGCATTACACGACTGACTAAAGTTGTAGAAACTCCGGTTGCCCTTTTATAAACAGTTTTAACCCCCGGAATCATCACATATCGTCCAGCTGTATTGTATACAGTAGCAGCTCCATATCCGGTATAAGTTTGCTTCATCTGATTTGTTGGAATAGTAGAAGAAACGATCCATTTCCCTCCACGTTCAACAGATCTCAGAGCTATGCGTCCCATATTCGGAGACTTGTCTACCGGTACCTGAAAAATAATCGTCGCACCTGTTGCACCAGCTGCACCTACTGTACTTGATGAAGAAGATACTTCTGGACTGGAAGACTCTATACTTTCCAGATTTCCTATCCTCGAATCTACATCTATTGTCGAACTTACATTTGACGCATCACTTGTGTTTCGGATTTTCACAGATTGATTTACCGGATCTTCTTCAGTCGCCTTATTTTCTGAAAAAGGATTATATGCTTCTGCCGGATCACTAAATGTACCGGGAGCTGAATCCATGTCCCTTGATTTCTGACTGGCTTTCTGCTTTTCCTCCCATTCCCTTTGAGCATCTATCTCTAACTGATTGGATTCATCCTGATAACGTAATCTTCGTTCCTCGCTCCCATTGTCTACTTTAGCACCTGGATCTTCCGTGCCTCTCATATCTTTTTCAGGTGGCGAATCTGTCCCTTTAGGTTCTTGTGTAAGACCAGGATTTTCACTTATTATACTATCTGGAGAGACCGATACTCCTGAATAGGAAAAATCGTCTGGAGAATCTTTATTGGGAACTTTTGAAAATCCCTCGTCCCATGAACGCTGTTCATCCTTTAGACGCTGATCAAACGGTTCTTCCTGATACTTCTCTTTCTTTCCCTGCCTGTTTCCAGGGTTCATTGTATCTATTTCATCAGCCATCTATACAACTCCTTTCTATGACATAATTGATCCTCAATCAAACTCTACAAACGAAAATTTTCGGATCTGAAATAATATGACAAACTATAACAAAAAGAAAAAAGACGTCCACCAGACGCCTTTCTAAGAAATATATAACTATTTTTTTACGAAACGCAGTAATTTTTCATGAGCAACATTGATGCCCTTCATGATACTCTCATCTTCCTTAGTATTATCACTATGAAATCTTTTTGCCAGTAAATGATACCTGACTTTTAATTCCGTTTTCGTGATGTCTCCCATCTTCTTAAACCCAAATATATATAATGCATTTTTCACAGACATACTATCTGCCATAAGCATGTTTCTGACTTCATCCACATCAGCCTCAAAAAGTGAATTCGAATTCACTTTTTTAAATTCATTCTGTTCAATCTTCAGGTCTTCTTCCTGGACATCATCCCATTCATCAGAATCGAGGTCTTCTCCTGTTGCTGCTTTATAAACCCTTTTATCCATCTTTTTAATGTTTGCAGGACGTATAACATAATAAAAAGGAAACAGTATAAACCTTATCCCCTTAAAAAGATATCTCAAGGCTTTGCGGATTACGTTATATGATAAAAGCAAAACAACCTCTGCCACTATTATCGCAACAATCACTAAAAGTTTTCTATCATTTTTATATATCACACCTAATCCAATAAAAAGAAAAAACAGTTCCTGAAAAATTACATATTCCTTCCTCTTCTTTAACAGATTCTTGTCAATAAAGTCAATTAAAATATATAGTATCCATAACGGTATTGATATTACATACAGTGCTCCATAAAGTAATTTTTCCACTATTTTTTCTCCCTTTTTCCTGTTTCGATAACCCCCTTGATACTATTGAGGGAATATTGCAGCAGCAGAATTACGGTCATAGTGGAAACTAAATAAAAAGTAATGCCAAAACATAATACTTCACATAAAGCAACGCTTCCTATGAAAAAAATCACTGTAAGTAAATTTCTCCAAACAGAATCAACATACATCAGGAAGGTTTTGTAAAATACGATTACATAGAACAGGCTTATTATTATAGCAGCTATAAAAAAATACCTCCCCTGCTCATAACCAGGTCTTCCAAGATGATAGCCAAAAACTCTCACAGTCTTGTCCAGAGAACGATGTATTCCTTTCATGTACCAGCTCATATATCCTGTCCCGGATTCTGCTTTTTTCCACTCTGTTCCATTCATGTAATATATAATGGTGTCAATCTTTGATGAATATTCAGAAGTAAGCCCAAGTGCCGCAAGGAAAGACTTGAGATTACTTTCATAACTCATAATATACTTAACATTATCAAGAATCTCCTTAATCCTTAAGACACAAGAGGGAAGATTGCGCATTACATATTCCATGCATACTGACATTACGCCGCTTATTGAAAGAAAGACATACTTAAATACTTTCTCCCCCCATATCTTTCTGAGCAAACACCCTATTACAATGCAACCGACCGACGTAAAAACAGACAAAAAAAACAGGTCTATTCCTACGCTGCGGATATCAAGCACACTGGCATCCATTGCCTGTGTATACCAGTTAAAAATCTTTCCTACTATCTCCATAATCTATCTCCAAAAACAGGGAGGAATGTACTTCCTCCCATCACGCATTACAACAAACCAGACATCATGTCTACAACTTCTTCCATTGTTTTTTTCATGTTTCCGTCAATATATCCCTGTTTGACATAATGCGGAAAATAAACAGATGCCATCATCTGTAAGATGGTATCTATATATGCTTTTTCCTGTCCTGTGATACTTCCTCTTTCTGTCAATGTTGAAAACCATGACAATGCAGTTAAAGCAGGATCCATCTTCATCTGATTATCAGCAGATGGAGCAGACGCAGGAGAAGGAGAAGAGAGATCCATTCCCAGAGAGCCTGCGAACTCCCCTTCATACTCATCAGCATCTAAGGACTCACTGTCTTCACGATACATAGGATCTTCATATCCAGAAGCATCAATGCCTTCAATATTTTCACTGTCACCTACACCATAGAAATCAGAATCATCGTACTTACGTACCATATCTTTAATCTCCTGCTTACGGGCAGCGCTATTATCCGGTACTTCAGGTTCCTGTTTCACTTCTTCTTTAAAAACAGAATCTGATTCAGAATCGGTTTCTTTTTCAGGAATATTATCCTTTTCAGGATTCTTAACATCAGAAACTTCCTTTTTATCAGCATTTTTACGATACATATCCAAGACATCTTTCGGGATCATATGATGTTCATCAAAATACTTATGTAACTCTTCCTGCTTTTCCGCATCAAGGTGCGCAATAACAGCGGCAGCATCAATGGTTAACAGCTTATCCTCTACTGCATTGATGATCCAGGTATCCGCAGAAGTTGCAATAAATGCAGTCTTATACGCCTGCCTTGTGCCAACGTTGAGTTTTTCGGCAAGTCTCTTTATAATAGCAGAACCTTTAAATGTTTTATCCTGAGAACTCTTCTCTTGATAGAGCATATAAAGAGTCTTTATCCCCTCAAGGTAATTTCCGTCTTTATAATTACGGCTATTAATATTTTCCTCATGCATTACAATCTGCTCATCCAAAGTACTCTCGATCTGACTCTCCTGTATAACACATGGAATTCCCTTAGAAAACCAGCCATACCCCTCTTTAATCCCCCTTTTTATAGCCTCAAAACGTCTGTGTCCTCCTATGATTCTGAAGGTATCCTTGTTTTCTTCTGGCAAAACATCCAATGGCTGTCTAAGGCCATTCACCCGGATACTGGACATCATATCTTCGATGTCGTTAATCGGAGCATCGTTCAGCTTATTCTCAACAATATACTCCGGATGGATAAACATAAATCTCATTTCTCCATCTGATACCTTTTCTGTTTCAGTTGTTAATGCTTTTTCGCTCATATCGTTCCTCCTCATACTTTTTTGATAAAATGATAAAAAATGAATTTTTTATTTTTTGAAAAAACATGATAGCCATGTATCCCGGTTGTGAGACATAACATTGGAAATGCAAATGGAAAGAGCATCCCCAACAGTAAATAATTTCACTCCTTTTCGAGCTCTTGAAACCGCTGTATTGAGAATATTACGTGTCAGCAGAACCCGCGGCTTTTCAGGCAGCATTACATAAACATCGTTATATTCTCCCCCCTGAGATTTATGTACTGTGATAACCTCCGCGGGAAGTATCTCGTCCAGTTCATACTCTCCCAGTTCTACGGTATCTTCCCCTAAATTTACGGTCATACCATTATGGATTTCTGCTATTACTCCAACATCTCCATTACAATATCCAGCTTTATAATTATTATTTATAAAAATAACCTTATCTCCAACCCGATAAACATAATCGTGATATATCAGACACCCGGCATCCGCAGGCTCTTCTAAAGTTCTGTTCAACAGATCTGTACCAATTTTCCCTTGCTTTGTTGTACTTAATATCTGATGTTCCATACATTCTTCATCTTTTGGATAATAATATAGCAAAGCCCTTTCTGCCTCTTCATCCGACGCATATCTGCCTATAAAGAATTGTTCATCAACGTCCAGATTTGGATCACCTTCCAGTATCTTCTTACAGTTACGCACAATAGATGACTGGGCATCCTGCCTCATAAACTGCTTCAAAGTAACAGTGCAAAATATCTGACTATTTAAAAGATCCCTGAATATTGAGCCACATCCGACACTTTCTATCTGGTCAGGATCTCCACAAAGGTTGATCTGACACCCGTTTGGTAAAGCACGTAAAAGCAGATAAAATATCTCCGTATCTACCATAGACATCTCATCTACAATCAAAAGATCACATTCCAACTGGTCATTCTCATTTTTTCCAAGGAAATCATTTCCATAGGGCACTAATTTCAGAAGAGAATGTATAGTAGAGGCCGGATACCCTGAGGATTCTTTCATAACCTGGGAAGCTCTGGCAGTGGGAGCGCACATGCAGACTTTTGCATCTGGACACTTTTCTTTATACAGCCTGATAGCTCCACTTATAGTCGTAGTTTTGCCTGTACCTGGCTTTCCCGGCATAAGAATTACGTTATTTGTATTCATAGAGAAAAATAACCTCCGCTGCGCATCAAGATAACGAAATCCTTTTTCTTTTTCCATCATCATGACATCATTAAGGCTTATACCCAGATCTTTTGGGATATCTTTGATTCGATTCAGGTGTTTATATATGTCATATTCCTGTAGATATCTTCTCTTGAAGCACAGATAACCGTCCTTGATCATAATATCAGGCATTGTATTAATAACAGCAAACAAATAAACAGGGGAAACAATCCACGGCCAGGCAGAACGGCTTAATAATTCATTAAAGGCATCAATATATCCCTCTATCGTAATCCTTGTATTACCCTTGGATTCATTTATCCGCAGCACTTCAATTGCTGCCGATTTCATCCTTGACACGGATAATCTGGCTAACCCATAATGTCTGGCAAGGAAATCTTTTTTTACAAAATCCATTCCTACTCTTTCCCCTGCTAAATATGGATCTTTTTTTAATGCTCCTACTGCATCCCCCTCATACATCGTCTGAAGCCTTGATATCTGGTTATACTCCAGCCCGCATGATAAAAGTTCTTCATAGGTTGACTGGGTAAGATTAATACTCCTCAGCTTTTCCATCAGGGCATCCCTGTACACCTTGGATCGTTTTATATGCTTAAAAAACTCATCCACGTTCATATCAAGGAGCTTCATAATATTCCCGTCAAGTTTATCTAAAAGCATATTTGCTGTTTTTGCCGATACACCCTTGATATCCTGCAGAAAAAACAAACTGCTTTCTCTCGTATCAGAATAGATTTTCGACTTCTGGATATCATATACATATCCATTTGTCTGCACTACTTCAAGTTCAAGAGGAATCCCTGGTATCGCCATCGGGATAACTCCGCGGCAAAGTACCTGGTGTTTCTCATTACACTCGATCTCTTCTGTGACAAGAAGCCAGAACATGGCATATCCATTTCCTTCATCCTGCGGTCTGGTCAATCGTACCAGTTTTCCATGTATAAGCAAATATTCTCACCTCGTCCTTCGTATGTTTCCAACTTCTCTTTATTTTAGGGGGTATACAGGAGAGAGCCTTCGGCTATTTAACGGCAAAAAATTCCATTTCTTGTAGAAAAGCCTCCCTTCCTCACCCCTTATGTATTTAGTATAAATTTTTTTAGAAAAAATTTTTTCACACGAAAAAACATCTGTTACTGCTGCACTTCTTCTGTTTCCTCTCCATCCACAATTTCCATATTATGATAAAGCATCTTTCTGATTTTTTTTAGAGATTCTTCCTCATATTCATCAATAGGATCTGGATGATGCATATCTATCCACATGAGAAATGGAACAAATCTATCTGGCACCTTCAGCTCACCATTTCCATTTTCCACAATAGAGTCCAAGTCTTCTAATGAAGGAATATAATCAGACTCATAAGATAACTCTCCCAGTTGTTTTTCAAACTCATCATATTCTTTTTCAAATAATTTCATAAAAACCTCCCTGTATTAGCTCACACACTCTGAGCCAGATTTATCAGAGAATAATATGAAGAACAAGAATCTATTACTGACAAAAATCCCGCCTGCCAGACACCCCGGCAGACGGGATCACATCAAAATCCTATTTCATTCAAAAATTCATTTAACTCCGCAGCTTCTCCAAGGCCATTGTCTTTTAAACGCAGACTCTGACGAAGAGAATCAAAAGATTCAAGACCTATATTCTTAATACAGAAAACTGATGCTTCTTCATCCTCACCACTGTAAAGATAACCTTTTTCCCCTTTTGCATTAGAAGTAATAGCATTTTCAAGGATTCCACTCTTGTCTATATAATATCCAATCAGACTTGTATATGCGGAAACCGTCAGATCATTTGTAAATATCAGAACTGGTGAATTATATTTCTTATATGCCATACGGGTAAACATCGGAATATCATTAAAATCTACCTGCGGCACATAAATACAAATAGCAGGCTCTTTTTTGCCACTCTTTCTTTGAATGGCAACTTCCTTACTTAATTCACTGGTTACCATTCTGAACTGCGTGATCTTATACTGTCTTCCTTCCTGTTTAGAATCAAGGTCTGTAATATGAGCCAGTTTTATCTTCGGATCATTTGGTTCTTCTTTATTTCCAATACCTGCTTCTCCAATATCCTTTGACTTTGATATTGTTTTTAATGCTTCCTCACTATCTTCTGGAGGAGCAACTGCCTGGTTTTCATAATAACCAGAGGTAGAATTCAGAAAAATAATCTTTCCATTTTCATCTTTTTCCTTTGTTATATCAAACATATTTTTATCGTCAACATCTCCGGTAAATTTGTAACGGGGATGTTTTTCTAATGGGAATTTTTTATCATAAAATGGATTTACGTTTTTCACAAACACGAGGCAGCAGTCCGGCGGCATGGTACGGATCTCATCCATAGTCATAAGCTCTCTTTTCTGCGGACCAAAAGTCATTCCTCCACCGCCTTTTTTGCCAGTACTAACATTTTCTCCTCTTTTACGGATAGTTGCAAATCCAAGTTGTTTGCAATAATATTCTGCAGTAGTCTGTTCCTGTGTACCAAGTAGAATGTTTGTATCGCAGTTACCTATAATGGTTTCATAGTCATCCTTATACATTGCCTTAATCTGGGCAAGTGACTGAAGAACAACGGTACAGGAAATATTATATTTACGCATGGTAGATATTTTCTTAGGAAACTCTGGGATTTTTCCGATGTTTGCAAATTCGTCCATCATAAAACGCACATGGTATTTAAGTCTGATAAATTCAATATCCGGATTATCTTCTGTAGGTTTTGTATGCTCCGCTTTATAATACAATGTATCAAATAACTGAGAGTACATCATAGATACAATAAAGTTATAGGTTGAATACGCCTGTGGAATAATAACAAATAGGATTGTCTTATGGTCTCCAATTGTTCCCAGGTCGATATTATCGCTTCCTGTCAGGTTGGCAATCTCAGGAATATTGAAAGGATTAAGACGTACTGCCGCGGAAATAAGAATAGACTTCAAAGTCTTTACACCGCCCAGACTAAAAGTCTGATAATTCTTCCATGCCTGAGACTTCTTTATCTCTTTTGCTCTAAGCTCAGATTCTTTCGCATTCGTATATTCTTTTAATTCTCCGTTTTCAAGATATGCTTTTCCTGTAAACAGTTTACCAAGGTTTGTATCATCAACACTGGATGGGCTTTTTGCCCCCGGGTTTTCATCCATCTGAGCCATCTGAATCATTTTTAAGACCATTGGAAAATTCTGATCACCCTTGTCGGCAAAATCTCTCAGATAAAAAATACAAGCATTTAAAAGTGCTTTTTCCGAGTTTTCCCAGAAAGGTTCTCCCCCACTCTTCTCTGGAGGAGTTGTATTTGTAATAAGAGTATCCACAAGGATACCAACACCGGCATCATCCCTGATATAGCAAAATGGATTATAACAGTTCGAAAAGCCCATATTTACAAGATTAAATACTCTTACATCATACCCCTGGTTCTTCATTTCTTTTCCGAGACTGCCCAGCAGTTCGCCAGATGGGTCGGTAATAACAAAACTGCAGTTTTCCTGTAACAGATTCGGCTTCATAACGAAGCGTGATTTACCGGTACCTGCTCCTCCCACAATTAACACATTGTTATTAAGTCTGGTCTTTTTATCTTCCAAGGATAATCGGACATGTTCAGAATGAATCATATTCATTGGTCCGTCACATGTTTTTTTACCAATAGGATCTGCATGTATTTTATTGTAATCTCCATAACTGGAAGTCCATTTAGCAGAACCTCCCTCAATGCCAGCTGCATCATGTCGGTACTTCTGGTTATCCCCGTAAATGAGCAGCGCACCAATTACATACATGGACGCGCCAGCTCCATAATATTTTAAATAAACTTCATCAAATCCGATATGGAAGCGAAATCTCATTGCATCATCAAAAGCCCTTTGTATGCCTTCAAAACCATACAGTTGATAAAACGCCAGATTTCCGGCAAGTAAAAGAACCATGATAAACAATACTCCGCCCACTATGATGTATACAGGCATCATATCATCTTTTTTTGTCATAAAACTGCAGCCGGGGCTGCGCCGGCTGGCTTCCCTCCTATCTGAAAACGCAGCCGTTATTCTCTTTCTACATCAACTTCAAGCTCAGGGCTCTTGTCTCGGTCAAGATCCTGGAATTCATCCAGAATACCATCGTTATTCTGATCAAGGTAATCAGGCATATCAAATGGTTCTCTCCAATCCATGGTAGCACGGATATCGGAATTATACTGCTCGGAGAACTGGATAACCTGATCTCTCGTAATACTTCCATCCATATATTGAGAGGCAAAGGATCTTAGTTCTCCAGAAGCTCCTGCCTTAAATCCCTGACATCCGATCGCTATCTCCACATTCATCCTCGCTTCATGCTCTGCATTAAAAGCTACCTGCTCAGATTCTTTAGGATGAACCATATTGACGCCTTCCTGTTTTGTATGCATAATATCAATAGACCTCTGGATCTTGTAGTATGCTTCGGCTTTATGCAGATCATTCAAATCTTCTTTTTTCATAAGCTTAGCCAGCTCCTCTTTACGGAGAGATCTGATGTCTTTGATCATGAGTACCTTTTGCGCATCCTGCAACGTCATTGGTTCCGTCTGTCCACTCTTCATACGGTCTATCAGTTCTTTCCCCATGATTTCCGCTTTTTGATCACGAAACACCCTTGGTGCATTCATACGGTCTATCTGTTCGCAGACAAACTTTTCAAACTTAGGATCTCTGCGATCACAAAATTCCATAACAGGTTTCTTTCCTGTAATTCTCTCCATATAAGCACCATTTTCATCAAGCATCATCACATGAGTACCATTAAAATTTGAAAGATAAAACTTAGAGCCATTCGCCGCATGCACAAGATTGACAATATCTTCCTTATTTTTTCTCTGGACATTCATATATTCATAAATATTCTTTCCTGCCCCGTTTCTTTCCTGTAAAACTCCTGCTCTAAGCACTTCAAAAACCTGTTTGTCATCTGTTCTGTGATAGATGGAATAGCTTCCGTCTTTATCTCTTTCAGCAGCAAACAACATTCCGTTTTTAACCGCCCTGTCTTTCATAAAACTCATTTCAGCAAAGTCCAGACCTTTGATTTTCACTGGCTCCTGATAAGAATTAAATCTTCTGATTGTATCCTGGTCTACCTGGAATACCTTATGGTTTGCAACAAGGTAATCTGTCCTGAGCTGATTCATCGCACTCTCATTTTTTTCGGCATAAATGATCCCATAAGATTCTCTGCCATCTTTTTCAAGTACACATTCCTTATATGCAATCCCTAATTTATCACAAGATTTCATCAGGGAACGAAGTGTGTCTTTTTCCTCACACTCCATTATTTTTAATTGTCCACCTTTTTTCATATAGAGGTACAGACTTTTTGCATTATTATCCTGCAATGCTCTTGTTTCGATATAATAGCTTATAGCAGCAGACACCGCTTCAAATGCCTTTGCCGATGTCTGCGCTGCACCCATTACAGCCATCATATCCCCTTTTGGATCCTGTACTTCTCTCATATGGAAACCTCCTTTCAATTTTTAGCAGCAACGGATGTCGCTGCTTCATTGATAAAATGGAAAAATATTAATAAAAAAGAATTTGTCATATTAAGGATAAGATCATCAGAAAGGAGTCAGAACATGGATATTATTAGTGAATACGAACAGGTTTTAATCGGGAATATTTCCAAAATTCCACCTCGCCTGTTCCAGAATGAGCCAGCTGCTAACGAACAGTTTGCATTATCCGTATTTCAATATGCAATAGAAAATCTGTTATGCTGGACTCCTACGGAAGCATATCAGCTATTTTCACCTGCTGTCGTAGAAACCATGAGACTGAAACAATTATTAAATTACATTAAATTTCCAAGCGAATTGACAAAAGATAATACGGAGTATATTGTATATCTGATATACCCCAAAGAGGTGCCATACGATTTCGCAAAATATGTAATACAAACTTACAACAAGGTACTAAATGGAGAAATCCGATATCCTCGGGAATATATGTATGGAAACAAAGGACTTGTAAGATCAGGAATATGTCTTCAATACGCGATCAAAAACAGCAAAGTATTCCATTCGGTTGAAGAAATGTACCGTTTCTTCTGCTCACCGGAAGGTTTTGCTTTCTTGCGGGAAAAAAAATTATATCAGTTATATAAAAGTTTCTATGATAACCCTCTGCAGTATTTACATTACAGTCTGCCGGATTCGTTAAAAAATGAACTGTATTTTAACTACTATACATTCCTTGATAACTACAAAAAAGAATTCGGGAAATTGCCTCCCTGCACCTCTTGAAACCTCCACACGACTAAAGTCGCGGGATTCCCGCACCTCCCAGAAGGGATGGCACATAAAAAAGGGAGAGAATTATTCTCTCCCATCTTTTACTATCTCAAAATTTCGTCAACTACCTCCATCGTATCAGAATGGTTTACTCCTGCGATTACGATATGGTCGTAGTCATTTTTTTTCTCTTTGACAAGGTTTAACAGCGCTCTCCAAATATCGTTATCAAGCATTTCCACTTCATCAAAAAAGAGAAGCCGGATACCTGTAAAGCTGTTCAGCATGTCTAACAAGAGGAAAATTGCTACTGCCTTTTCTCTGGCAGAACAGTTGCTGACATCAACCGGATTTTTTCCATTTCTGCCAATGCAGACATGTAAACCATTCTCCATTGCAAGGCGGATAGTATACCCAAGCTTCACAGCGGACTCATTCATCTGCTGCTCAAAAAATGCAAGGTATGTCTTCGTATTACCTTCCAGAACAGGACCCTTTTTAGAGAAAGCTGCTGTTAAAGCCTCTAATACTTTCAATGATTCCTCCTGTTCAGGAAGCGCATTCTTTACAGAAAGCATACCCTCTCTTGTAATCGACGCATTTAGGATGACAAGCGAGAATCCTCGGTAATTCAATTACCGAGATGAAAGCGCACGGGCAAACTTATGTTTGCCTATTTTTTATAAATATGATAAATTAAAAGAAACAGGTAT
>SKEI01000974.1_pt1 | contig 16961 bp, 13 predicted proteins | sample 4826701 | NCBI WGS metagenome assembly SKEI01 (sample SAMN11008813, study PRJNA524170) | human gut metagenome | biome: Human fecal sample; material: Feces; isolation source: fecal sample from pouch patient p2, p6, p7, p14 | host: Homo sapiens | place: Israel: Tel-Aviv | collected 2016-08-31 | reverse complement strand
CGGGGCCGCCCGACACGCACGGCGGCTGCACACCGAAATCGGGGGCCTCGGTGTTGTCGATGATGGTGACTTCGAAACCGGCCACTCGCAGCTGGCTCACCGCCTCGCCCACTACGGTTCCGGTCTGCCTGAGCCTGGTATGCGTCACCACCACCGCGTTGCGCTTGGCCATGGCATCCTCCTGTCGATTCGGTCGCACTGCTCATTATTCTAACCGCAGACACCGTCATCACTCGTACAGGTGTTCGAAAAATGCCGCTTCGTGGCGCGTCGCCGACAACGTTCCGTAGAGTCGATTAACGTAAGGCTTCGGCATACAATGGCATACAGCCGCGCGATCACCGTACGCGTGCCGTGCGCAGCGCGATGGCATGCCGTATGACCATACAGCAGTATCAGTTGAGGAGCTTGAGGACCCATGGCCAATGACTTCGACGAATCCTCCGCCAATGAGGAGGCCTCGAAGGGCCTGTCATGGTGGTATTCGGCCGATGTACAGAGCCGAGACAAAAGCGATAAAACCGCCAAGCGCATTCGCCGCATCAGCATCACCGACCGTCTGCTCAGGCACCCGGGCCGTCTGTCCATGGTGTATTTCGGCGCACTGATCATCATCGTCACCGGCTTGCTGCTGCTGCCGATCTCCACATCGGACATCATCTTCACCAATTTCCCGATCGCGTTCTTCACCGCCGTCTCGGCCCTGTCCACCTGCGGCATTCCGGTGGTGAACACCGGCGAATACTGGTCGATGTTCGGCCAGGTCGTCGTCCTGTTCTCCATCCCGTTCGGCGGTCTGGGAGTCATGACCTTCGCCTCGATGGTGGCTCTTGGCGTTTCCCGCAGACTCAAGGTCTCCCAGCGTATGCTCACCGCGAACGAGCTGGGCACCACGAAGCTTTCCGAGGTCAAAGGCGTGCTCACCGTGGTGCTGGGCACCTCCATCATCGCCGAGGTGCTGACCTTCGTGCTGCTGCTGCCCGACCTGTTCCGCGTGAACCATGGCAATATGGGGCGTACCTTGTGGCAGGCGCTGTTCTACGCGGTGTCGGCCTATAACAACACCGGTTTCACGCCGGATGCCACTGGTCTGCATGTGAACCGTTGGGGCGTGGGGCTGCCGATTCTCATCAGTGCATTCATCGGAACGCTCGGCTTCCCCGTGGTGCTGAATCTGGTGCAGTGCGCACGCCGGCGGCTCAGCCCGAAACGTTGGACATTGCACACCAAACTCACTTTGGTGACCACCGCTGTGCTGGTGGCCCCCTCACTGGCTTGGGTCCTGCTGGTCGAGTGGAGCAATACCGGCCTGTTCCCCGCAGATGACCCCGGCATGAAGATGCGCCGTGCGATGCGCGCCGCCGTCATGCCCCGCTCCGCCGGGTTCGATATTTCCTGGGTGCCCGAAGTCACGAATGAGACCAAGGTGTTCATGAGCATACTCATGTTCATCGGCGCAGGTTCCTCATCCACCGCTGGCGGCATCCGTGTCACCACGTTCGCGGTGATTCTCTTGATTTGCCGCGCCGCATTCACCGGCCATCGCGATGTCACCGTGTTCCGCCGCCGTATCCCCCGCCGTATTCAGATGACCGCCGTGTCCGTGACCACGGCCTGCTTTGCGCTGGTTATGGTCGGTGCGATGATGCTGATGTTCACCACCGGCTGCGCGTTCGTGGACGCCGTGTTCGAAGCCTGCTCGGCCTTCTCGTTGGGTGGTTATTCGGTGGGCGTGGCAAGCGCCGGCAATCCGGCCAGCCTGTTTATTCTGTCCGCCGAGATGATTGTCGGACGACTTGGCCCGTTGACCATCGCCTACTCCATCAGCCGACCGATGGCTCCCGAACCTATTCGTTATCCGCAGGAAAACATTATCGTTGGCTGATCGGCCATTCAATCGGCGCCCAGCAATCTGACATAGAGAGGACCATCATCATGGCAGCAAAACCGAGCGGCAACAAAAGCGTGCTGGTCATCGGACTGGGCCGTTTCGGCGGGTCCGTGGCCGCCACCCTCGCCCAGATGGGTCAGGATGTGCTCGCAGTGGACAAGAACCCGGAGCTTGTGGCCCGTTGGTCCGCGCATCTGCCCACCATTCAGGCCGATATGACCGATGTGCTGGCCATCGAGCAGATCGACGCCTCCCAGTTCGACACGGCCGTCGTGGCCATCGGCGACAGCATCGAGGCTTCGGTGATCATCACCGGCAACCTGCTGGACGCCGGCGTTTCCGACCTGTGGGCCAAGTCCGTGTCCCAGGAGCATGCGCGCATTCTGCAGCGCATCGGCGCCCGCCACATCATCAACGCGGAGACCGATGCCGGCAAGCGCGTGGGCCATCTGGTGGCCGGCAATTATCTGGATTACATCGAAATCGACGGGCCGTACACCGTCGTCAAGGTCCACACGCCCCTGTACGCGGTAGGCCGCAGCATCGAGGACGTACAAGTACATGACAAGTACGGCGTGACCGTGGTGGGCCTCAAGGCCCCAGGCAAGGAGTTCCAGTACGGCTCCAAGGAACTGGTCATGCATCGCAACGACGAACTCATCCTCATGGGCAAGCAGGATCAGATCGACCACTTCATCCAAGGCTAACCCCCTAACTGCGCTCGCTATACCCCCTATCTGCTCACATCGTGACCGATATAACCCCCTCAACATGGATGCGCTCATTATTGTGGCAATAAGCCATAAAGCTGTACGTCCATATTAATAAGGGGAGTTTTATCATCATGGGCAAGCATACGCAGAATTGCACGCTGATAGGCAAAGGAGTCTACGGCACCATAGGAGTGGACCAACGTTCCCGTCTTGCCGATGGCGCGCATTTTCACACCATGATTGTGACCAGCACCCTCGAGGCCTCAGTTATAGAAGGGGACAAACTGGTCATCAAAAGTGGCATTGTGCGGTGTGATGGTGATATTCGCGTATCCAGCATCAGCGGCAGCGGCGACATCGAAGTCGGCGGCGACATTATTTGCGATGAAATAACCTTTACCGGCAAACTACGATGCAACGGCGATATCGTTTGTTCCGGAAATCTGTCCGTCAATGGCTCCCTAGGCACCCGTCATATTAGCGGTCAGACAGTCCGCTTGAACGGCGTGTTGAAGGGTCATGACGTCAACAGCAGGGCTCTGGAAGTTCATCCACTCCGCAGTACGATGTTTTCCCGTTTTGATATGGATGGGTATGAGGATGGCAGCACGGTTCGCCATATCACAGCCGTCACGGTTGAAGCCAACCATCTGCAACGCCGGACTTTGCCGGCGGACTCCGCCATGCTACGCAACGGCAGTGCGGTGGAAAGCGCCACGTGTGCCACCGCACTAGGCATCGACCGTACCTCCAGCGTGCTGCTGGTGAACGGAGACTGCCAACGCATTCATCTCAAGACAGCGTAAAGCAGGTATTCCTCATTACCGTGGGTGCCGATGATGGGACTATCGGCAGTGGCCACCACGTCAAGTCCGTGCTGTTCAGCACAGGCGACCACGTCGTGTAATGCCCGCTCCCGCAATGCCGGATCTTCAACGATGCCGTTTTTGCCGAGTCCTGCCCGGCCGACCTCGAACTGCGGTTTGACCAGTAACACAATCTGCGCACCGGGAGCCGCGATGCGCGCGATTACCGGGATCACATAGGTCAGGGAAATAAAGGAGACGTCGGAAACGATCATCGCCGGCCGGTAAGGCAGGTCGTCGGCCTCTACTTCGCGAATGTTGACGCCGCTCATTTCGATGACGTGCTCGTCATTGGCGATGCGCGGGTCGAGCTGGCCGTGCCCAACGTCGAGCGCTACGACTTTGGCCGCTCCCCCGCGCAACAGTACGTCGGTGAAGCCACCGGTGGAGGCACCGATATCCAGACATTCCAAGCCTTCCGGCCCGGTAAGGCCATTGCCGGCAAAGGTTTCGAACGCGCCCAAGAGTTTGTAAGCGCCTCGGGAGACGTAGTCGTCGCCCTTATCCACGGCGAGTTCGCTGTGCCCGGCTTTGACCATGAACGATGGCTTGGTGATGGGCTCGCCGTCCACGCGCACATGCCCGGCCTTGATGAGTCGCTGCGCTTTGGCCCGCGATTCGACCAGTCCCGAAGCCACGAGCATCATGTCAAGTCGGTCAAGTGGAGTCGCGGGATCGATATGCTGCTCGGTCATATATCTTCCTTTCGGCCCACCATCCACCAACGGGGTGGCTCGGCATGGAGCCACCATCCAGCACTTCACGTCATCTTCCGCTGGCGGGAGAATGAATCACCTCTGCTAGCTGCGGCTGTTATCAAGCTCGTGTTGTAAGGATTCCAGCACGTTGCGATAGGTCTCAAGCTTGCGGTCGTTGTCTTGTTCATCGATATCCGCAAGTTCGGGGTATCGCTCGGTGACCGGCGCATGTTCGCTATCCGTAGGCATAGGACTATGCCTCGATGGCGAACACCGGTACCGTGGCCTCGCTAAGCTGTGCGCCTTGGTCGGCGGCTTCCCATGCGGCGCATACGGCGGCGCGCAGGCCGTCCATACTGGTGGGGTCGCTGACGTGTACCTGGCCGTTTTCAAACCAAGCGCTAGCCTTGCGGCATTCCCAAGTACCGCTCTCATCGCGGACCGGCTCCGGTTGGGCTTCGCCGAGTTCACGCAGATCAGGGGCGATGAATGTGGGCCTCAGGTGTGACGGAGCCAGCATCAGTTCGGTCGGGTTGGTGACACCGGTCAGCACCGCCAGCGAATCGTAGTCGCCGCGGTTACCGGCCTCGATATCGGTGTCGAGGCGGTCGCCAATGGCGATGGACGCCTCCTTGGGCACCAAATCGTGGCCTTCGGCGGCGTTCAGTTCGCGGGCCTCATCGTACATGTACGCTTCCGGCTTGCCAGCGGAGGCGACCGGTTCGACGCCGGTGGCCGTGATCACGGCGCGAATCATCGATCCGCAACCGGGGGCGATGCCCAGTTCACGAGGAATCGTTAGGTCGCGGTTGGTCACGAAATACGTGGCTCCGGCCTCGACCGCGAACGCGGCATCGGCCATCATCTGCCAAGTCATATCCGGATACCAGCCCTGAATGACGGCCTGCGGGCGGTCCTGAGGACCGTCCACGATGGTCAGGCCGTTGCGGGTGACCTCATCGCGCAAATGCTCGGCGCCCAATACCTGTACGCGCGCGCCGGCGGGCAACGCCTTGGCCACCATACGGGCGGCCACCACCGAAGAGGTGATGACCTGCCACGGCTCCACGTCCAAGCCGAAGCCCTTGAGCTGGTCGGCCACCACGTGCTGGAAGCGCGAGGAGTTGTTCGTGGTGTATTCGATGGTCATGCCGGCGGCTTCGGCCGCACGAATGGAATCGGCCGCGTATTCGACCGGATTCTTGCCGCGATACACCACGCCGTCGAGGTCCAGCAGCGCAAGCTGATAGGCCTCGGCGAGCGGGCGATCGGTGCCTTTGAGGAAACGGGTCATTACGCCGTTCACTCCTCGGTTTCGGGTTCGGTGGAGTCGGAGTCGGCGGATTCGGCGGAATCGTCAGCCTCGGCGTCATTGGCGGAATCGGTCTCGGTCTCGTCGGCCTCATCAGACTCGGCATCGCCGTCTTCAGCCTCGTCATCCTCATCGCCGTATTCCTGCTCCGGATCCGGGGCGTACTGCGCCTCATCCGGATCGATGCCGAGCTTTTCGAGCACGTCGGAGGCGTCGGTGATGTCTTCGAGATCGTGATCGATCACCACGTCGTCGCTGTTTTCGTCAATCTCCTCGTCGGCATACTGGTCCTCAAGACGGTCCAGCAGGTCGTTGAGCTGCTCGGCTTCCTTGCTGCGGCCGGCCTCTTCAAGGAAGTACTGCTCGGCCTGCACGGCACGCATGCGGTACTCACCCGGCAGCCCCTGGGAACGGCCGACGGTGTGAACCACTTCAATGGCCTTGTCCCACATCTCCAAATCGCCAAGGGCACCGGCGTACACCAGGAACATCTCGACCTTGGGAGCGCCATGCAGCTGCTTGCCCTCATCGGACAGCGCCAGTTCCACGGCCTTCTTCGGCTCTCCGACGCCACGCTCGCAGTCAGCGATGAACGGCAGGTAGTCGAGGAAGCCGTTCATACGGTAGGCGGTGCGGAACTCACGCAGGGCCAGCTTGTAGTCGCCCTGACGGTAGGCCACGAACGCAAGCGTCTCGCGGGCGAAGTCGATGCGGGAGGCCTGACGGGCCACCCACTTGGCGTGCTCCAAGGCAAGTTCGGGGTCGCTCTCCTCCAGCGCGAAAGCGGCGAGGATGTGCAGACCAATGTTCTCCGCGTGCTCCTTGGACAGGCCGCGCAGACGTTCGCGCTCATCCTTGGACAGCATCGACCATTCCATGCCCTTGGGCATCTTGGGCTCGTCGGGACGACGGTCGGTGTACGGGTTCTGCGAGGGGAAGCTCATCGTGCCGTCGGAGTTACGGCGCGGGCGCCTCATGTATTCAGAGCGCTTCTCCTCACGGTACTGGCGCTTCTCTTCCTGCGAAAACTCGCGGAATTCGCCGTCACGACGGTTGTTGTCGCGGCGATCGTCACGGCGGAAGTCACGACGATCATCGCGGCGGTCGTCCCTGCGGAAGTTGCGGCGGTCGCCATCACGGCGATCGTCGTCGCGACGGAAGTTGCGACGCTCACCATCGCGGCGGAAATCACGACGATCGTTATCCCTGCGGTCATCGCGACGGAAGTCACGACGGTCATTGTCACGACGGAAGTCACGACGGTCCCCATCGCGACGGTCGTCCCTACGGAAATCTCGGCGGTCGTCGTTGCGGCGGAAGCTGCGACGCTCACCATCGCGGCGGAAATCACGACGATCGTTATCACGGTGCTGGTAGCGCGGATTCTCGCCGTTCTCGCCTTCGTGGGAACGGTAGCCGCCTTCGCGGCGCGGCTTGAAGCCTTCGCCGTCACGGCGCGGACCATTGCCGCGGTAACCGCCCTTGCCGCCGAAGCCGGAGCGGCCGCCCTTGTGGAAGCCGCCGGACTTGCCGTACGACTTGCGGTAGCCGCCGTGGCCCTCGCCATCACCGTCACGGCGCGGCGCGTAGCCCTCGCCATCCTCACGGCGACGCGGCTTGAAACCCTCACCATCATGACGCGGCTTGAAACCGCCCTTGCCGCGCGGCTTGAAACCCTTGCCGCCGCGGTTGCCCGGTCGGCGATCGCCATACCCCTTATGGCCGCCGCCGTAAGACTTGCCGGAACGCTCGTTACCTTCTGCCATTACTTGTTTTCCTTAATTCGTTGTTGATTAACGGTTTTCCACGGCGCCGAGCGCCTTCTTGCCACGACGGATAAGCGCGAAGCGGCCTGCCAGGAAGTCGGCTTCGGCCAGCACCTGCTCCTCATCCTCGATACGGTTGTTGTTGAGATACACGCCACCGGACTTGATGGCGCGGCGTGCCTCGGAAGCGGACTTGAACAGTCCGGCAGCCTGGGCGGCGTCGATTACGCGATCGCCGGGCTTGGAGACGGGGAAGACGTGCTCGCCGTTCTCGTCGACCACCTTGAAACCGTCGAGCACGGATTCCAGCGTTTCCTCGTCGATGTCTTCGAGGTTGCCACCGCGGCCGAACAGCGCACCGGAAGCATCGATGGCAGCCTGGGTAGCGGCCTCGCCATGCACGAAGCTGGTGACCTCCCAGGCAAGGGTCTTCTGGGCCTCGCGCTTGCCGGGGTTGGTCTTGGATTCCTCGACCAGTCGTTCGATTTCGGCCTTGGGCAGGAAGGTGAACGCCTTCAGCAGGCTTTCCATCTCCACGTCCGGGCGGTTGATCCAGAACTGGTAGAACTTGTACGGGCTGAGCATCGTGGCGTCGAGCCAGACGGCGTTGCCCTCGGACTTGCCGAACTTCTTGCCGGAAGCATCGGTGATAATCGGGCTGGTGAACACGTTGACGTCCACACCGCGCACCTTGTGGATCAGGTCCAGGCCGGAGGTGAGGTTGCCCCACTGGTCGGAGCCGCCGAGTTCCAGCGTGCAGTGGTATTCGTCAAACAGGTGGAGGAAGTCGTTGCCCTGCAGCACCTGGTAGCTGAACTCGGTGAAGGAGATGCCTTCCTCAGAGTTCAGGCGGCGGGCGACCGTGTCCTTGGCGAGCATGGTGCCCAGACGGAAGTTCTTGCCGACGTCACGCAGGAAGTCGATGACGGTCATCGAGGCGGTCCAATCGTAATTGGACACGAAACGTACGGCGTTCGCGCCTTCGGTGTCCAGAATGCCGCCGATCTGATTCTTCAGGCGATCGGCCCAGCCGGCCACCACGTCCTTCGGGTTAAGCGTACGTTCGCCGGACTGGCGCGGGTCGCCGATGAGTCCGGTGGCGCCACCGACCAAAGCGATCGGATGATGGCCCGCAAGCTGCAGGTGACGCATGTTGATGAGCTGCACGAGGTTGCCGATATGCAACGATGCAGCGGTGGGATCGAAGCCACAATAATAGGTGATGGGCTCGCCGTTCAGTGCTTCTGCGAGTCGATCCCGGTCCGTGGACTGGGAAATCAACCCGCGCCATTCCAGTTCCTCAAGCAGGGTGTTGAAACCCGCTTCCTTGAAGTCGGTGACGTGAGCCATAGCTTGTCGCTTCTCCCTATCGAATTGTGAATAAGACTGCCCAATTGGGCACAGTCAAGTTTCGCAGAACATGGCGACAGTGCCGAACACCAGCCGAGCCGCGCGATTCAGTAAAACGCCTTATTCTAGCGGCGCGGGCCCATAAGTTCGCGCAAAGAGTCGATGATGTCCTGACGATCCGGCACCTGGAACTTCGGGAAGGACTTGAGCATACGCTTCTGCTGTGCGTTGATGACGCCATTGACGGCCCAGCGCAGACGCTCAACCGTATCCTGCGAAAGCTCACGCATCCTGTCGGATACCGCACTGGAGCCCCACTGCCACGTGCCACCGGCGCGTGCCGCCACATCCTGCACCACCTGAGAGACGGAATCGAGCACCCGCTCGAATTCGAGCATGCCCGCAACCGTGACCGCCAAGTCGATGATGGTGATCAGGGCCAGTACCGTGACCAGCGTATGCAGCATCGGCAGCGGAATCATATCCGTGACCCGCTCGACATATGGCTGCGAACCAAGTACCACGCCCACGCCGCCGAGGCCGAAAATCAACGCGCCCAGCAGGCAGACGCGGCCTTGGAGGTTGAAGCGGAAGTTCGAGTAATCCCACCAGCGGGCGTGGAACAGCTGCTCCATGACCCACGAGGTTGTGTATTCGAGTATCGTGGCGCCCACCATCGAAATCAGGAAGATGATGATCGGGTTATGTACGTTGCCGAGAATGGCGACGCCGAGTATCGCGCCGGTGCCGTAGATCGGGCACAGCGGGCCGTTGAGGAACCCTCGGTTGACCAAGCGGTGCTGTTGGCAGGAGACGAGAATGGACTCGTACATCCAGCCGACGAAACTGTAGAACAGAAACCAGAGGAAATAATGTTCGAGTGTGATGATCATCGACGGGCTTCGATCTCGGCGTAAGGCTTCGCGGCGGGCAACGCGCGCTTGTTGAACCGGTCGAACGAGAAGGTCTCAGCGGTGGCGGAGCATTTGTCCGCCAAGGTGACCAGATAGCCTTCGATATAGCGCGGCGGCACCGGGGTCATCGGGAACATGTGGTTCTCGATGCTGTTGCGTTCGATATCGTTGAGCTTGAAGTCCTTCAGGGCATTGACCAGGGCGGCGTGGCCATGGGTGAAGCCATGCCACTGGTGTTCGCCGTTATCCCAGTCGTGCCAGTCGTACAGGAAGTAATCGTGCAGGAGGGCCGCGCGAATCAGGGATTTGAGGTCGACGCGGTACCACAGGTGTGCGCGGTCGGCCATCCACACAGCCAGGCAGGCGACACGCACGGAATGTTCGAACGTGGTGACATTGCCGTGCTGGTAGCAGCAGCGTTCGATCTGCATGTGGCGATGCTCGATGACCTCACGGCCGTGCTTGGCGACCAGGCGTTGAATCTGCGTTCGGGTGAGCAGATGTCCCACGATTTTCGGTCCTTCCCGTTTTGGGTTGGTTCAGTGCAATCCCCTGTTGTGAATTACGATTACCCGGCGATATTCAAGAATCCATCGAGTAATACCGTGACCGATTGTAGGGCACAAATATGTCCGTGCACACTCATCCAAAAGAACGACAACGGGAACCGTTAATCGTGGTGGGTTTCAAGATAGTCGAGATAACCTTGAAAACCGCCATCGAGGCTTGCTACATCGTAGCCGCGATCGGCAAGGATTTCAGCTACTTCCTCGCTCCACCATCCTTGAGCACAATAGACTACGACAGTTCGATCTGTGGGCACGGTTTTGAGCACATGGGCCAGAGGGTCGAGTGGTGCATTGATGGCACCTTCGACCGGGTGGGCGGCGAAGTCGGCTGGTTCCCTCAAGTCGAGCAGCGTGACCGTATTCGGGTCGAGCTTGGCAAATTCCGCCGGCGTGATGCGGCGGTACGATGCTTCACTGCTCTCATCGTCATCGACCGCATTATGCAAAGCAATAGGCATGTTCTTCCCCTCTCGTTCTGATCTTGGCACCCCTCAAGGAGGGGCACCACATAGCTCTAAATCGCGCAGGCCGGCTGAATATAGTTGGCCGGATCAATAGCAGTAATGGTCGGCTGCTCACCGCACACCGGGCAATCCGGCACATGCTTTGGCAGTGGGACCCGTCGAATATTCATGGTCAGGGCATCCACAGTGAGCATGCGAGCCACGAGCGGCTCCCCCACGCCGGCAATCAGCTTGACGGCCTCAGTCGCCTCCAGACTGCCGATCACGCCGACCACCGCGCCCAGTACGCCGGCTTCCTTGCAGGTCGGAATCTCACCGGCGGCGGGCAGGTCGCGGAAGATGCAGCGGTAGCAGGGGCCTTCGCCGGGAATGACGGTCATCACCTGACCGGCGAATCCGACCACGCCGGCATGGATATACGGCTTGCCGGCCAGCACGCAGGCGTCATTGATGAGGAATTTTGCGGCGAAGTTGTCGGTGGCATCGATCACCAGATCGTACGGTTCGATGAGGCCGGCGATGTTGCTCGCGTCGACGAGCTCGTAGTAGGTATCAACCGTCACATCCGGGTTGAGCGCGCGGATGGCTGTGGCCGCGGATTCCACTTTGGGCGCTCCGACACGTGCAGTGGTATGGATGATTTGGCGTTGCAGATTGCTCATATCCACCACATCGCCGTCCACCAGTCCGATATGGCCGACGCCGGCCGCCGCCAGATACAGGGCGGCCGGAGAACCAAGACCGCCCGCTCCGATGATGAGCACGCTGGAGGCCAGCAACCGCTTTTGCCCTTTGACCCCCACACCCTTCAAAATCAGATGGCGCGCGTACCGCTCCACCTGTTCATCAGTCAATGCCATGTTTTCTCCATGTTTCCATCTCCCCTCAGTCCGCTACGCGGCCAGCTCCCCTCAGAGAGGGGAGCTAATAAAAGTGTCAGTGCAAATACCCCGTAGTCGGGCTGGACGGCACAGCCTGTCCCTCGGTCACTTTGCCAAGGCCAGACAAATACGCCGCACGACCAGCATCGATGGCGTGCTTGAACGCCTCAGCCATCAGCGGGATATTGCCAGCAGAGGCAACGGCCGTGTACGCCATCACCGCATCCGCACCCATCTCCATCGCATCGCAGGCCTGGCTCGGACGGCCGATACCAGCGTCGATGATGACCGGCACATGCGCGTTGGCGATGATGATTTCGATGAAGTCACGCATGCGCAGGCCCATATTGGAGCCGATCAACGAACCGAGCGGCATAACGGCAGCGGCACCGGCCTCCTCCAGCTGACGGGCCGCAATCGGGTCCGGGAACATGTAGGGCATGACCACGAAGCCTTCCTTGGCCAGCATTTCGGTGGCTCGGATGGTTTCGGCGTTGTCCGGCAAGAGGTACTTGGTCTCGTGTTCGATTTCGACCTTGACGAAGTCGGTGTGGCACACTTCGCGTGCCAGTCGGGCGATACGCACGGCTTCCTCGGCGTTGCGCGCACCGGAGGTGTTGGGCAGCAGCGTAATGCCTTCGGGAATGTAGTCGAGCACGCTGTTCTCGGTGGTCTGCGCGCGGCGCAGTGCCATGGTGACGATTTGCGTGCCTGCATGTTCGACCGTAGCCTTGATGAGGTTCAGGTCGTAGCGGCCGGAGCCCAGAATGAATCGCGACTGGAACTCGTGACCGCCCAGGTTCAGCGGCTTGTCTTCCACCGGGAGAATCGGCGCGGCGGTGCCGACCGGATTGGTGACGGCGGGCTGCGGCGGCAGCGGAGTCGCCTCAACAGATGCTTCAGTAACCGGATTAATATTGCTCATAGCTTTTCCTTTCATCCACCCTGTACAAACTGCACAATTTCCATGACGCACTGGTCGTCGAGCATGGCGTCGGCACGCTTATCGCGCGGGATAATCTCACCATTGAGTTCGATGGCCACACGCTCGGCGCGGAATCCGTGCGCTTCGAGATAATCGGCGACGCTGACCGGCGTCTCGAGCGTGACCTGCTCTCCGTTGACCTGCATAATATCCTTTCAGATAGTAAAAAAGGGTGCACGAAACGAACCGTACCTTAAGTGGTGCGCCCATTCATGAACCCAATCATGCGACCGTTCGACCGCTGTGATGTATTGGCTCCATCACGACCGTCTCACGGCTGAATTATGCAAACGGAATGAAAGCTGTATCGGAGAACCCGGCAAATCTGCGACAACGATTCCTTACGGCGGCATGACCCGCGTCAAGTTCCCCGGTCGAAGTCTGGCGACTTCCTCTCAGCCTCACGGCTCCCGTTCGTTACGGTTTCTCAGTGTATGCCGTTGCAGTGACAACAACAAAATAGAGCTCCCTCATCAGAGGGAGCTTCATTGGGACTAGAACGTGCCGGGGGCTTTGTAGGCGGAGCCATCCGACGTGGATGCGGGGAAGAGCTTGAGTTCTTCGACCTCGGCCTTGGCGTCGGCGATCTGCTCGCGCACGCGACCGTAAGCGGTGCCGCCCTTGCCGTTGCGGGAGTCGACCGAACCGTGGCTGGAGAGCACTTCGCGTACTCCCGGAGCTTTGTTGGCCGGCAGGAACGCGGCGAAGGTCTCGATGAAGTCATTGTCGGTCAGATCCCCCAGTTCCTGGCCGCGGCCTTCGGCGAGCTTGACGCAGGCACCAGAGAGCTCGTGCGCGTGGCGGAACGGCACCCCGTTCTTGACGAGCCATTCGGCGATGTCGGTGGCCAGCGCGAAGCCGGTCGGAGCTTCCTCTTCCAGGCGGTCGCCGTCGAAGTGCATGGTCCTGACCATGCCGGTGAAGGCGGGCAGCAGCACTTCGAGCGTATCGACCTGGTCGAACACGGCCTCCTTGTCTTCCTGCAGATCGCGAGCGTAGGCGGTGGGCAGGCCCTTCAGGGTGGCCAGCAGGCCGGTCAGATCGCCGATGAGTCGGCCGGACTTGCCGCGGGCGAGCTCGGCGATATCCGGGTTCTTCTTCTGCGGCATGATGGAGGAGCCGGTGGAATAGCCGTCGTCGAGCTTGACGAAGGCGAACTCCTGGGTGTTCCAGATGATGATCTCCTCGGACAGGCGGGAGATGTCCACGCCGGTCATGGCGGCCACGAACGCGAAATCGGCCACGAGATCACGTGCGGCGGTGCCATCGATGGAGTTGTCGGTCACGCGGGAGAAGCCGAGCTCACGCGCCACGGCCTCCGGGTCGAGGCCGAGCGTGTTGCCGGCCAGTGCGCCGGAGCCGTACGGGGAGGCGTTGATGCGCTTGTCCCAGTCGATCAGTCGCTGCACGTCGCGAATCAGCGGCCAAGCGTGGGCCATGAGCTGGTGCGCGAGCAGCACGGGCTGGGCGTGCTGCATGTGGGTGCGGCCCGGCATCACGGTGCGGCCGGCCTTTTCGCTCTGCTCGATCAGGGCGTTGACGAGGTCAAGCAGGAGTCCGGCGATTACGCGGGAGTGACGGCGCAACCACATGCGAATCAGGCAGGCGATCTGGTCGTTGCGGGAACGGCCGGCCCTGAGCTTGCCGCCGAGTTCATCGCCGGCAATGTCAATCAGACCGCGTTCGAGGGCGGTGGCCTCGTCCTCATCGTCTTCGATGGGGGCGAAGGAGCCATCGTCAACGTGGCGCTGGAGCGTGTCGAGCGCATCCTCCATGCGCTGCAGCTCGTCGGCGGTCAGAAGTCCCGCACGGCCGAGAGCACGGGCGTGGGCGCGGGAACCGGCGATGTCGTCGTCGGCCAAGCGCCAGTCGAACTGCGTGGACTTGGACAGTCGGGCCAATTCCGGCGACGGACCAGACGTAAAGCGACCACCCCACAGGGCCAGATGTTCGTTGTTCTCAGTCATGAAGGCTCCTTGAAACCATGGATTGCAAACAAATCAGACTGCTTGTCAGACTATCAGCGTTGGGCTACATACCGGTGGATTCAAGTTGTTCGTATTCCATGGCGGCAATGTCAGGGATACTGGTCACGTCGTATTGATGAAAAGAACCGCATCGTATACCGCATTACGGGTAACGATGTTCAAAACCTGGAAATAGCCGTCTGCCGAACTCATTACGGAGAGCACTGAGCTTCTTCCGTCATCGGCAAAAAAAACGAGGGGAGCACGAGCATAATCTTTGCTCGTACTCCCCTCAGTCATCTGCGGCGACAGCGTCCTGTAATTACGGACAGCCTGACGGCTGCTGATTGTTGGCTCACTGTCGTTCGCACCTCACCTGCAAACAGCCCACTGGGCTGTTTGCTTTACGGCGCGGCCCCTCAACGAGGGGAGCCAAAGTAAATGATTACTCGACGGTGTTCTCCGGGACCTCGATGCCGTTGCCGAACTTGACGTCGCGCGCTGCGGCCACGCGGGACGGCAGGCCGTAGATGTCGATGAAGCCGTTGGAGGACTTCTGGTCGAAGGTATCGCCGGAATCATAGGTGGCGAGCTTGTAGTCGTACAGCGAGGAGTCGGAACGACGGCCGGTCACGACGGCGCGACCGCCGTGCAGGACCATGCGAATCTCACCGGACACGTACTTCTGGGTGTCCTCGATGAACGCGTTGAGCGACTGAGTCGCCGGGGAGAACCACTGCGCATCGTAGACCAACTCGCCCCAGCGCTTGTCGATGTCGCGCTTGATGCGGTGCTGTTCGCGTTCGAGGCAGCAGTTCTCAAGCTCCTGATGAGCGGTAATCAGGGCCACGGCACCCGGGGCCTCGTACAGCTCGCGGGACTTGATGCCGACCAGGCGGTCCTCGATGAGGTCGATGCGGCCGACGCCCTGGGCTCCGGCGCGGCGGTTCATCTCTTCGATGGCCTGCAGCGGAGTGACGTCACGTCCGTCGATCTTGACCGGCACGCCTTCCTTGAACTCGATGACGACTTCATCTTCGACCGGCGGGAAGGCCGGGTCGTCGGTGTAGGAGTAGCAGTCCTTGGTCGGGCCGTTCCACGGATCCTCAAGGAAGCCGGTCTCAATGGCGCGGCCCCACACGTTCTGGTCGATGGAGTACGGGGACTTCTCGGTCTGGGTGATCGGCAGCTTGTGCTCCTTGGCGAACGCAATCTCGACGTCGCGGGTCAGGGACAGGTCGCGAATCGGGCTGATGGCCTTCAGCGTCGGGTCGATGGAGGCAATGGAGACCTCGAAACGAACCTGGTCGTTACCCTTGCCGGTGCAACCGTGGGAGATGGTGTCGGCACCGAACTGGTGGGCGGCGCGCACGAGGTGCTTGGAGATCAGCGGACGGGAGATGGCGGAGACCAGCGGGTAGACGCCTTCGTACATGGCGTTGGCCTTGAGGGCCTTCATGCAATATTCGTTGGCGAACTCGTCGCGGGCGTCGACCACGTAGGATTCGACGGCGCCGCAGGCGAGGGCGCGCTGCTTGATGGTCTCAAGGCTTTCGCCGCCCTGGCCGACGTCGAGGGACACGGCCACGACGTCCTTGCCGGTGCGCTCCTTCAGGTACGAGATGGCGACGGATGTGTCAAGACCGCCGGAGTAGGCCAGAACAATGCGCTTGTTATCTGCCATTGGTTCCCTTTCGTTCAAGGTCTGAAAAACGAACTGATGCAAGTATATACAGAAGACTGTATATTTATGCACGGCGTGTTGGTTATTTGGAGGCGAGGCTTAGTAGCCAGTCGGAGCGGAAGACGGCGGTGTCGTCATTGGTGCAGATCACCATGACGGTGTCGTCTCCGGCGATGGTGCCTAGCACGCCTTCGATCGACTGCTTGTCAATCACCGAGGCCACGTATTGTGCGGCACCGGAAGGCGTGTGCACCACGACCAGATTTCTGGCGGCGGCCACCGAGGTGACCAGTCCGTTCAGCACGCGAGACATCTGTGCCTCACCGCGCTCCCCTACATCCTCACCTTCCGAAGCAACGACGCTGCGACCCACCGTGTAGGCCACCGTGCCGTCCTTCAGCCGGGTCTTCACCGCATGCATCTCATCAAGATCGCGGCTCAGGGTCGCCTGAGTCACCGCAATACCCTCGTCGATAAGGATTTTGGACAGCTGTGATTGCGAGGTGATGATATGCGTGGCGAGCGCCTGTTCTATGGCACTCAGCCGCGCCGCCCTGCTGGCAGGGCGCTGCAGGGACGGACCGGTTTCACTCATGCGAGCAGGCTTTCGTCTCCACGGGCCTTGCCGGTCAACCAAGTCAGCAACGCTTTCTGTGCGTGCAGACGGTTCTCGGCCTCGTCCCACACCACGGACTGCGGGCCGTCGATCACTTCAGCGGTGACTTCCTTGCCGCGGTAGGCGGGCAGACAGTGCTGGAAGAGCGCATCCGGCTTGGCCAATGCCATAAGTTCGGTGTTGACCTGGTAATCCCAGAACGGCTTGGAACGGATGGCGTATTCGGCTTCCTCGCCCATGGAGACCCAGGTGTCGGTGAACACGCAATCGGCGTCCTTCACCGCG
>SKEI01000961.1_pt1 | contig 17148 bp, 9 predicted proteins | sample 4826701 | NCBI WGS metagenome assembly SKEI01 (sample SAMN11008813, study PRJNA524170) | human gut metagenome | biome: Human fecal sample; material: Feces; isolation source: fecal sample from pouch patient p2, p6, p7, p14 | host: Homo sapiens | place: Israel: Tel-Aviv | collected 2016-08-31 | reverse complement strand
TCTTCCAACAATTCAAGCGATTCACAATATTCAAACTCTATTGCGCTAAACTCCAATGTCACATTACATTTATAGACTTTTCATCAACTTTTTACTAATTCATTATTTTATTTATCGGTTAGTTAGATAGTCAGACCCTCAGTATACTCCTGTTCTTTCACACCCATATGTCATTCTCAAAATATATTCATACATATCTACTTTGTGGAAGATATGTATATTTTCAGATTAGCTGTTTCGTGAGAGGGCATCAGAACTATTCTTCCTTAGCTATCGATTATGACTGTACCCTTACCTTCTACTTCTGCTTATATCTTATCATAGCTGACGTTCAACACGTTTTAATCAATCACAAGTCCCGTATTCTCTAAATCAAAAACTATCTAATCTGTCATTTTCTTTACAATCAGTTTATCTTATCATAATCATAAGTGCAATAAATTATCTGAACGAATCTTACGCTATTTGTTTCCAGCTTGTATATTTTTGCCAGTTCCATTATACGGGTTTCATATTCCAACGCGCGTGTTTAGTTAAAGTAAATGGCATATCTGTGCAAGTTACCGCTTACTTTCTTAGAAGTCCCTTATTCATTAAGAACTTTAACAAGAGCCCTTGCAATCGTAACTGCGTCTTCTTCTGTGTTGTCTCTACCAAATGAAATACGAATAGTACCTTCCGAATACTCAGATGGTACTCCGATTGCCTTAATAACATGTGAGACTTCTGTATTTACAGAATCACAAGCCGAGCCAGTTGATATACACATTCCCATCAAGTCCAAACGATGCAGTAACATTTCCCCACTCGATTTGCGGATAGACAAATTTATATTACCGGGAACATGGTTCTCAGAACCATTTCTAATAAAATCTATCTTAGACTTCAGAAGAACATCGTTAAATGCTTCATCTAAAGCAAGTAGTTTTTTATTCACTTTTTCCATTTCATCGCAACTTTTTTTCAATGCAATGGACATTCCTACAATCGAAGCAATATTTTCAGTTCCTGCACGCTTATGGAATTCCTGAGCACCACCATCTGCAAATGAAGATATTTTTGTACCTCTCTTAATATACAAAAAACCAATTCCCTTTGGTCCGTTAAATTTGTGTGCCGAGGCAGAAAGCATATCCACACATAAGTCACTGACATCAATTGGAATATGCCCAACTGCCTGAACTGCATCTGTATGAAATAAAATACCGTTATCATGAGCTACGGTTGCTAACTCTTTTATTGGTTCAATCGTTCCAATTTCATTATTAACCATCATTACAGAAATCAGTTCAGTATTACCTTTAATAAATTTCACTAATTCTTCGCATGATACAACACCTTGTTTGTCAACTGGAAGATAATCCACTTGAAATCCAAAGTGTTCTAATCTTCTACAGGCATTCAGGATTGCATGATGCTCAATCTGCGTTGCAATTGTATGATGTTTTTTTCCCTTCTCAGCAATACCCTTTATTGCCCAGTTATCACTTTCCGTGCCCCCTGATGTAAAATAAATTTCATCTGGTTGAGCACCGATGCATTCTGCAATTAAAGTTCTAGCTTCCATCAAGGCTTTTTTCGGTTTACGTGCAAATGAATATGGTTGCGACGCATTTCCATATTCTTCTTGAAGCCATGGAAGCATTGCATTAAATGCATCTTTATCCAATTTTGTTGTTGCTGCATTATCAGCGTATATAAAATGCTTCATAGCTATTCCTCACTTAAAAAGTGTACACCCTTCATCCTTAAATTCTTCTATTTTGTCCAGCAAATCATCAACAGTACATCCTAAAAAATCAGCCAAACAGTCCATACAATAAAAATTGGCAATGTCTTTTCCAAGAAGCTTTTTGTTTATGCCTACAGTATCTTTATCCAATTGCTTTTTTCCACAAGCAATGCACTCTTTACTCATTATTCTCTCACCATTAAACATGGAACATCTTTATTTTTATATTCACTGTCAATCATGCCTTGCTGAAGTTTGATAATTCTTCGCATTTTCATAGCTGGCGTTAAACAGTAGTCTCTAAATTCCATCTTGTCAACATCAAACTCATTTCTAACATTTGGAAACAGCAACTTTAAATATGCAGTTGCCAACCTCTTAATTGCCTCTGTATCACGAGTATCCGCATGCTTGGGAACTTCTACAATCTTTTCCACAATGGCACGATAACTCATATCATTTCTGAGTTCATGAAGAATAGAGCAGAAATATTCAGAGTTAAGTGCCCATCCGGTCAGTTTAAGACCATCATTCATTCTAGGTATATCCCACCCTTTAACGAATCCGTGAATACGGTCAAGAAGTGCCGTTTCCTGAAACAACGTAGGTAATTCTCCTAACATATAACCATACTCATCCATGTTTTCTTCTTTTATATTGCCAAGGAATACTACACCAGCATCCGATTCTCCATTATAGCCATTGGAATTAAATGTACCATACTCAAGATATCCTTGAAGTATGGAACGCATTTCATTTTCGTCGCCGAAATTTACAAGCTTTACTTCATCAATCGCTACATAATCCGGACCACAAATATAACCCGGTTTTCTTCTGTTAGCATCATAAAACATTTTTGAACGAGTAACTTTTCCACCGTCTGTCAGCAAGCCGTTTTTACTGATATGACCAAAAACATAGCTTTTTCCAGTTCCCTTAGGAGCTAGTTCAATAAGGTTTATTCTTTTCTCTACAAACGGCAATAATCTAGTAAGCATTGTCAGCTTTTGAAGTTTCGTTTCATATCCGTCAGCATTATAGTCGATAGCTCCTAATAAGATATCTATCCATTCATCCGTTTCAAAGTTTGACCTCATTTCTTTAAAATACTCAACATCTACCGTATAAGGGCGAAAATTCTTGAAACCAGTCAACTTTATTTTTCCCGGAATCTTTGGCTTTACTGTATCGTCAGGTGGACGATATCCTAATTTTATAATCCCCCAAGTTTCTCCTGTATTTATCAAATCTTCTTTATAGACATCCCAAATAGCCGGTTCAATCAAAGTTTCCTTTTCAGTAACTCCAAAATCAGGAATAGCAAATGATATTTCTCCGGTCTTTATATTGATATCTACGGAAATTTTTGTCAGGATTTGAACACTTTCATTCTCATAGATGATTTTATTTTTTATACTCATCCAATCCTCTTTTTTGGGTATGAACTTCTTAACAAATGCAGATACTTCATCCACATCAAAATTCCCAAAATCATCGCTGAACATTTTCAAAAGATAATCTCTTAAAAATGCAGGAAGTCCAAGAGAAGAAAAGAAATTATTATTTTTTAAATCTTTATAAACAACCATTTCATCAAAATAGTCTCTAAGTTTATCAGTCATTTATTTTTACCTCTAAAAATCGAACATATTATTCTGTGACATTCCCTTTTTCTCAATTTCAAACTGCTGTCCAGATGCGAGAACACTGCCACCAGCAAGGATATCAATAGAAAACTTGCCTTTTTTGCTGTAATTTTTCAGTTCTATGCTGTATATATAAGGTTCAGCAGTTTCTTCAGCATTGTAATAATTACCATCCAATTTAATGGAAATATTATTACTTCTAATTCCAACATAAATTTTAATGATTGCGTATTCCTTTGCACCTAATGTTAAAACTCTTGATTCATCAACAATAAAGGCTTCTATATTAGATGCTTTTTGTGTAATTTCAATAATTGGAACCGCAACTTCCTCCATAGAAGCTCCACCGTGTACTTCTACATTTGCACGTCGGCTTCCCCTAAATCTGTCATAATTCGCCAGAATCCAGTATCCAGACTCTTCAATTGCAAAATCTGGTTTATCGTCAATTTCACTTATCTTGCAGCATCTTCCTGAATGCTCGCCTTTTGTCTCCATATTCCATATATTTTCAGTTTCATGAAGGACAGCAAGTCGGCTAGCACCATGGTCAGAAATAATAATTGCTTTATTATATGGCCCAGCAAGTATGCTTGCTTTAATTTTCGTCAATAAATCATCTATTATTTCGAGCTCTTTTATGAGGTAAATTGGTGTTTTTTCTTTCTCATAGTCGAAGCTATCTTTGCCATGATGCTTAATATCATCTAAATCCTTTAGATCTGATATTGGACATCCTTTATCTTTTAACACATCTACAAATTCCTTGTTAAATACAGTTAATGAGGGCAACTCGCATCTTGCACAAGATATATTTGCCGAAAGTCCGTATTCGCTACACTTCTGTTGAATAAAGCTTAAGTATTCAACTCCCATTGCATCAACAAAAAATACTTGTGCATTTTGTGTATCAAGTTTATCTACATAGGCTGTACGTGGTTTTAAGATTGTAACAAAATCCATTTTTATTGCCTGCTCTTCAACAACTTTATCAAAAGATGGCAAAATACGATTTGTTATCTTTTGATATTTGTAATTCTCAAAATAGGTATTCAAAAATTCATTTCTATATCTATAACTTGACAAATAATACGCTAAATCGGGATAGACATTCATCAAAATAGAAACCAACTCATCCTTTGAATACTTCACACCATAATTGCTAAGCCATTTGATGATTTTTTCTTTTTCCGGTTGTGTTAAATCTGTCAGATAGTAAATTTCATCTTCTCCTTTGGTTGATAAAATTTTACAAAAATCTATCGTCTCAGGCAATGGCTTTTTCAACTCACTAATTAAACTTTTTCTTTGCCTATACAATTTCTGATAGTTTTCACTCTTCCAATCAATATCAAGTACAGACCGAAAAACATTCTTTATCAATTCACTGGATTTTGACGTCTTATTTAACGCAAGTTTAAGGTAATCATTATTCTTAACACCGCAAATCAAAAGTGCAATATAGTAAAGCCATCTCTTTTCAACGTCAAATTTCGGATATTCGCTTATTACATGTAAAAGATTATTTTCTGACCCAAAATTGTCTACAATAACCGTAGTCCACGTTCCTGATTTTCCCATTTGATGGAGCACATAATCCCATTGTTCCGGCAATCCACATGCTTGAGGAACAATTTCTGTTCTTGAATCTTTATTTCGGAGAATATCATAACTATTATTTACTTGTGAAATATGAAAGACTGATTCAGCAAAAGAGCTTTTATCTATTGCTGTTGCAATATATGCATCTCTATTGAAGCAACTATCTATGGCTGTTCCAATGTTCTGTATCCCACTATATGAATCCGTAAAAATATCGGAGAGCGTCGGAGAAATGAAATTTATATTGCAAATATTGTCAGGATTTCCATCAACGATAACCAATCTTCCGCTCTCAGATATTCTAGGATCTGTAAATCTGAGATATTTCTCACATTGATAGGTAATAATTACAACATGACCAGAAATGCTTGTTGTAATCAGTGTTTTTAAAGCCTGCTTTGCCACATTTTCTCCAAATAGCATAAGGAATCCAGACAATCCGGTTATAAATGTATTACCACTGTTACTTGATACAGATGCGTATAACTCATCCAGTTTTATTGCCTCATCTTGGTTGCAAAACTCCTCTATAGCCGGGAACTTGTTACTACCCACCTTAAAATATTCTGCTATATTTGCTAAATCTTCCCTTGTTTGAACATCAACAATCAAAGGATATCTTTTATTAGAGTTCAGATATTTTTGAACTCTCTTTTTTGTGTCATCCAGATTCATATGTTTTATCCTCCGAATCACTTTTGTTTCTTTATGATTTCCAACCCAACAACAAAATTATCTTCTATCATTTTCTTCAGATATTCTTTTACCTGTTCAGCTGGCATTTCGTCTATTACTTTTTTTGCTTTTCCATACCCTGACTCATTATATTTTGCATTAGCCATCGTCTTAATCTTTGCTGTAACCGCTTTATTTCCAAGCCAATGATACGGCGAATCTGAGATGTGGTTCTGAAGGTAAGTTCTAACTTCATCAACATCATCAAACAGTTCAGAGAACTCTTCAAGGAAAACATCTCTAAATGCTTTATCTCTATCTTCTTTATTATTCAGTTTCTGCACATAGGTCATTTTATCAAGATAGTCTAGTGCTGTTGTAATGGTATTCTCATCTTTAGTTTTAGAATTTATAGCTCCAAATACCTTTCTTGCTGTTGCGACTTCATCATCGGGAACCATGGCAAGGATAGGCATATGATACTTATTCGACCACATATCTGGTGAATCAGTACCGGTCAAATCGTTCCATTTATTTTTGAGTTGAGTATACAACTGAGCATTCTTATATAAATCAACTGCTTTTTGAACCTTGTCGGTATACTTATCTCGCTCAAGTAAATAAGAACCTCCAAATCCATATGTATCATCATCAAGAATGGATTTAACATCTTCCTCTGAAAGGTCGTCTAAATAGAAACTACACGCTTTAATAAATAAACTGCTCTGTGAGCCCATAAAATACTTAAAGTTTTCTATATTCTCACGAAGTAAATCAAGAAATGGCTTCTTTTGTGAATCAAGAAGATTTCTTTGCTTATACAGGTTGTAAAGCATCTCATAAAATGCTTTGCTATCGCCAAGCTCATTTTTAATCATTGAATAAGCTAATCGAATCTGACCAATCTTATCAACCCATGCACGAATCGCTTCCATATAGGTTGCATTTTTAGATAAAACACCATTGCTTATTTCAATAATTTCATATTCACAAATAAGCTCATCTATTTTTGCATTGACTGTATCTGTATTCCATACCCAATTGGCAGCATCTGAGCTGAATTTGTATTGCAACTGATTAATATACTGACCGCCGTCATTGATTTTTTCAGCAACAGCAGGAAGTTTCCCTCCATCGTATAATTTTAAATACTCAAGCATACCAGATTTGCAATTGTCCTTTGTGAGTATACTCTTCAAGTCATCTACAACGCCATCATTATCTAAGCATAATTTCCCAATAGTAAGAGCAATGTCATTATCAGACTTCTCGCCTTCCATGTTCTTGTTATTCGCAATGCCACAATAGTTATCAATAAGTTTTGAAACGATATCTTTATCTGTCTTAAAAGTCTTATCGTCAAGCACATACTTGATTACCCAAATAGGGAAGGAAAAACCTTTCATCTGTTCTCGGATTCGTGACCTTGTTTCCGTAACAGAAACACAATACATTTCTGGAATATCGAAAGCAACTGATGTAGCCTTGTTAAAGGCACGTTCTTCTTCCGTCAATGTTACGATAAACTTATCTTTATAACGTTTTTCCGGCGTGTTGTCCCGCTTAATAATTTCAGAAATCATACTGGCAAGCTTTTCCGCATCTAACGGTACTGTTGTTAAATTGTCACTGTAAGAATAAACGCCTTTCGTGTATTCCTTTAAAATAAATCCAAGAATAAAAGCCGTCAGGTTACAAGGCATAAATCCGTATGGTTCTGCTTTCAGCATCTCATATAATTGAAGCAATAGAAATACGGTCACTTTTATTAAAAGTTTCGTTAATAAACTCATCTACCGTTTTCTTCAAATCTGCAATATAAGAATGAGAGTTATTCCAATATTCTGGAACTTTCCATGCACCCTTCAGAGCATTTTCAAGTTTAGTTGCTTCATTACCGGAACGGAATGTCCCTTTTGTTTCTTCGTTAATACCACATGTTGCACCATTTCCCAACGAATTAGCATCATACATTGTATTCAGAACACTTGCATAAGCACCCTCAAGACATTGTGGGTAATGGAATTTATCTATATCAAGCAGATAGATAAACAAATCCTGAATATTCGCCACTCGTTCTCCATTTGTTGCATAGCGAGAGTATACATAGAAATCGCCGCATTTAATTCTCTTCGCCCAATTTGAAAGCACCTCGATAGCATATCCCTCGTATGTCTTTCTCTGGTCTAAATCGCTGTTTCCGATTGCAAGAGACATGGCATAGTTTTCAACAAACTCATTATACTCGCCTTCACCGAGAACACATGTTGAACTATCGATTACAATTGCATTTGATTCAGGATTATTCACAAAGAAATTCTCTATCTTTTTCTTCAATGCACCGCTTTCAGCCGAATCTCTGCCAATAGTTGCAACGGCATAAAGTTTGTTATTAGTTGCACTTGGATTGTTTGCCTTTTTTATTTCACTATCAAAATCTGAGAGCGTAGCATATGCCAATGAATAACGAAGCTTTAATGCACCCGTAAATTCAATAGTAGTACGCAAATTACTACCTGCCATAAATGACATATCTTTTGTAGATTTACCTTTAGCCTGAGCAATGAACGGACCCGGGTCTACACTTGGTCCCATGTTTTTGCAGCAATACGAGAATACATCGCCAGTCAAAGGCGTTCTGGTTACTACATGGTCGTTCAAAAGTTTTTTTGCAATATTCTGTGCCGTAAATGCAAGGTCAGTGCCCTCGAAAGCAAGTGTCAAATTTTTGTTGTTTGGAAGAAAAATATCACGGTTTCCACTCATTCTTTCAGATATAGCCTGAAGCAACAAGATAACCTTGAGTACACGCTTTTCATCTTCCATAAGCTCCTTATCCATTTTCTGAGTATAACAGCTTAAAACCTCTCTTATGCCATCAGCCAATTTCTGGCTGCCTGTTTCATAAAAGAAATTCCATAACATATCAATCGTGACAAATGGATTTTGAGAACTAAAATCATATCTGTCAATAAACCACTGAAATGCTTTAACATCTTCGCCTTCATCATTCTTAATAAAATTGAACATGCTACGGGCTGTAGATGTGTAGTAAATCGAAATATGCTGCAATATAAGGGCTGCATAAGGATGAATCGGTAAAACATTACTTAAATCTTTGTCTGTTAAACCAATTTTTTTGCTTACAGCAGAACGGCTCTGCATAGTACGGTCTTCTAAACTTTTCCTGTGCTTCTCCCATTTCGCAGCTTTATCAACATCATCTGTTACCTTCAATGCCTCATGCATCAATTCAAAAGCTATATTTTCAGGCAATGAAATGTGAATTGGCGAAACAAATCTGTCGAGAATTTTTCGCTTATCTGGGTCTCCATCAGAAAAATAGCCTTCAGCTTTATGTGTAACAATCAAAAGACAGAACGGTGCCGTAGCAGCAAGCTCTGCAACTTGCTGAAAACCAGTAAGATGATGCATGTTATTCTCAAAATACTCTGAAAATTCATCCCAAATGAATACAAGTTCCTTAAGGTTATTCTTTTCGATAATTTCACGTATCCAATCGCAAAGTTCCCCTGTAGTCATGGAAAAGCTTCCCTTTACAACCGGAACTTTAAACACTTTTTTAACCAAAGTATTCAAAGCTTCTTCCTTGAAATTTCTTAATTTTTCAAGAATACTATCCGCAGTATCTCCGTTCAACACTGTCTGATATTTACCCTTAGCATAAATGTCAAAACTCTGCTTATTTTCTTCATCTTCAAAATATCTGATAAGCGAATTCTTCAAAGAAGTACTAGCTACATTTTCAATTCCCGCATCAGCCAATGCTTTCTCTACACCTTCCTGAATAGCAACAACCAAATCCGTATCACTTTGAATATCAGATGAGCCATAACGATGACAAACAAGAATTTTACCTTCGTTTTTCTGTGCAATCAGTTTTTGACAAAGAAAATTATCAAGATTATAACGCTCAAAGTATGCGTTTGTTTCCTCGTCTGAAGCCTCAATGAGTTTCTTTAATGTCAGAACAGCATGAGATTTACCCGTGCCATATGCGCCGTCAACCCATACCGATAATTTCTGCTTGCGTGATAGAACATCTACCATTGACTTCAGTAGCTTAATGAATGTAGGATGTGGGTAGAATTTTTTCCACAAATCCGGCTGTTCCTCTATTATTTTCTTATCTACTTGTGGAAAATACTCCGGGTCGATATCAAAATACTCTCTGTAACTCATTCTCTTTTCCTCCTCAGAACAGCTCGTTTAAAATTTCATTAGCCGTCTTATCACTTTTGAGTGTAATATTATCCAGACCAAGCGTAAATCTTGCTTCAATCAAATCAGAATAATTAAATGTAAGACCATTCAGGATTTTCTCCATTGTTTCTCGGTTCAATCCAAAAATCTGTGTTGGACTAATTCCAGCACTTTCAACAGATGTATCAAGTAATCTGGTTAATGTGAACTGTCTGTAATTTCCGCATGCCTCAGCAAATTTATAAAGTGCATATAGTATCACTTTTTCGTCTGGATTTTTCCATGAACCTCTAACAAAATAATTCAATGTAATAGTTTCTCTTCCGTTTGAGGATACTTTCTCTTCATAATCTATAACACTACCAAGGCCAAGTTGCTTTCCAAACGGTGTCTTAATCAAAAACGATTTAAGTGCATCACAAATATTTCTCTTTCCTAAACCAGATTTATCATTTTCCATGACTTCGTCTAATCTAAGTTTTATAGACTCTGGTGTCGATGTCTCACTGAAAGGTATATTCTTTATAAACCATCTAAACTCTTCTGAATCCTCTGCATATACTAGGTTACACATTAGATAAGCCCACATACTCTCATCATCTACTCCAAGAGAAAACATTTTTTCTGCAAACTTGTTCGGTTTATATTTTATATACTTATACTCTTTTCCTTTCAAGGATTTATCTTCGTCTACCAATCCCGCATCTTTAACAAAATTTAAAAATGCATCCTTTTTCTTATTTGGTACTTCGCCATCTCCATCTGATTTCCAAAACGATGACGTTCCTTCATAGTCAAAGTACACTCTCAACCAATTTTCTTTAATACCAAAGCTATAATATCTATCAAGTCCAGTCATGACCTTTGCTCCTATTCTATTTTTTATAGAATTATATCTCAAACAATGAGAATATATATCGTGGCAGCTAAAGCAATGCTTACACTGATTTGAAATATGCACTCCATTTGCCATATCAATACAACCACTTTTACATTCGGCTGCACAATACCCACAATTAACACAATAAACGCTCTTTATAATCACACTCTTAAAAAGCGACAAAAATTTTATATCTGATTTACTATTTTCAATATTAGGAAACGTAAATTGCTCTCCACCTTCTTGAGTACATATAGTACGAATTGCATAAGATTTTCCTTCACATGCTATGCTAAATTCACCATCCCCCAAACTAGTAACCTGACCAATAGTCTTTGCCCATTCTTTCCAGTATTCATTCTTTTTCTGTACAGTTATAACATTTTGTCCCTTGACTATTTCAAACACATGCTTATCATGACCGAAATTTAATTCTCTGCCACTTTTTCTAGTACGCCAGTATCCTTGTTCGACAAACCTATCATAATTTTCCTTTGAGAAGTTTTTTCCACTAGTAGTTATTATTTTATTAATAAACAAGTCTGTATTATCGGGATAATTTTTATACTTCATGTAATCATGTTTCCCTTGAGACATAGGACAAACAAGGCAGCCAGCTCTTGTATTACCTTTTTTATATGCGTTATTAAAGGTCAAGCCATTTTCATATATGTATAAAAAAAGTTCCGCCGTGTTCCATTCCAGAATAGGATGGCAGCTATATTGCCCAGAATGCTTACCTCCATAACTGATTGCATCATACTCACTTCTGGATAAGCTTTCATCTCCACGAACACCAGTGAATGCCATACCAGTAAAATCAGGTTTTTGTAAAACTTCTCTAAGTTGCATTATCTGCGGCGTAGTTTTATGCACACTACAACACCAACGTATTGTTACAGCTGGCGGTCCAAAGATTTGCCATGTATTCTCAGGTTTTAGTTTTGATTTTGCCTGCAAAAACTCAATTTTTTCTTCAGCACAAATTTGTTTTATTTTTTCAACAGTCTCATATGTATCGGGGAATTCCATTCCAGTATCCCCAAATAACACCTTAAAGCAGTTATGAGGAAGTGCTCTTTGAACCAAATCCAAGGCAACGACACTGTCCTTACCACCGGAAAAAGCTACATAAAAAACATCCACCTTGTCTTGATACTCAATAAAAGTATTATATATTTTCTTTATAGTTTCCTGTACAAGTTGCTCCATTAACTGTCGATTCTTATCGACCATAGCAGGTATATCAACAAATCGAAGAGGATAACCTTCCGGCTCCGGGTCTTCAATAAGAACTAATTCCGGAGGTGTATAAAGAGAGCCTCCCTTGGTTTTTGCAACGAGTCTTCCTCGATAATAATAATTATTGGCTTCTGCCCACATATATGGAAAACTGTCATTTTTATCATAATCCCAATATTTATCAAACCCTAAAATATCAAGTTCTTTATAATAAACGGGTCTGGGTTCCTTTGAAAATGCCAGTGGCATTGGGGTTAATATATAACCACCGGTAGAACTATCCCATTCGTATGCATACATCCTGTTTATTCCTTCCTGTTCCGAATTTGTGTTGCCTTCCGCATAGCAGTATCTAAGTCCTTATAACTACGTCTTGTAATCATATTAACATCTGCAAGATAATTCAGTGCTTCGCTTTTCTTTAATTCAATTCGGCTTTCAGAAAGCACTGCTGCACAAGCATCCTCAAATTCTTTAATTTTTCCATCTTTTTTAACAATAGCTCCTACCACATTGTGCAGGGATTGTCCATTATTCAAAAGTGCAAACTTTTTGCTATATGAAATCAAAAAGCTCTCTAACATATACTCATTCCATTCATATCCAACAGATGGGAATGCAAGGAAAGAGTCTATCTCACGAATTCTGATGTAATCCTTTGACATAAAGCTCTCAATAACTTTATCGACTGAATCCACATCAAAATTTATCCGTTTTTTTGAGACGAATAAATCGTGACTGACTCGCACTGAAACTTCTGATAAAGCGTCGAAATAAATTACAGTATCTAATTCTTTTGAAAGTATATATATTTCGTCTGCTGTAAACTCTGCATGATATTTAGCATACAACTGATATACATCTCTCATAGAAAAACTGTCTTTTGGCAGGCTGATAACAGCCCCTTCAAAACGAAACCTTCCGCTAAATCGTTGTTCGATTGCATTTCTAATTCCAAGACCTGAAAGGTACAGGTTATTTTCAACAAATAATGGAAATTTATCTTGAATCATATTCCAAACATTCGTCCAGATTGCATATTCGTCCTCACTGATAAACCCATCAATAATCTCTGCAATATTCTCCAGTTCATCATCAGTGATTTCAAAAATATCTGTATGAAAATACTCGCCCTTAGAATTTCGCAAAAATCGAGAATCCGTTTTAATGATTCTGTCAACTCGTTCTTGTGGGATATGTGATAATGTGCTAAAAGCATCATCAAGTCTCATTGGTTTACCAGCGGAAAGAAAATATTCTTCAACTTCCTCTGTGTGGTCAATTTTTACATTTCTATCAACCGACATATAATCTGAAAAATAATAATATTTATCTTTTTCAGCCGAATATTCAATATAAGCTTTCAACATTTTTTCGTCTGCCAGTGTAAAGCAACTTGCAAAAGCATCTGATAAATCCTGATAAATTGCCTTATAATAAAGCACCGACTTTCCAGTGGAGAAGCAGTTATCAATGTATGCGAACAAAGTTTCCTTTGTGTTGTTATCAATTATTCCCTCCGCAGGAAAAAGTCTGTCTTTATATAGCACTCCACAATAACGCAATCTTTCTTCCAAGGCTTCATCATCAAAAGTGAGAGTTTCATCAAAAAGTGCATCATACATTTCTCTGAAATTCTCAAAATCAATAGAATCAAATTGCATTCCGTTGCGGTATCGTCTTAAAAGAGTGATTTCAAATTTTGACTTATCAAAATCTTTCGGCTGTACTTTTTCAATCTCATTAGCAACCGGAAGTGATGTTTTTTTCATTGATAAAGATTTTCTTTCTTTTGCAGGAAGTTGACCTCCCATTTTTAAGTATTTCTTAAATGCTGCTCTAAATCGGTTATGCTGCTTAGCATTAAACTCCAGAAACTCATTATCTCCCATGAGCTCTCGAATCAGCGTTGATGCGTCTTCAAAACCACAATCATAAATCATGTGCGAGGCATAATTATGATTTTTTGCATATTCCTCGGCTGTTCTTATTGCTGAAACATAACTTCGGCACGAAGCTTCTGCCATTTTCTCATAATTATACAAAAAGTCGAAAAATTGACCATCTGTAACTATGTCCTTTTCTTCTATCTTATATGGTTGTACCTGTTCCCGTAAAACTGAATTGGCATTTTCCCCAAACGAATAAATATCATCCGCCAATTTTGTTGCCCAAGATACATCATTTAGAATACGTATTACCAATTCCTCATCCGTACCATTGCCTAACATGGACATTATTTTTTCTAAAGTCATTCCATTGGGGTCATCGTATACCCTGGAAATATAATAAAGTTTCTGATAGATTTGGGAATATTTACTATCCGAATCTTGGTTATCTTCAACTTTAGCATTTCCTTCATATTCCATTTGCTTCTTTGTATATGTGATTACAACATTTTCATAATCCACATGGCATTCATCAAGAATTTTCTTTAATTTTCCAACAATTTCACTTGCCGACCTATTTAGTTCCACATACATTCCAGAAACAAACTCTCCGGGTCGTCTGAATAAATACAGGTCTTCTTTTCTTCCTATCAAAGGTACATTTGAACCTGAGTATACAACACCCCATATTCTTTTAAATATATCCGCATAATCTTCATATAACACCTTTAACAAATCCATAAAAAGCTTTTGCCAAGATGTTGACTCAGAAGCTATTTCATCAAAATATGCAGCCTTTATTGGTTTAGTAAATCTTAAAGATGACGGATTATGAAAGTCATATTCAAATACAGAATTTTCATTCAAAGATAATTCTGTAGTGTTATCAATCAACATGACTTCTTTAATATTGTCATTTGAATCCTCTATTAAGATTTCCACATCAGGAGTCTTTGTGTCAGACTTCATTTCGCTTTGCTTCAAAAATTGCTTATATAAAGGTACTGCTTTATCAAGAACAGTGGCTGTCTTTCTATGCATCAATCGATATATTTTCATTCCAAGAAGCTTTGTAGCAACGCTTATGAATTCTTTTTTATTGTTCATATTCCAAAAGCTCACCTTGCTCAAGCCACGAGAACAGCAATACTCCGAACCTTCGTCAAGTGCATTAACTATTGTATCAAGACTATATTTATTTACCGAATTAGATGAAAGCCATTGAATAAATTTTCCTTTTGCATTCATATTATTCATAGACTCCTTGTTCTCAATCTGTTCCTTTGCAAGCGTGAGTATTTTTTCAAATTCATCAGAATTTAATTTGCTCATTTTTGCCATTTCAATATATAATTTACTTGCTCCTGGCAACCCCTTTTCTCCGTCTGTCAGAAGATACTCCATTTTGGTCATTTGAAGAGTAATTCCATTTTCATTACGAAACACTTCATCTATTTTAATTCCATTTGCTTTTGCACGTTGCCTAAGCAATTTTGATAATTTATGTGCGCATTCTGCTTTATCAATTTTCTTGTCACGAATTTTGTTACAAGCATCTATCAGCAATGCTACCTCATACTTGTCCCATCCTATCCGAACTGCCATATCAATCCTCTATAATTTGACAAATATCCCCATGGAACACCTTACAAATTCTCATAAATACTTCCATAGATACCGTTTCATCTTTATTAAACCTTGTTGCAACAGATGATGAAATATCTGCTACACGCATTAAATCCTGTCTATTTATCTGGTTATCAATCATAAGTTTATGAAACTTGTTATAGCTTATTTTCATCTGCAACACCCCTCGTCCACTTTATTTTTAGTTATAATTACACAAATATCACTTTATCACATCATATTTATTTTTTCAAGATATCTACACCCAAATGCCTTTTTTATGCTATAATTTCCACTTTTTACAAACATCTAATATTCAATCCTATGTTTCCAATGGCTACTCAACTAAGTAATCATCTTTTCAAATACCATCTGAAATTCTTAGTATGCAGAGATACCCTATCTATAGCTGCTGCCAATTCCAGCTATGTACTGTCTTTGCTTTCAAGCATTGTCTGAGTTACCCTCTACAATATAAATTAAATAGAAAATCCCTTATACTGTTGGAACGAATCTGTTATTTTCTTATGTTATAATCAGATATCTGGATCTGTAATAATTCTCTCGACACTATCGAAAAACAGCCCCACAACTGAAGTTCTCTCCAATTGTGGGGCTGTTTTGATTATACAGTTATTCCTGATATACATTTCTATGCTTTCAGATATGTTTTCAAACAAAATCTGGTTCTGCCGGTCGTGTCTATGTATTGTCCTTATTCTGCAATTCGTTATGCCTGCGCATCCATCTCCGCCTTAATCTCATCCTCGCAGTCTGCCATTGCCTGCAGTGTCATAGTGAGCAGCTTCTGCAATTCCCAACCGAGTTGTTCGGCGCCTCGCTCGATGACTTCTCTGGAGCATCCTGCTGCGAAGCCTTTACTTTTATATTTCTTCTTGAGGGATTTGAGTTCCATGTCTTTTGTGCTTTTGGATGGTCTCATAAGTGCTGCTGCCCAGATAAGTCCTGTAAGTTCGTCCGCCGCAAAGAGTACTTTTTCCATTTCGTGTTCCGGTGCTACGTCAATGGTTGCGCCACATCCTACTGTGATGCCGTAGCCGTGGGATACAACTGAATGGATTACGTCTTCGCCTACGCCTGCTTCGCGGAGCATTTCCGGAGCTTTCAGACAGTGTTCTTCCGGATATAGTTCAAAGTCGATATCGTGGAGGAGTCCTACAATTCCCCAGTATTCTGCATCTTTGCCATAACCAAGCTTATTGGCGTACCATTTCATTACTGCTTCTACAGTCAGGGCATGCTGAATGTGGAAGGGATCCTTGTTGTATTTCTTTAATAATGTGAATGCCTCATCTCGTGTAATTGTTTTCATTATTTTGTCACTCCTCATATCTGAATTGTCAGGCGGATAAAATATCTGTTTTGCTGCTTGCTCATAACTGAATAACTGCTCCGCAGTTTATCTGTCAATCTGAATCTGACATGCTTCCATTGCTTTCAGTGCATTCTCATGGCTTTCCGGTGTTACGCCTGCGCAGCATTTAGCGTCTACGATAATCGGAACTTCCGGGAGAGATGCTTTTGCCAGAAGTGCATTGGAAATAACACAGATGTCTGTGCATAAACCTACAAATGTGATACTTTCGATTTCATTATCCTCATTCATTGCCA
>SKEI01000959.1_pt1 | contig 17163 bp, 16 predicted proteins | sample 4826701 | NCBI WGS metagenome assembly SKEI01 (sample SAMN11008813, study PRJNA524170) | human gut metagenome | biome: Human fecal sample; material: Feces; isolation source: fecal sample from pouch patient p2, p6, p7, p14 | host: Homo sapiens | place: Israel: Tel-Aviv | collected 2016-08-31 | reverse complement strand
ACAATATATATTCTAAATATTTGCATATCTTTAAATACAAAAACATATGACACATTTTCCTGTGGACAGTACTATTAAACTTCTGCGATTACCTCAACTTCGCAAAGAACATTCTTCGGAAGAGTTTTCACAGCAACACAGGAACGTGCTGGTTTGTTTACAAAGTATTTCGCATATACTTCATTAAACTTGGCAAAATCTCCCATATCAGCAAGGAAGCATGTTGTCTTAACTGCCTTCTCAAAGCTACTTCCTGCTTCTTTCAGTACTTCGCCAAGATTCTTCATAACCTGCTCTGCCTGAGTCTCAATGGTATTTCCGTTGATCTCGCCTGTTGCAGGATTTACCGGAATCTGTCCAGATGTGAATAATACTCCATTTAAGATCATTGCCTGGGAGTATGGTCCGATTGCTGCTGGTGCCTTCTCTGTATAAACTACTTTCATGGTGTAAATCTCCTTTCAATTTTTCTTTTATTGTCTTCATGCTATCGCAAAATTTTATTAGTGTCAAGCAATTTTTTTGTACGAATCTGGAAAGTAATTTTTTTGTACAAGTCTGGAACGGATTCTGCCTTGCAGGATTTTCCTATTACATAAATAATGTTTGCTGCACAGTCTTAGGGCGTGTTTAAAAAATCATTCCCGCAATCTGCACGCCCCACTTTGTGGGAGATTTCACCCGAATTCGGTTGCAGTAGCCCGCTACAGCACCCTCATCCGGGCGAAATCTCCCACAAATTGTGACGCACATCTTGCAGAAAGCCTTTTTCAAACATGCTCTAATTCAAATAATAATAAACCATCGCAGAAATCCTTTGAATATTGGAAACAGCATCTGCTTCCTTTCCTGCATTCTCAGACATTACGCATAGAATATAATCCGTTCTGGCTCCATAGACAATTCCAATATCGTGCTGGCTTTTATCATTTTCACCAGTTTTATTCGCTACCTGAACAGATTCCTTGAGCCCGCCAGGAATCTTTGTTCTGGTATCCTGATTCAGAAGCAAAGACAGCATCTGGTCAGAATCCTCCGGACTTACACATTCTCTTCGGTAAATCTTCTCTAGCAAAGTGCCACAATCCTCCACAGAGGTCATATTACTGCTGCCAAGCCCTTCCGGATCTGTATTCGAAGGCGCAAGCGTATGAAGCACAGCTGTCTCTTTATAACCCTGTTCCCTAAGATACCTGTTAATTACACGTGCACCTGCATTGAATTGATTGGAAGCAGTCTGAAGCCTTACCATTTCATTAAAAGACTCATTGTCACTGTAGGTTACCATATTCTCCATAAGCCGAAACAGCTTGTCTGTCACAGTCTGACTAGCTGAATCTGCTTTCAGAAGTATCCCCTCAGCTATCCTGATTTTTTCCATATTTTCATAACTTGCAGCCATTGTAAATGCTTTTATCAGACTTGCAGAAGATATGGCTTTATCATTGATGGAGAACTTCTCTCCGCTCTTCAGATCTTTCACATAGACGCTCCAGTCCCCTTCCAAATTTTCCGTAAATTCCTTCACAGCTTTCTTCAGATTTTTGATCCCCGGATCCGTCAATTCCTTGATACTGCCATCTTTTTGGATTGTCAAGCCCTCTGGTGTAGTACCAGCTTCTTCCACTAATACGCCGCTTGATTCATCAAAATAATAATACCCGGAAAATCTCTTTTCTCCCACATTCATTTCCTGGATATAATAAATGCCACCTTCCTGACACACTCTTCCATTTCTGTCAACGTAATACCCGCCATCTAGTTTTATCTGTCCAATCTCTTCTTTTAGAATACAAACTCTTCCGGTACCGGAAAGCCTTCCAAGGTTATTTACCACATAAATCCCCGAAGTCCATCCTGCTTCCACAGTTCCATCTTCTGCTTTCGGGAGTGCTTCCTGTGAAATGGCTGTAAGATGTGCTTCAGAAGCTTTAAATTTTCCTGTCTCGTCGTGATAATAATATCCATTAAACACTGTTCCATCTACAACAAAATGGTCGAAATAATGTATAGCCTGAACGCAGTCTCCTGAACCATCTTCATTCAGACAGTAAAAGCCGTCACTTTTCAACATATATTTGCCATCACTGTTGGGAATAGGAAGTATCTTAGCTTCCTCTGTAACAGATGACAGGCTGCCGCCACTTTCTGATTCCGCCAATACAGTCAGAACTTCAGGCTTCCATAACAGGAGCCCGCTGTTGCTGCACCAAAATGCTGCCCCCAAAAGGACTGCCATTCCAGCTGCTTTATACAGCCATCTGGTTTTTTTGCCTTTTTTCATGTTATTCTCCTTTTAATAAGGGCAGTATAACCTGTTTCAGCTTTGTATGCAACCTCTTTGTTTGCCATGATATTTTTACAGACTCTGTAATGAGTTTGAAGAAGACTTTCTGCAAAATGTACGTCACAATTTGTGAGAGATTTTGTCCGGAATACTCTCCCAAAATTTTTGCAGCTGTACTTCCACATTTGACAATGTACACGTTTTCCTGTCATTCCACTCCACCGGAAAAAGATTGCTGTATTCTCTCTGTCGGAACCGTTCATCCAAAAGGAGAATAACACCATGATCCTCCCTTGTGCGGATTACTCTTCCAGCAGCCTGCAGAACCTTATTCATGCCAGGATACCTATAGGCGTAATCAAATCCATTTTCCCCATTTTCTGTGTAAAAAGAACGAAGAATTTCCCTCTCATTTCCCAACTGGGGCAATCCGGTTCCCACTAAAATGGCTCCAATCAGTTTTTCTCCCAGCAGATCAATTCCCTCTGAAAAAATACCACCCATAATGCAAAAAGCTACCAGTGATTCCTGATTCTGTTCAAATTCCTGAAGAAACTCTTCTCTTTCCTGTTCCTTCATAGAGCTGTTCTGACAGATACACTTCACCCAGTTTACAGAAAATTCTTCTTCGTAGACTGCATAAACCTCTTCCAACATTTTGTAAGAAGGAAAAAATACCATATAATTTCCCTTGCGCTGCCATACAGTCTTTGCTATATATTCCGCAATTTTATGATATTCCTCATATCCCCTGCGACTATATAAGGAACTTACATCGCCGGCATTTAAAATACAGCGGTTCTTCTGTGAAAACGGTGATTCCACGTAGATTCCATAATCGTCCTGCCTGTTGCTGAGCAATTTCCTGTAGTAGTTCATGGGCAGCAATGTGGCAGAAAAGAATACGGCACTGCGGCCTTTCTTCAGATATTCCCCCAGGTTCACTGCCGGATTTACACAGAACAGTTTCAGGCGAAACAGACCATCTTCTCCATTCTCAGCATAAACTACATAGTTCTCATCTATCAGTTCTGCAATATTCAGGAAATTACGAATATCAAAATAAAACTTCCTTACTTCATCTTCCAGTTCCACATCCTTATGTGCTTCCAGAAAAGCATCAAATTCTCCCTGGACCTTTAAAATCGTCATAGTTATGGAACCCGTGCCTGGGAGAACGAGGTAATTTCCACAGTCCACCTGTAGTTCTTTCAGCTGTTTATCCAGCTTTCCAAGGGAGCGGTAAAGCCGGGGTGCTCTTTCTTTCATAACTTTTCGAACCCGAACAGCATCTTCCCTGCAAATAGAAGCGCTGTACATCTCTCTTCCCCGTTCTGCCAGATTATGAGCTTCATCAATGAGAAAGATATAATCTCCACCTGCACCTTCCCCGAAAAAACGTTTCAAATGAACCGTAGGGTCAAACACATAATTATAATCACAAATTACAGCATCCACCCACACAGACAGATCCAGACACATTTCAAAAGGACATACCTGCCATTTCTCTGCCTGCTCCCGGATAGTCTCCCTGTCATATCTGCTCTTCATCGTCCACAGCTCATAGACAGCGTCATTGACCCTGTCGAAATGTCCCCTGGCGTAAGGACAATGTACCGGATCACATTTGGTTTCGTCCATAAAACACAGCTTCTCCTTGGCTGTAATGGTCACCACTTTGTATTTCATTCCCTTTTCCCGCAGCACCTCAAAAGCTTCCTGAGCCACTGTTCTTGTAATAGTCTTGGCTGTAAGATAAAAGATCGTCTCCCCTTTCCCTTCGCCAACAGCGCGAACTGCCGGAAAAATGGTAGACATGGTTTTTCCTACGCCGGTAGGTGCCTGAATAAAAATCTGACGACTGGCTCCAATTGTATGGTAAACACTGCTCACCATCTTTCTCTGACCTTCTCTGTAGGAAAATGGAAATTCCAGGCTCTGAAGAGAATGATTTCTCTCTTCCTTCCATTTTTTCTGATAACTGAGCCATTTATGATATTCATCCAGAAGTTTCTGGTACCATTCTTTCAGTTCCTCTATGGAGATCACCTCCCGGAACCTTTTCACCACTTCTGTCTCCAGATTGGCATATGTCATCTGGATTCCAATCTTCGACAAGCCTTCCTGAACACCGTAAATATAGCCATAACACATAGCCTGAGCCTTATGAACCTTCACAGGCTCTTCCAGCTGTTCCACATTTCCATATATTCCTTTAATCTCATCGATCCAGACAACTTCATCTTCTGTAAAAATTCCATCTGCACGACCTTCTAACCGAATGTCCAGATCCTCATAGCTGTAATTCATCCGCAAAGCAACCTCTGATCTGTAGTCTCCGCCCATTTGTTTCTGAAGCTTCCGATGCAGTCTGCTGCCCTTTAACATAGCATCTTTGTCTATAGTACCTCTTCGGTTATCAAGATCACCGCTTTGCAATATAAACTCCACAAGATTTCTTACTGATATTCGTGTTACCGGATTGTTCATTTCCAATTTACCGCCTTTTACTGGTCTGCTGCCTTCCAAACAAAGATACCTTATCTGTAAGCATTATAACACGAATTTTACTTATCGGCCTATTCTTTCACAGAAAACTCCGGCATATTACTCCGAAAATGCAAAGCAAGCATCTGCTTCTGAAGTTTCTCATTTCTCCTTGCTTCAACGGATATGCTGTCACAAAATGTCTGCCACAGTTCCTCGTACTCTCCCATGTCCCCTACGGCGCTCCCTGGCACCTGTATACGCACCCCTTTTCTCATGACGCACTCCTTCCCTTTCTCATGGCACAACGCTTTCTGCCTCTTCTCATCGTAGATTACCCAGTTCTCATTGGGAAAGCGATTGGAAAAATGAAGAGCCATAAGAGACAGAATATCATTCCCCGGCTGGATTTTCGCCAACAGAAACCTTCCGCCAATCTCCCTGAAACGTACAAAACCAAAATAATGGTGATATTCCCGTTTCACACAGAGTGCCAGTTTCGCAACTCTGGATACATATGGATCTGCCAGTGCCTCCATCACACGTTTTTCACATCTGCCTCCTCCAAAAGCCCGGTGCAGCACATAATAAATGGCAGTTCCCCTGTCTTCATCTGCAGAAGCTGCCGCCAGACAGATCTGTTCGTAAACCTCGCTTCCCAGTCTCATAAGAATCGTCCTCATAACCTTACCAGCCTTACTCTGGTCTGTAGCAATCTCCCGATAAGAAGTGAACAATTCCATGCTTACAGGAAAACTGGTCTGAATGCTCACTTTACAGCCGCCTGCACACTCTTTCCATCCATCATAGACAGCAGAAAAAATTCCCTCCATAGAGTCCTCACATACCAGGATTCTTTTCTCTTGATTCATATAGCTCCCACCTTTCTGTCCACATGATTCTTTGTATTTTCTGTATACAGTCTTCTGCTCCCCATCTCATCTCCAAAGAGGGATAATTGCTGAAATGCAGCTTCATTCCCATGCTTCCGGCAGTTCTCTTCATCCAGAAGATTACGGGTAATATAAGATTCCTCCAACCTGGTATTGTACATCATGCGGCCATTACAGGTGATAAAATATAAGGCACGCTTCAGAACCACACCAATCCTCTTCAAATCTGCAAATTCCAGGGAATGGGTTCTCCTGGCCCCAATGATTCTTCTGGCAGAGGTATAACCGATTCCCGGTACACGAAGAAGTTCATAATAATCTGCCTGGTTGATCTCTACCGGAAAAAACTCCAGATGTGACACTGCCCAGTCTGCCTTGGGATCCAGAAGAAGGTTAAAATCCGGATGCTTCTCTGAAAGCAGTTCTGAAGCCCGAAAACCATAAAACCGCATAAGCCAGTCTGCCTGATAAAGTCGGTGTTCTCGAAGAAGAGGCGGACCTGATAAGGACATGAGCAGATCCTTATCTTCATTTACGGCGACAAAAGCCGAATAAAAAACTCTTTTTAATGCAAAGTTCTTATACAAAGATTCTGCTACTGACACGATCTGATAATCGCTCTCCCCCATAGCTCCAATAATCATCTGGGTACTTTGACCGGCTGGTACAAACTTAGGTGCATGGCGGTACAGAACCAATTCCTCCTTATTCTGATCTCGCTGCTGCTGAATCTGCTTCATGGGGCGAAGAATGGTTTGCCTGCTCTTATGCGGTGCCAGTTTCCTAAGCCCGTCTGCAGTAGGAAGTTCCAGGTTCACGCTCATGCGATCTGCCAGATACCCAGCCCGGGCGATCAGTTCAGGAGCAGCACCTGGAATGGCTTTCAAATGAATATATCCCTGAAAATGATATTTATTACGAAGAAGGTTTACTGTACAAAGCAGTTCTTCCATAGTCCTGTCCGGACTTTCCTTTACTCCGGAACTTAAAAACAGTCCTTCAATATAGTTCCTCCTGTAAAATTCCATAGTCAGACGGCACACTTCTTCTGGGGTAAAACTGGTACGCACCACATCATTGGAGATTCTGTTTATACAATATTTACAGTCAAATACACATTCATTTGTATAAAGGATCTTCAAAAGACTGATACATCTGCCATCCTGAGCAAAACTATGACAGATTCCGGCAGCAATGCTGTTTCCCATGCCCTTTCCATCTCCTTTTCGATCCACACCGCTGGATGTGCAAGCCACATCATATTTCGCGGCATCCGATAAAATCTCCAGCTTCCGCTTCAATGTCATTGATTCCTGAATAATCATCCCGTAACAAAGCTCCTTTTATGTAATCTGTGTTTCGCATTCTTTATTATTTATTCTTCTCAAATTCAGAACGTTTGTTCTTGTTTTATTTTAGAACATGTGTTCTGTTTTGTCAATATCATAAAACGGAACGAAATTTTTTCTATACAAAAAGAGCCATAAATCAAAGATTACTTCTAACACTCCCTTTGATTTACGGCTCTTATCTCATTCTTTTACTATTAAAGCTCCCGGACGACAGCCAGAAATGGTACATGCTTACATCAGCAAATTCCTGAATACCAGACGTTCTGAATGTATGAGCAGATTTTCATATATGTGAATGCTGCCGACAGGCGACCTATCCACTCAATTTCAAATCTGAGTCAGCACAAAAATATCATAAATTGCTTTCACTGCATTTTCAAAATCACGGTTCTCCACGCCGATAATAATATTCAGCTCACTGGAGCCCTGGTCAATCATCTTGACGTTTACATTTGCATGTGCGAGGGCAGAGAAAATTCTTCCGGCTGTACCGCGGGTGGATTTCATTCCACGTCCTACAACTGCGATCAGGGCAAGGTCAGATTCCATTTCCACAAAATCCGGCTGAACCAGGCGATGGATTCCCGCAATTACCTGCTGCTCCTTTTCTTCAAACTCATCCTGGTGAACATATACTGTCATGGTATCAATACCGGATGGAACATGCTCAAAACTGATTCCCTGGTCTTCAAATACCTGAAGCACTCTTCTGCCAAATCCGATTTCACTGTTCATCATGGACTTCTCAATGTTGATAGAACAGAAACCTTTCTTTCCTGCAATACCGGTTATGGTATATTTCGGCTTGCGGCAGGTACTCTCCACAATAAAAGTTCCCTTATCCTCCGGACGGTTGGTGTTGCGGATATTAATCGGAATTCCCTCTTTTCTTACAGGGAAAATAGCATCTTCATGAAGAACAGTAGCTCCCATGTAGGAAAGCTCACGAAGTTCACGGTATGTAATGGTCTCAATCACAGCCGGATTCTTTACAATTCTCGGGTCTGTTACAAGGAAACCGGATACATCAGTCCAGTTTTCATACATATCAGCCTTAATTGCCTTGGCAACCAGAGAACCTGTCACATCAGAACCACCTCTGGAAAAAGTGGTCACAGTTCCATCGTCCTTTGCACCATAGAAGCCCGGCACAACTGCATTCTCACATTTGGAAAGACGCTTGTTCAGAAGTTTGTCTGTCTTCTCTGAATCCAGATTTCCGTTTTTATCAAAACGGATTACTTCTGCTGCATCCACAAATTCATAACCAAGATAAGCAGCCATCACTTTGCCGTTCAGATATTCTCCACGGGAAGCGGCGTAATCCCTGCCAATCTGTGCTTTAAAATTCTCTTTGATCAACTGGAAATCCTCTTCCATGGAAAGAGCAAGGCCAAGCCCTTTAATAATCTCATAATAACGAGATTTGATTTCTTCTAAAACCTTTTCAAAATCACCGCCATTTGCAGCTGCGTCATAACAGCTGTAAAGAAGATCTGTTACCTTCGTGTCCCCGTCAAATCTCTTACCTGGTGCAGAAGGAACAACAAAACGTCTGCTCTCTTCACTTCTGATAATATCTCCGACTTTTTCAAACTGCTCCGCATTTGCAAGGGAGCTTCCGCCAAACTTTACAACTTTTCTCATAATCCTTATGCTCCTCAAAAACTTTTTCTCCATTTTATGAAAAAATTCGACTTTTTGCAAGGGTTTTTTCGATTTAATTCGTGAAAGTGTTAAATACCTCCAATACCCGCAGCTGTTCTCCATCTACTTTAAAATGAATATCCCAGGATCCAAAAGACATTCCGTATTTTCTTTCAGGGTCCTTCTGATACCCAGGTCTTGGATCGTTTGCAAGGACAGCAAGAAGCGCTTCTCTTTTTTCCACTGGAATCTTCTTCAAAAGTTCTTCCGGAAACTCTACTTTCAGCTTATGATCCTGAATCTGGTCGGTAAATCCGCCTGCTGCTTCCGGATGGCTGTCCACGTAAGCCAGATAGGGCTTTATATCATAAATAGGTGTTCCGTCCATAAGATCCGCTCCTGATACATGAAGCACCGGTCCATACTTTTCAGAAAACTCTACGCTCTCCAGCCTTACACTGGAAAGTCCTATGGGATTTGGACGAAAAGGAGACCTTGTAGCAAAAACGCCCATTCTGACGTTTCCCCCAAGTCTTGGAGGACGCACTGTAGGAGACCACTCCTTGCGGACAGCCTGTGAAAATTCCCAGATCAGCCAGATATGGGTATACTCTTCCAGCCCTCGAAATGCCTCATGGTTCCGATATTCCGGTTCAAAAATAATATCCGCCTTTAGTTCCTGTATTCTGCCGCTCTGATGGGGAATTCCAAATTTCGTTGGAAAATCACTTCTGATATGAGCAATTACTTTCATTTCCATTGTTTATTATACCTTTATCAATCTTTATGTGTGCTCCTATAAACCCGCAGATATCATCTATAAACAGCGAACCTCTATTCCTCATGTCCGCCGCTTTTTTCTTCCTCCTTGATTTCCCAGTGAAGCAGGAACGTAAGGCTGCTCGAAGAGCAATAATTCCGGCTACAATTCCGATTTCTTTCCACTCACGTACCACTACAGTACGTAGAATCTCACTTCCCATTTTAAATTCCAGTCCCATGGCAAGTCCCCTCGCCAGATAGACACCAGTATCTCCGGCATGTTTCAGCCATTTGATAAATCCGGTAATTCCACTCCAGATAATAATGGCAACTCCAATAAACTCAAAAATTACAATGGCGAAACCAGCAATATTCTCCAGAACCCACTCCATAATTCCAGTTATGGTCGTCATCATAGGTACCTCCTTTTTTCCTGCTGACAGGATACCTTTTCTTACAGAATATATTTTCATTGCTACACAGCCTGTAAACAGCAATAGTTTCTTATTTTTGCTCCAGCCAGGTCACCACTTCTGTGTGATCTGTAAAACAGAACATTTCCACAGGCTGGATTTCTTTAACTATATAGTTTTTTCTCGTAAGGAAATTAAGGTCTCTTGCAAGTGTTTCCGGGTTACAGGAAATGTAAACAATTTTCTTCGGAGAGAGTTTTATTACGGAATTCAGGAATTTCTCGCTGCTGCCTGAGCGGGGAGGATCCATAAATACCACATCTGCCTTTTCACCAGCTTCTGCCATTGCCTCCATAAATTCACCGGCATCACCCTGGCGGAAAGATATGTTTACCACCTTATTCTCTCTTGCATTGATCCTTGCATCCCTGACTGCATCTTTATTCAGTTCCACTCCGACCACTTCTCTTGCCTTACCAGAAGCTACCAGACCGATGGTACCAATTCCACAATATGCATCAATGACTTTTTCTTTCCCTGTCAGCCCTGCAAATTCCACAGCTTTTCCATAAAGAATTTCGGTCTGCACTGAATTTACCTGATAGAAGGATTTCGGTGAAATACGGAAGGATTTTCCACAAAGGGTATCACGGATAAATCCCTTACCATAAAGTACGATTTCCCGCTCGCCAAGAACCATGCTTGTATTTTTGTCATTAATATTTAATACCACAGTACTGATCTCTGGATGAACTTTTCTTAATGCCTTCACAAAGTTATTCTTGGATGGAAAAATAGGAGAGGCGACCACCAGTACTACCATTACCTCACCTGTAGAAAAGCCACGACGCACCAGTACATGGCGCAGAAGTCCATATCCGGTATCCTCATCATATGTTTTGATCTTAAAAGACTTCAGCATTCCCCGAATGGTACGGATGATTTCCTGACTCTTCTTATCCTCAATCAGACACTGTTCAATAGAAACCACTCTGTGGGTACCAGCCTCATAAATTCCAGAAATAATATTTCCCTTCCGGTCACGGTCAAATACAGCATGAACTTTATTCCGGTAAAAATAAGGATCTTTCATTCCAATTACCGGCTTCACATTCCCAAACTTCTTCAAAAGCCCCTGTACCTGATTTTGTTTCTTTTTAAGCTGTGCGGAATAAGGCACACCCTGATACTGGCACCCACCGCACTTTTTTGCGTATGGACAGACTGTCTGTGTTTTTTTCTCTTCCATAAATTCTCCCTTATCTTTATTTTGCTTTTCGTTCTTCATAATATCTGACTAGAGCGTGCTCTAGCTTCAGCGCCGCCAACGCACTAAAAGTGCCTACAAGGGCTCCAGCCAGCACATCTGTAGGATAGTGTACTCCCACGTACAATCGGGACAAAGCGATCAGTACTGCCAGGACCATGGCTGCTTTTCCCCATTTTCCAGGAAAGGCTTTATAATATACGCCTGCACAGGCAAAAGATGCGCAGGTATGACCTGATGGAAAAGAATAGTCCTTCAGCCTGGCAACCAGAGGCACAAGTCCCTCCACAGAATCATAAGGTCTTATACGCGCTACCAGATCCTTAAGGCATAAATTCGTAACCACTGCCCCTATAGCTAGTGCCAGAAGTGCGGTTACACCTGCCTTTCTTGTCTTCTTTGGAAAAAGAAAGAGCAGCCCCAAAACAATCCAGAACCAGCCTCCGTCTCCTAGAAAGGTAATTCCCTTCCACAGCCAGGTAAACAGATCACTTCTTAAATACTGCTGTATAAAAAGCAGAATCTGTGCATCAATATTATGTATCCATTCAAGCAATTCCACTTATCCTCCACCCGCTTTCAATTCTGATTGCTGTCTATATATTTCTATAATTTATTTTTATAATGGTTCAGCAGACAGTGTGTAACTGCAAAGGAACTCAACAGCTGCTTTTATTTCGTTATTATAGCGTAAAAGACGGTTCGTGTGGTGCGAACCGTCTTAATTCTTTTTAATTCTTATTCACCTGCGTGATACAGGATCTGCTGAAGATATTGCCGATTCTGCTCAAGATCAGGAACCAGAACCTGCATGCCGTCAATCGTCTGAGGTGTGTAGGCTCCATCCTCCGGAATCCGGTATGATGCAATTTCATCTGTACCGATGTTCATCACATCCATGGCATATCCGGTTATATCCCACAAAGAAAGATCCGTAGTAACCATTGGAAGAACATCCTTAACCAGACCTGCAATATCAAAAACTCCCAGATCTTTTATCTTGGCAAAAGCAGCCATAAGTACTTCCTGCTGCCGCTCTGTTCTCCGATAATCGGAATTTCCAATAGAACGGTTGCGTGCATGGATAAGTGCCTGTTCTCCATCCAGATGGTTCATTCCTTCCTGAAGATTCCAGTCGCTTCGAAGAGGCTGAGGGTAAAGAACACTCTGATCTCGTCCGCAGATATAATCTGCTTCCGCCTGAGTCAACTCCAGATCTATTCCTCCAACCTTGTCAACCAGAACCTGGAAAACTTCAAAATCCACTTCCACATTTCCATCTATCTTTACTCCGAAATTTTCTTCCAGAGTCTGGTCCAAAAGATCCATTCCTCCATATGCGTAAGCCGCATTAATACGAGTAGTCGAATATCCAGGAATGGCAACATAAAGATCTCTCATAAAAGAGGTCAGGCTTACAGTACCCTGATCCTTGTCCAATGTAGCAAGAATCATGGAATCGGAACGCTGACGGGACTCTCCCTCTCTTTTGTCCTGTCCGATCAGCAAAATACTCTTGATATTGCTGGTGGCCGCTTCAGCATCCGTATTCTCTGCCTTTACTGTATATGCAAACGCCGTACTCACAGCCGGGCTTTCCAGAAACAGCACCGCGCCAAGGCAGATAAGGGTCTTCTTCCATATGGTAGATCTCATATATTTGCTCCTATGTACATGTGCATGGTCAAAAAGGAATCTTTCTGCCGGTTCTTTCATAACCAGCAGTCGCTATTGATTACTGTTCACTCCGTTCACAGTAATCATTATTTTACTACAATTGTCAGAACAGCTCCGTTTGAAGCATTACCATTGGAGTCAACAACATAATAAGTCAGTTCATAAGTACCCGGAGTATTCACATCAACGGTTCCAGTGATCTGAATCTTACGATAAAGATCACTTGTTGAATCTTTATCGTCTTGAATGTCTTTGACATAACTCAGTCTGTCAATCTGTGTTCCCTTGGCAATTTCAACGTAGTAAGTATTCAGATAAAAACGCGGATCCTGAGGGTTCAGCTGGTCAATCTTTTCTTCTTCCCTTTCCTGCGCTTTTTCTTCTTCTGTCATTTCTGGTTCTTCTTCATCTTCTGAATCAGTCTCATTTTCATCCTGCAGGGCTTCATCCGTTTCTGCATCTGTATCTGTATTGTCAGAAGAAGTTTTGGTTTCTGAAGTAAATCCCATAAGATTTCCCTCGGAAGTCATATGATAAGTTACCTTTGTTACATTGTTACTGTTATCCTTTGCAACATAAACAACTGTGACTTCATCCCCTTTTTCATTTGGATAAACATTCTCAACTGTCAGGCTGGCTGAAACATCTCCATCTCTCTTGTCAACAGCTTTTACTCCTTCCAGAAGATCTTCCGTTGTCATATCCGAAGTGTAGCTGTTTTTCTTGCTCTCTGCAATGGTAATTTCCGGTCCCTTGCGATCCTGCCTCATATACAGCCATCCCAGGATTCCGGTCGCTCCTATTGCCACTGCCGCCATTAAAACAATCAACCATTTACGCATATCTGCAGCTCCTTATACTCAATTTCATCAGCGACGTTTTCTTGATTTCTGTTTCTTGGATCTGCTTTCTTTCTCTGAATATGGAATGCTTCCCAGAACAGAAAGTCCAAGATAACGCTCTACATCTTCCTCAACCTTGATCGTATCATTTGTAAGATAAATGATGATCACAATCGCCATTGCAATGATAACACCTAAAAGTCCACCGATCACACCATTCTTCGCAAGGCTTGGGCTGGCTTTTTCACTTGGGATGTTTGCGCTGTCAACTACGTTAACCGCCTCAATATCCATAACTGACTGAATGTGCTCTGCTGCCATATCACGGATAGCATTGGCCATCTCGCTTGCTGTATATGGATCTTCATCAGATACTATGATCGTTACAATACGGCTGTCTGTAGAAGTATCTACCGTCAGTTTGCCAAGCAGCTGCTGATAGGTAATATTAAGATTCAGCTGTGCAATTACACCTTCAAGAACTGTACGGCTCTTAATAAGTTCCGCATAGTCCTTAGTCAGCTGTGTACTGGTCTGCATATCAGCACTGGTCAGTGTATTGCTGTCCTGTTTATTCAGCACCATGATCTTCGTGGTAGATTCATACTGTGGAGTGATAAAAAGCATTGTTCCGATAATGGAAATCACACCCAGAATGATACCGGAAAGAATAATCACTCCCAGCCTGCTAAGAATCAGGTGAAAAATCTCACCTAAATCGATTTCAATTTCATCGTTATTATTTGTAACCTGATTTTCCATTCTTCTTCTCCGTTACCCTGTAATTTTCTTTACTTTTTCTAAACAGATACATCGTTTCCAACGACATCCCATATATAAAAGTCAAAATCTCTCGTTATTTATAATGCACTCCGGATTGCTGATAAAAATCATATCCGCGTAATCCGTACCCATCATTTTTTCAATTTTGTCGTAACATTTGCCAATGTGAGGCGTTCGTCTGGCCAGATCATGACCGTCAGACCCCACAAAATCCAACATTTCTTCTTTAATTACTTTCTTGCAGAAACGCTTGATCATAAAGCCATCCTCACCAATAATACTGTCCGCATTCATCTGAATATAGGCACCCATATCCCTGAGTTCATCAATAAAATCCAGACCGTTTTTTACTACCGAATGATAGCGTTCTACATGTGCGATAATAGGATAATACCCTTTCCGGATCAATGCCTGCACCCGTTCCCTGATATAGGACTTTTCGTCTGAAGTCCGAAACTCCGTTAACACATAACGGGAACCTGACATGGTAAGTCTTTCCCCTTTTTTCAGACAGTCTGTCATATCCATACTGGAATGAAGCTCGCAGCCCAGATACATCTGAATACCGTCCTCTCCAATCTCAGCGGCAGCCTTCCTCACACGAAGGAACTGCTTCTTAACCTGTTCCAGAGACGGCTCAAACATATCATATCGAAAATGCGGAGTGGCAATAATGTTGCGGACACCATCATCATATTCCTTCTGGAGCATGCGTACAGATGTCTTGAGATCCTTCGCTCCATCATCAACTCCCGGAACAATATGACAGTGAATATCATAAATACCTTTCATTCGCTTCGCCCATTTCCAATCTTTTCATATAACACTCTCGAATAATGACGGATCAATATTTTCCGTATTCTCCGTACTTGCCATATTTGCCATATTTACCATACTTACCGTATTTACCATATTCCTTAGTATCTACCTTGTTCAAAATTGCACCGATGATCGGACAGTTGGTCTTCTCTAGCTGCCCCTTGATCTCCTGTACAAAATGGTAGCTGATACTGCCGGATTCAATTACAATGACAGTTCCATCGCAGGAATCCGCCACAACTGCACAGTCGATTACTCGTCCAAGAGGCGGTGTATCTATGATAATGTAATCATATACATCTCTTACAACACGGATCATGTCTTTAAACTGTCTGCTTCCTAAAAGCTCTGCCGGGTTCGGCGGTACAACACCGGAAAAAATAATGTGAAACTTGGGAAGATTGGTTGCGCAGATAACGTCCTGCAGTTTCGCCTGCTTGGACAGGTAGTGGGTCAGTCCCTTCACTTCTTCCTCAACCTGTACACGTCCCATAAGTACGGATTTACGAAGGTCTGCATCAATCAAAAGTACAGATTTACCACTCTCTGCAAGGGAAGCTGCAAGATGGAAAGTTACATTACTCTTTCCTTCATTCGGGGTACAGCTTGTAAATGCAATCACCTTTTTGTCGGCACCGCAAAATTGAATATTTGTACGAAGTGCCTTATAAGCCTCATCCATGGATGAATCAGCTTTCCAGTCGCTAATTTTTACTTTTACCATAATTTTGTTTTCACCTTATCTATTTGTTATCCTGTAAATCTGCCATATTTTCCTTCTGATTTCCCATAATTCACGTCATGGCAGTGTCTGCCTAAATATTATACACTAGAAGTACCGCATTGGCTAGTACATTTTCGAACTAAATATGCACAATTTTTCACAAAATTTTCATATTATTCTTGATTCCCTTCCTGAATCCCTTCTATACCCTGAACGGATGATCCCTCTTCCAAAAGATAAACTTCTACATCAAATACACCGCTGTTCAATGCTTCCGCATGGCTTCCCATATAAATATCAATGCGGTTGTTCTTAATGGCGCCGCCGCAGTCTTCTGCCACATAGACCTGTCCATTGATAACTACTTTAGAACCGTAAGGAATTACAGTTGGATCTACTGCAATAGTACGGTTCGTGGTAGCTGTCACACCTGTGGATGTGATTCCGTTTGCCCACGGACCGCAGCAAATGCTGCACTGGCAGTAATGGGTAATATGGAAAACACCAAGTGGACGAAGGCTGCTGTCTGCGGAAACCATAATCGGCTGTCCTTCAAGAACACCTGCATTTCCCCCTGTCTGGGTAACACCTTCTACTGCTTCTGCAAATACGCCCTCTCCTGTACTTTTATGTATAATTCCTGCTTCTACAGTTCCATCTGAGGTTGCATCTGAAGCTACCTGATTCTTATCTTCATACCCCTCCAAAACAGAGGTTGGGATATATCCCACCTGTTCTTCTCCATTATCATCCTCAAACAGAATCCTGCTCCAGATATCATCAATAGTACCTGTCCGGCTGATTTCATCTTCTTCCAGCACTTCGCCGATCACAGACCCCTCTTTTCTGCCAGGATAATCTAATACATCTGTATCTGCCGCTACTGTGACAGTATCCTGGACTTCCGTGATCTCATCCTCGATTTTCCCGGATTCCTTTTTCTCGACAGCTTCTTCTGAAACTGTTTCTTCTTTATTATCATTGTTTTCCTGTGCTGTACCAGAAATGACCGGACCGGCTATTTCCGCTCCAAGCGCAGAAACAGGCATACATGCAGAAACACATACTGCCATAACCAGAAATCTTTTTTTCATAAATTTATATCTCCTGATCTGTTCAATTTTCCCCTCTACTCTTTGTTTATCATAGCACAGCTATTTTCTTATTTCAAATCCCATCAGGCTTTTTAGAAATTTTTCACATTTATTAT
>SKEI01000945.1_pt1 | contig 17360 bp, 15 predicted proteins | sample 4826701 | NCBI WGS metagenome assembly SKEI01 (sample SAMN11008813, study PRJNA524170) | human gut metagenome | biome: Human fecal sample; material: Feces; isolation source: fecal sample from pouch patient p2, p6, p7, p14 | host: Homo sapiens | place: Israel: Tel-Aviv | collected 2016-08-31 | reverse complement strand
GGGTCCGCTGACCCTCGTGAACTATAGCCGAAGTTAGCGGCTAGCTCAAAGTTGCCCTGCCCACGTTGCCCCTACACACCCACCGGGAGCCTGACGCGTCCTCCTTATACAACCCTTATCTAACTCTCTTTATCCACCGCCTCAAACGTAATCACAACCTTAAACAAATCCCCATCCAGGTAAATATCAAAGGTTCCCCCCTGCAATCCCACAAGGTTCTTGGCGATCGACAAGCCCAGTCCGCTTCCTTCCGTGCTTCTCGACACATCCCCACGGATAAAACGCTCCGTCAGTTCCTCCGCCTTGATATTCAACGAGTTTTCCGAGATATTCTTGATCTCCAGCACGACTCTGCAGCCGACCCTTCTCGCCTCCACATACACTCTCGTATTCGGCATGGCATACTTGGCAATATTATTATAAAGATTCTCCACAACACGCCACATCCGGCGGCCATCTGCCATGATCACCAGTGGCTCCTCATCCATCTTGCAGACCATCTGCAGTCCCCTGGCTGCAAACTTCTCCTCAAACTCCCCATTTGTCTGTCGGATCAGTTCTCCGAAGCGGATAGGTTACATATCCAGCACCACATTACCGGAGCTGACTTTCGACGCCTCCACCAGGTCCTCTGTCAGCTGTTTCAGCCGTTTTGATTTGTTATCTAGCACTTCGATATAGCCTCGGATCTTCGGATCCTGGATATCCTCTCTCTTCAGAAGATCTACATAATTGATAATAGAAGTAAGCGGTGTCTTGATATCATGAGATACATTGGTGATAAGATCCGCTTTCAGTCTTTCACTTTTTAACGTTTCCTTCACAGCGTTTTGCAAGCCTTCGCCTACACGGTTGACAGCCGCAGCCATCTGGCGGTTATCACCCGTCAGATCTTTCTCATCGATCTTATAATCCAGCTGACCGCTTGCCAGCCTTGCAAGGCCATCATAGATCACCTGACGTCCTGCATTTTCCCGGATCATATATAAAAGAACCACACCATCTGCCAAAAACAGCAGGATCAGACCGAATCCGCCGAAAAGAGCTGCCAGCAGATAGTTCATTAACACCAGTCCGACAAATGCCACGATCATCCGACCGGAAGTTGTACGTGCCATATATACTTTCTTACAGCTTTTCACGATGGTATAACAAAAACTGGATCTCCACAGAGTCTTTGCTTTCCAACGGCGGATCACACTGAGATACGCTCCAAGAAATACCGCCGCACCAAGAATTTCCCCGGTAGTTATAACGGTAAGCCAAAAGCCGTCTGCAGGATTGCCGCTTTCTGGCATCAGCCCTAATCCCGCTATACCGACCATACCGATCAGTGCCATACCACAGATTGCAAGCATCACCTCGGCAGGGATACGATCTGCAGGCATGGTATGCACTTCTCTGTCCCGACATACCAGACCGCTTTGCAGAGTAATGATAAGCAGGAACAGGATACCGGCAACAAGACTGATAAGCATGCCGACTACCAGCCCATTGCCCCAGCCTGCATAATTTTCATAAGATACGTACGCAGCGGAGATCTCATCGGAATAAGGAAATGATACATCTACAGAAACTATGATTTTCTCATTTTTTCCGGTTACGGGATCATTTTGAAAATAATTATAGATCCACTTTCCGGCATCTGTGCCATTGTCAGATACATCTTTCAGTTTTCCGTCTTCTCTTTCTGCGACAAATACCGGCACATCTTCCATCAGATCTTCCAGACTTTTCGGATCTACATTCCCATCTGCCCATTCTGACACATTGGTATATACTGCCTTGTTATCCAAATTCTGCACCATGAAGATCACGTTGGTCTTATCATCCATCTTGATTGCAGACTGGTAAGAGCTCAGCTGATCAATGGCATTCGATAATTGCTGATACAGCTCAAACAGAGATACCTTTTTCGGATTGGTTCTGGCATATTCCGCCAGAGTCTCTCCGGATTCCGGAAGTACGGTTTCAAAATCTCTTGCATAATTGTAAAGATAACGGAAACGAGGTGTGTAATCACTGATATCTACATCCTCAGTGGGGCTTGTATCGTTCTCGTTGTCATCTTCGTCATATTCACCGTCTTCATAGTATTCCTCATCGTCTTCGTCATATTCTTCGTAAATGCCATAGTCTGCACTCCAGATTGCATCCTGAAACTCATCCCAAAGACCATTATCCTTCAGTTCCAGAAGATCCTCTACGGTATAGGTAGTTGCCGGATTCTGCTGGCTGGTTTTTGCATCCAGTCTCGTGATATCCACCAGCTTGGTCTTATCCAGTTTTCCTTTTGTTAAAAACGGCTTTCCGTCACTCAGTGCATTACGGACTTTATTTACCTGTGAAGCCATCCGCTGTCCACAATCCTGAGTCTCCAGATAATTTTTCTCGTTGTAATAATTGCTTGTCAGCTCTTCCCAGCTGAAGCCCTGGCACATCAGACCGCCAAAGATCATGGCAAAGACGGAAAAACAGGCAACCGCTGTCAGAAACAACGCGATCACGATCCCCTTTGCCCAGGCAGAATAAAATTTGTTTCTTTGTTTTTTCTCTTCCATTTTGCAGCCTCCCACGGAGGGTTACATCTTTTCTATCTTATAGCCGATTCCCCAGACTACTTTCAGATAGCGGGGTTCTCTCGGATTGATCTCGATTTTTTCACGGATATGCCGGATATGTACGGCTACTGTGTTGTCCGCTCCAATCGCCTCTTCGTTCCAGATATTTTCATAAATCTGTTCAATAGAAAAAACTTTTCCCTGATTTTTAATTAACAGCACTAAAATATTATACTCGATCGGGGTTAATTTTACCGGCTCCCCGTCCACCGTAACAGTTTTCAGATCATCGTTGACCACCAGACCGCCACATACGTATACCGCCTCTTTTTCTTCTGTCGCCAGATTTCCAAGCTGCGTATATCTTCTCAGCTGAGATTTGACTCTGGCGATCAGTTCCAGAGGGTTAAATGGTTTTGTAATATAGTCGTCTGCACCGATGTTCAGCCCAAGGATCTTATCCACATCCTCTGATTTGGCAGATAACATGATAATCGGCACACTGCTGGTCTCCCGGATCTTACGCGTAGCCCGGATCCCATCCAGATTCGGCATCATAATATCCAGAAGGATCAGATGCACTTCTTCTTTTTTCATGATTTCGATGGCCTGCAGTCCATCGTACGCCTTTAAAATGTGATATCCTTCCTGTGACAGATAAATATCAATGGCATCCACAATCTCTTTATCATCATCGCACACAAGAATATTGAACATTTCTTCACCTCATTTCTTCTTCCTCTTTCCTTTTACGCTGTCAGTTTATCAGGGAAATCTTGTTTTCAGGATAGGGAAAATCTTAAGATATTTTAAATTTCTGTTTTATATACGATTTTATCATATCACATCTTTGCATCAAACGAAACTTACAAACATCTTACAGCTGAAGTCGTGTTACTGCTCACTCCGTGTTCAGCAAACACAATAGTTTTCTTTTCTTTACAGAAAGAGAATTTTCCGATATACTTAGTTCACCGTTTTTGTTTTGGGAAAGGAGACTCCGACAATGTTTCGTTTATGGGGAAAAATATGGACCGATAATCACATGATGAAAGACACCGTGATCTGCAACGATACGGATGACACGAGGACCCATAAGATCTTCCAGTCTCTCGAAGAGATCTGTTATCTCTGGGATCTGAGCAAACCGATCTGGCTGGACAATAATATTATGGATTTTAAACGCCACGATAAAACCCGGTTTACCTCCGATAATTTTATTGAGACGATCGATTTTGATTATCTGGAAATTGAAGTGATTGAAGAGTAGTTTGTATGGAAAGCAGGCAGACACCGCATGCTGGTGTCTGCCTGCTTTATGAAAATAACAAGTTAACGCTCTGCTCTGCTCAGATCAGATATTCGCGAATCACCTCCCGCATAATATGCTCTTCCTCCGGTGTCAGCATATGAGAAAATTTTGTCTCACTTGCCGCCGTCTGCCGGATCCCCTCTGTTACTTTATCGATCAGCTCCTCTCTGGTCTGCTCTTTCAGTGCCTGCTCATCCGGCACCGGTTTTCTGGCGGGCAGGGTATTTTCCATATAATCCAGAAGACCATCAAGAATCATATCTTCTTTATTCATAAAGCCCATAAATTGCTTCATCAGAAGTAACAGGGCGAAGATTCCCGCCCCGGTCAGTACATACTCGTAACGCAGCAGCTGTGCCTGCTCATAGCGGTAAGTCCCATAGACTGCCGTCAGAATCAAACGGAAGCACAGAACCGCGCTGTAGCCGATTCCCTGCTTCCACTTTTGTATCCCGATTCCCAATGTTTTTCCCCTGGCAAGCTGCGTCCTCACAAATGCCTCCGGATTATTGATCTCCTGCTCTTTCGTCAGACGCATCTGGTACTGGTTCAAAAATTCTTTTGTCCATTTTCCTTTCGGTTCTGTTATCCTGCGTACATCCCGTATAGCTCTGCCGTAGAAACGGTCGACCATAAACATACACAGGATTCCAAGAATTCCCGCTCCGATCATCCCGTAAAACAACACATTTTGTTCCATCCAAATATGCAGCATTTCCGTACCCCCTTATTTCAATACTGAATTGGCAGTCACTTTTCACATCCTCCCGCAAATGCCTGTCCATCCCGCACCCCCGATCGCCGGATCCGGAAGTCGTGCATTTGCAAAACGATGTTCTGGAAATATTATATCCTCCACATACCTGATTTGAAACTAAAATCGTTCGTCAAATTCTTACAGGTTTTTACCATGACAAATCCTTTTCTTACAGTGCTTTTACCATCTCTTTCACGAGATTCGCACAGTGACGTGCCGCCGCTTTTTCAAATGTCGGATAATCCATGGTTGCACTGTTATCCGCTTTATCAGAAATGGCACGCAGAACAACAAACGGAACATGGTTTAAGTAGGCCGCCTGAGCGATAGCTGCTCCTTCCATCTCGGTACAGCTTCCTGCAAATTCACGGATCAGTTCATCCTTCACTTCACTGCTTGCCACAAACTGGTCACCGCTGACCACTCTTCCTTCAAACACCTGAATATCCGGGTTCGCTTTCTTACAGCATTCTGCTGCTACTTTACGGAGTGTCTCATCTGCTTTAAAAGAAAATACATTCATCTGTGGAATCTGGCCCTTCGGATAACCAAATTCTCTGGCATCCATATCATGCTGCAAAGCATCGGTAGACACAACAATATCACCGATGTTAATCTCTGCCTTCAAGGATCCAGCGATTCCGGTATTGATCACCGCTTCTGCCTGAAAATCATCCACAAGAATCTGCGTGCAGACTGCTGCATTTACTTTACCGATTCCGGAACGTACTACGACAACATCTTTTCCATTTAATGTACCCTGATAGAATTCCATGGATGCTTTTTCTTTTACACAAACTTCTTCCATCTGTCTTTTCAGTTCTTCTACTTCGAGCTCCATTGCTCCGATAATCCCGATTTTTTTCATCTTTTCTCTCCTGTTTCTTTTTTGTCCGTAACTGTGAAAGTACTGAACCGTTACACTTTTTATAAAAGTACTCATATCCTCTGTAATTCCGGTCTTCTCCTGCTTCCCGGGAGTTTTGCCTGCTCTTCATTATAACAAAGCATCATTTTTTCCTCAACCTTTTTCCTTCCGTTTTGCTGTTATGACAAATTATAACATTTCGATTCCCCTACTGGAAATCAGACGTAATATTTGTTATAATGAGCGTTAGCGAGCGGGAACAAACGAAGTTTGTTCATCGGGAGCGGCGAATGGCGATCATGATAGCTGCGAAAGCAGCGTCAAGCACCGAAGGTGCGAATCATGATATAATAGCTTGCAGATCTAAAATGTACCGGATTCGGAAGTACATGTAAAATTAAAGGAGGAATTATCATGACATACAAGACAAAAGGAACCTGCTCTTCTCAGATCGACTTCGACCTGAAAGACGGCAAAGTATACAATGTTCGTTTTACCGGCGGATGTAACGGCAACCTGAAAGGAATCGGCGCTCTGGTAGAAGGACAGGATGCCCGGGACGTGATCAATCGTCTGGAAGGAACTACCTGTGGTTTCAAATCCACTTCATGTCCGGATCAGCTGGCAAAAGCCCTGAAAGAAGCGCTAAACCAGTAATCAGGAGAATATATCCTGTTCTTTGCACATACGTAACACAATGCCCCTGTCAAAAGGCCGACATAACAGACAGATCTCTGTCAGACATGCCGATCTTTTGACAGGGGCACTTTTTATTTTTGATACAACTGTTCGTAAAACTATCTGTCCCACTTATCACAAAGATTATTGATCTGGCTGGTCAGTTTCGCAAGATCTTTGTTGGCTCCGCCTTCGTTATGACGGATCACCGTAAGGAGCCGCTGACCGGCTGCAACCAGTCGCTGATATACACCGGAACCTTTCGACTGCGGTTTTGTCTCCTGCTTGCGGATGACCACACCTTCCGGACAGCCGATGAATGCTGCTTCTTTCAGATCGTAAACAGTTCCGCTGTACGGTGCCATCGCCGTATAATGAAGTTCATCTTCCAGTCTTCCGGTCAGTACCTGACAGGAAGTATCTTCTCCATGGCACACAAATACCTGTTTTGGCTTCTCTTCGAAAGCTTTCGCCCACTCCATCAGTCCCTCATTATCTGCATGACCACTGACGCCAGGCAGAACTTTGATCTCTGCATTGACCTGAATCTCTTCCCCGAACAGTTTGATCTCTTTCGCTCCTTCCACCAGCGCACGCCCCGGTGTACCGATTGCCTGATATCCCACAAACAAAACCGTACATTCCGGTCGCCACAGATTGTGTTTCAGGTGATGCTTGATCCGACCGGCATCGCACATACCACTGGCTGAGATAATGACCTTCGGGCGGTCGTCAAAGTTGATGGATTTGGATTCTTCACTGGTGATGGAAAGTTTCAGTCCCGGGAACGTGATCGGATTGATTCCTTTATTGACCAGCTCCATCGCCTCTTCATCAAAACAGTCTTTGTGGTGTTCATTAAATATAGTAGTTGCTCCTACTGCCAGCGGACTATCCACAAACACCGGGAAACCATCGTGTCCCTGTATCATATGATCTGCCTTGATCTTACGGATAAAATAAAGCATCTCCTGTGTTCTTCCCACTGCAAACGAAGGGATCACCACATTCCCTCCCCGGTCGAAGGTTCTCTGGATCACTCTTGCCAGCTCATCTTCATAGCTGGCCCGTGGACCATGGCTGCGGTCACCGTAGGTAGACTCCATCACCACATAATCTGCAGATTGCAGATACGTTGGATTCTTAATTAACGGTTGATCCTTATTACCGATGTCACCGGAGAATACGATTTTCCGTTCTGTATCATCTTCTTTCAGCCACAGTTCGATGCTTGCTGAACCCAGCAGGTGACCGGCATCCACGAACCGTACCTGAATCCCGTCAGCCAGTTCCAGGATCTGCTGATATGGGCATCCCACCAGATGAGAGATTGCTCCCTGTGCATCGTTCATATCATACAGCGGCTGTACCGGTTCCTTGCCGGAGCGCCGTCCTTTTCTGTTTCTCCATTCCGCCTCAAACATCTGGATATGAGCACTATCACGAAGCATGATCTCACACAGATCTACCGTGGCATATGTCGTATAAATATTTCCCCGGAAGCCTTCCGCATACAGAACCGGAAGTTTTCCGGAGTGATCGATATGTGCATGTGTCAGCAGTACAAAATCAAGTTCCGAAGCCGGCACAGGAATCGCTATATTCTCAAAATTATCCGGTCCCTGCTCCATTCCACAATCTACCAGAAACTTTTTACCGGCGGCTTCCAGAAAATAACAGCTCCCTGTAACTTCATGTGTCGCACCCACAAATGTTATCTTCATAAAAACCCCTCCTTTTCTTTTATTTTCAGAATCTTATCACGTTTTTGCTTTTATATTCTTATTATACGCGTATATATACAGAAATGCAAAATACTTTTCCTTTTTATTTTCTTTTAATAATTATGGGTTTCTTGACTTTTTTTCTTAATAAGATACAATGAAACTATTAAAAATATTATATGTAAAAACATTGATTCTACTAATGCCCTTTCGGAAAATCAATCGCAAAACAACAGACGAAAGATTCCGGGAGAGTATTATGCATTCAGGAGGACATTATGAAACATATCGTACTTACCGGCGGCGGTACCGCAGGTCACGTAACACCGAATATTGCTATGATTCCAGCATTGAAAGAACAGGGATTTACAATTTCTTATATCGGTTCCTATAACGGAATTGAAAAAAAACTGATCGAAGAGATGGGAATTCCTTATTACGGAATATCCTCCGGTAAATTGAGACGTTATTTTGACGTAAAGAACTTCACCGATCCCTTTCGTGTGCTGAAAGGATTTTCCGAAGCCAGAAAACTGCTGAAGAAACTGAAACCGGATGTGGTTTTTTCCAAAGGCGGATTTGTCAGTGTTCCTGTTGTCATTGCGGCAAAGCGTTGTAAGATTCCGGCAATTATCCATGAGTCCGATATGACTCCGGGACTTGCCAACAAGCTTTGTATCCCGTCCGCTGTGAAAGTCTGCTGTAATTTCCCGGAAACTGTCAGCAAGCTTCCTGCTGATAAGGCAGTCCTTACCGGAACTCCGATCCGTCAGGAACTTCTGCTGGGTGATCCGGAAGCAGCTCTTCGCTTTACCGGGCTGAAAGCCGGTAAACCGGTTCTGATGATCATTGGCGGAAGCCTTGGTTCCGTCGCTGTCAACACCGCTGTCCGCAACATCCTGCCAGATCTGTTAAAGGATTTTCAGATCATCCATCTTTGTGGAAAAGGAAAACTGGATACCTCCCTGACAGATACAGAAGGTTATGTACAGTATGAGTATATTAAAGATGAACTTTCAGATCTCTTCGCTTTGTCTGATCTGGTAATTTCCCGTGCCGGAGCCAATGCAATCTGCGAAATCAGCGCCTTAAAGAAACCAAATCTGCTGATTCCTCTTTCTGCCAATGCCAGCCGCGGTGACCAGATTCTGAATGCCCGCTCCTTCGAACGACTGGGTTACAGTAAAGTTCTGGAAGAAGAAGAGATCACCAATGAGAAACTGCTGCAAACGATCCGTGACCTCTACAAAAACAGAGAGCAGTATATCGAAGCGATGAGCAAAAGCAGCCAGATGGATTCCATCGGCAAGATTGTGGGAATGCTTTGGGATTGTGCGAAGTAAGTGAGTTCCGGCTCATAACCGTGAAGACACCGAACAGTTGCATATGATTTATAAAACGGACAGGACGATAAGCAGATACACCTTATCGTCCTGTCCGTTTTGTTACATTAATGCGGCTGTCACTTTCGCAACAATCTCGTCTCTCACTTCATCCTTCAGTTCGCCTGGTTTCCAGGTGATACCTGCCTGATCGCCATTATAGCGCGGAATCAGGTGCATATGAAAGTGAAATACGGTCTGACCTGCCACTTCACCATTGTTCTGTACAATATTAAAACCATCGCAGCCCAGTGCTTCCGTCATGGCTGCTGCCATTCTTTTCGCCAGAACCATCGCTTTTGCAGCCATCTCTTCCGGAATCTCATACAGGTTTGCATAATGATGCTTCGGAAGGATCAGAGCATGTCCTTTCGTCGCAGGGCCAAGATCCAGAATCACACGAAAATCATCATCCTCATACAGGGTAGCGGACGGGATATCTCCGCCGGCAATTTTACAGAAAATACAGTCACTCATATTTATTCTCCTCTCTGTTTTGCATTATTATTCTTTTGTAACTGTTCAGTACCTTCACAGTTACGAGCCAAAATGCATAAAAAATCACCTTCGGTGATGGCATTTTGGCTTGTATGTCTCGGGATTTTGACATATTCATGTCAAAACACCTCGCGGGACAGTGGCTACTGAATAGTTACGTTCCTGATCAGGTAAGAACACTGCGTATCGGAAGAAACCGGGTGAGGATTTCGACAAATGTATACACAATTAAGTGAAAATCAGGAAAAAATTGGAAAATAAAAAGGATTTTGTGAGGAAAGAGTGGAATATATTTAACAGAATAGATGAAAATAGAATGGTTTTTGCTGTTTTTGGTAATAGAAGGGGTGATGTATTTGAATATCAGGGAACAGGCAGAGGAGCGGGAGTTTCAGTATCTGAGCCGGTATGCTTCACACAGCAGAGAGTCGAAGGGCAGAGAGCGTGTGGAGGAGGAGTGTGATATCCGGACGGTGTATCAGAGGGATCGGGATCGGATTATTCATTCGAAGGCGTTTCGACGGTTGAAGGATAAGACACAGGTGTTTCTTGCGGCGCAGGGAGATCATTATCGGACCAGACTGACACATACGCTGGAGGTATCACAGACGGCGCGGACGATCGCGAAGGCGCTGGAACTGAATGAGGATCTGGTGGAAGCAATTGCGCTGGGGCATGATCTGGGGCATACACCGTTCGGACATGCCGGTGAAGCGGCTCTGAATGAAATCTGCCCGGAAGGATTTGCACATTTTAAGCAGAGTGTCCGGGTGGTGGAACGGCTGGAAAAGAACGGGGAGGGACTGAATCTGACCTGGGAAGTAAGGGACGGGATGTTGAATCACCGGACATCCGGCACACCGCATACCCTGGAAGGTCAGGTAGTCCGACTGTGTGATAAGATTTCTTATATCCATCATGATATGGATGATGCACAGAGGGCAGGAATTTTTCAGGAAGATGATATTCCGATCACAATCAGGGTGACACTGGGAGATTCCTGCAAAGAGCGGTTAAATACGTTGATCCATGATACGATCCGCAACAGCTAAGGAAAAGATAAAGTCGAGATGACACCGGAGATTGCGGAGGCGATGCGGGAACTTCGCACATTGATGTTTCGAAGCGTTTACAATAATCCGGTGGCGAAAAAAGAAGAAAGAAAAGCCAGGACGATGCTGCAGGAGATGTATCTGTATTATAGCAGGCATCCGGAACAGATGTCCCGGGAATACCAGAAACTGATCGTAGAAGGCGAGAACAGAGAAAGGGTGGTATGTGATTATATCTCCGGCATGACGGATCAGTATGCGATGGCAAAATTCAAAGAAATTTTTATTCCTTCAGCCTGGGCGGTATACTGAACTGCAGGGGAATCGTTGCGAAGAAGAATAAAAAAAAGCATATTTTGTCAAAGAAAAAGAGAACCGGGACAAATAAAAAAGGATATTGTCGCCGGACGGGGAATATATATATACGTGGGTAAATGACAACAGTGGATAAAGGAGAGAGAAAACATGCGTTATTCGGATGATCTGATCGAAGAAATTCGAATGAAAAACGATATTGTAGATGTGATTTCCGGTTATGTGAAATTGCAGCGAAAAGGAAGTTCCTATTTCGGACTTTGTCCCTTTCATAATGAAAAATCACCGTCGTTTTCCGTAAGCCCCGGAAAGCAGATGTATTATTGCTTTGGATGTGGAGCTGGTGGTAATGTATTTACCTTTCTGATGGAATATGAGAACTTTACTTTCCCGGAGGCGCTGGAGATGCTGGCGGACCGTGCAGGAGTGGAACTTCCCAAAATGGAATATTCCAAAGAAGCGAAAGAACAGGCAGACCTGAAATCCGCACTTCTGGAGATAAACAAGGAAGCGGCGAAGTTCTACTATTATCAGCTGCGCCAGAAAACCGGAGAACAGGGGATGGCATATCTGAAGGGCAGAGAACTCAGTGATGAAACCATCAATAAGTTTGGTCTTGGGTATTCCGGCAAGTTCAGCAACAACCTGTATCAATATCTGAAAGGAAAAAACTACTCAGATGAGCTCTTACGGCAGTCAGGGCTGTTTAATGTGGATGAAAAACGTGGCATGTATGATAAGTTCTGGAACCGTGTGATCTATCCGATCATGGATGTGAACAACCGTGTGATCGGATTCGGAGGCAGGGTGATGGGAGATGCAAAGCCCAAATATCTGAACTCACCGGAGACGAAGATCTTTGATAAGAGCCGGAATCTGTACGGACTGAATATGGCGCGTTCTTCGAGAAAGAAAAATCTGATCATCTGCGAGGGGTACATGGATGTGATCTCCATGCATCAGGCAGGATTTAACAATGCAGTGGCGTCTCTGGGAACGGCTCTGACCTCTCAGCAGGCCAGTCTCCTGAAACGGTATACCGATGAAGTCCTGATCATTTACGACAGTGATGAAGCAGGTGTGAAAGCAGCTCTCCGGGCCATCCCGATGTTAAAAACCGCCGGACTTTCCACGAAGGTCATCAATCTCAGGCCTTACAAGGATCCGGATGAATTTATCAAAAATATGGGAAAAGAAGCCTTTCAGGAGAGGCTGGATCACGGAACGAACAGTTTTATGTTTGAACTGAAGGCACTGGAAGGGCAGTATGATATGGAGGACCCGCAGGGTCGCACGGACTTTTTTAAAGAAACGGCAAAGCGGCTGCTGCGTTTTGAAGACGAGATTGAACGAAGCAGTTATATCAAAACCATTGCCGGAACTTATCAGGTCGAGCCGGAAGAACTCAGAAAGATGGTGAACCGGCTGGCGATGAAGGGCGTGGGAATGACAGAGACTGTCAAACCAAAATCGGGTCTGAACAGGAATAAGGAAAAGCAGAACGGATACGAAGTATCTCAGAAACTGATGCTTACCTGGCTGACTTCTTATCCGGAGATTTTCGGAGAGGTAAGCCGTTATATCGGACCGGATGATTTTACAAGACCCCTCTATCATCAGGTGGCTGAACTGCTATATGAGCAGTATCGGCAGGGCGAGCCAAACCCGGCGAGACTGCTGAACCGGTTTACGGACAGCGAGGAACAGACCGAAGTGGCGGCTGTATTCAACGCGACGATCCCGCTGGACTCGGAACAGGAGAGGGAGCAGGCATTACTGGATGTGATATGCAGAATGAAGGAAGACAGTATCGCCCACCGCACAGAGAATCTGGCACCTACAGACATGCAGGGGCTGATGAATCTGATGCAGGCGAAAAAAGAACTGGAAGAGTTAAAAGCCGGAAAGCTGCATTTGCATATTTCTTTTTGTTAAGGATAAAATATAAACAATATATGGAAGGATGGAAAAACAGATGGAAATGGATAAAGCCCAATTTGCAGAACAGTTGAAAAACCTTGTGGAATTAGGCAAGAAGAAGAAAAATGTGCTGGAGTATCAGGAAATCAATGATTTCTTTAAAGGAATCACCCTGAACAATGAGCAGATGGATCTGATCTTCGAATATCTGGAAGCCAATGGCGTGGATGTACTCCGGGTAACCGAGGACGACGCACTGCTGGATAATGAAGATATGCATATGGAAGAGGATGAGGTGGATCTGGAAAATATAGACCTTTCCGTACCGGAAGGGGTCAGTATCGAGGATCCGGTTCGTATGTATCTGAAAGAGATCGGTAAAGTGCCTCTTCTGAGTGCAGAAGAGGAAATCGAACTGGCAAAACGGATGGAAAACGGCGATCAGGCGGCGAAAAAACGTCTGGCAGAAGCCAATCTTCGTCTGGTGGTCAGCATCGCAAAACGATATGTGGGACGCGGCATGTTGTTCCTGGATCTGATTCAGGAGGGAAATCTGGGTCTGATCAAAGCAGTGGAAAAATTTGACTACACCAAAGGATATAAGTTCAGTACCTATGCAACCTGGTGGATCCGTCAGGCCATCACCCGTGCGATCGCCGATCAGGCAAGAACGATCCGTATCCCGGTGCATATGGTAGAAACCATCAACAAACTGATCCGTGTGTCCAGACAGTTACTGCAGGAGCTGGGCCGTGAACCTACGCCGGAAGAGATTGCAGAAGAGATGAATATGCCGGTGGAAAGAGTCCGTGAGATCCTTAAGATTTCTCAGGAACCGGTTTCTCTGGAAACCCCGATCGGTGAAGAAGAAGACAGTCATCTGGGTGACTTTATCCAGGATGACAACGTTCCGGTACCTGCAGATGCAGCAGCCTTTACACTGTTAAAAGAACAGCTGGTAGAGGTGCTGAGCACACTGACCGAGAGAGAACAGAAAGTACTTCGTCTGCGTTTCGGCCTGGATGATGGAAGAGCCAGAACACTGGAAGAAGTAGGAAAAGAATTCAGTGTCACAAGAGAACGTATCCGTCAGATCGAAGCGAAAGCATTAAGAAAACTGCGTCACCCCAGCCGCAGCAGAAAGCTGAAGGATTATCTGGATTAATGGAATTATCCAAAAGACTTCGGATGAATGCTTCTTTTGTGACACCGGGAAACCGGCTGGCAGATGTGGGAACGGATCATGGATATATTCCGATCGCTCTTTGCCTGGAAGGCGTGATTCCATCAGCTCTGGCTATGGATGTGAATCCGGGACCACTGGAGCGCGCAAAAGAACATATACAACAGTTTGATCTGGAAACAGATATACATACCCGCCTCTCCGATGGTGTACAGGCTTTGTGCCCCGGGGAGGCGGATTCTGTCCTGATTGCCGGAATGGGCGGGGCATTGACAGTGAAGATTCTGGAAGCAGGTGAAAAGGTGCTTGCTTCCGTAAAAGAACTGATCCTGCAACCCCAGTCAGAGATCGACAAAGTCCGGTCATACCTTCTGACTCATGGATATGTGATAGCCGGGGAAAAGATGGTATATGAGGACGGAAAATATTATCCCGCCATGCGGGCAGTACATGGGGAAATGCCGCTGTGGCAGGAGGTGGAGTTACAGTATGGAAAATATCTGCTGGAAGAGAAACATCCGGTATTAGAGGAATATCTGAAAGACAAACAGAAAACCTGCAGGAAAATACAGGAAAAACTCGCAGCAGACGGAAAGAAAGCAGAAAAGATCACCGCACGGCAAAAAGAGCTGGAGGACGAACTTCGGCTGATCGGGCAGGCACTGGAGGTGTATGAACGATGATATGTAAAGAAGTTATGAGAAAGCTGGAAGAACGGTGGAATCCTTCCTATGCACTGGAATGGGATAACGTAGGACTTCTGGTGGGAAGAGAAGAAAAAGAAATCAAAAAAATATTTACAGCACTGGATGCTACAGAAGAGACGATCGCACAGGCACTGGAATTCGGTGCGGATCTTCTGATCACCCATCACCCGATGATTTTTTCACCGGTAAAAAAAGTGACCAGTGCAGATTTTATCGGCCGCAGACTGATTACGATGATCCAGGCGGATCTGTGTTATTATGCAATGCATACGAACTTTGATGTGAAGGGGATGGCACAGCTGAATCAGGAATGTCTGGGACTTACGGACTGTGAAGTGCTGGAAGAAACCGCTCCCGGGGAAGGCATCGGAAGAGTAGGTGCGCTGGAAGGGACGATGGATCTGAAACAATTTGCCGGAAAAGTAAGAAACGACTTTGAGATCCCGGATGTACGGATGTACGGAGATCCGGCAGCAATCATTCATCGTGTGGCAGTGAGCAGCGGCTCCGGAAAAAGTATGATCCGTGGTGCGATTGAAAAAGGTGCCGATGTGATCGTTACCGGAGATGTGGATTATCATTCGGCAATTGATGCCGTTGCGCAGGGAATCGCTGTAATCGATGCCGGTCATTATGGAACTGAATATGGATTTATCGCATATATGAGACAGGAACTGGAAACTATGTTTCCGGAGCTTGCGGTAGGCACTGCCAGAGTGCATCATCCGTACCGGGTGGTGTAGCGGCAGCTGAAAGGAGTGGTGAAGATGGGACTTAAGATGTGTAAAGTAACAGTGGGTTCCAGGGAGAAAGCATATCCGGATGGAACACCTTTTGGAGAAATTGTCAAAGATTTCGACCAGGATTGTAAGTATCCGGTGGTTCTGGTAACGGTAGACGGAAAACTTCGCGAACTTCATAAAAAGATTCACCGGGACTGCCGGATCTCACTGGTGACGGTGGCGGACAGTATCGGTCATAAAACATACAAAAGAAGCATGAATCTACTGCTGTTAAAGGCGGTATATCATGTGGCAGGACATGAGAAGATCCGGAAGATTGTCCTGCATTTTACGGTGGGAGAGGGATTTTACTATACGATTGATGGAGATGTGACGATCGATCAGCCATTTCTGGATCAGGTGGAAACGTATATGCATGAGCTGGTGGAAAAACATGCACCGGTGATGAAACGGAGTGTGTCTACCGCCTCTGCGCTGGATCTCTTTCACAAATATGGCATGTATGACAAAGAAAAACTGTTTCGTTACCGGAGAAGTTCCCGCGTAAATATCTATAATCTCGAGGAATTTGAGGATTATTTTTACGGGTATATGGTATGGCATACCGGATATCTGAAATATTTCAAATTGTATCCGTATGACGAGGGCTTTGTGATGCAGATGCCGACCCGGAAAGAACCGGAAAAACTGCCGCCGTTTACGCCGTCACCGAAGATTTTTCAGGTGCAGAAAGAGGCGGAAAAATGGGGCGAGATGATGGGAGTTTCCGTGGTAGGGGAACTGAACGAGAAGATCTCGAAAGGAAAAATGCAGGAACTGCTGCTGATCTCGGAAGCTCTGCAGGAGGGAAGAATCTCAAAGATCGCAGAGCAGATCATCGAGCGTGGCGGTGTAAAATTCGTTATGATCGCCGGACCATCCTCCTCAGGAAAAACCACATTTTCTCATCGCCTGTCAATCCAGCTGGCGGCTCACGGGATGAAACCGCATCCGATCGCAGTGGATAATTATTTTGTAAACCGGGAAGATACGCCGCGGGATGAAAACGGGAACTACAATTACGAGTGTCTGGAAGCTATCGATGTGGAACTTTTCAACCGCGATATGAATGCGCTGCTTAAGGGCGAGCGGGTGGAACTGCCACGGTTTAATTTCAAACTGGGAAAACGGGAATACAAAGGGGATTTCCTGCAGATGCAACCGAACGATATTCTGGTGATTGAGGGAATCCACGGACTGAACGACCGGCTGAGCTATTCGCTTCCTACGGAGAGCAAATTCAAGATCTATATCAGTGCGCTGACGCAGTTAAATATTGACGAACACAACCGGATTCCGACGACGGACGGACGATTGATTCGCCGGATTGTCCGGGATAACCGGACGAGAGGAACGAGTGCGAAAGCAACGATTGCAATGTGGCCGTCGGTTCGCCGTGGAGAGGATGAAAATATCTTCCCCTATCAGGAACAGGCAGATGCAATGTTTAACTCGGCACTTCTGTATGAACTGGCAGTGCTGAAACTGTACGCGGAGCCGGTACTCTTCCAGATCGGTCCGGACGAACCGGAGTATCAGGAAGCGAAGCGGCTGTTAAAATTCCTGGATTATTTTGTGGGGATCCCCAGTGAGGATATCCCGAAGAATTCTATCCTGAGGG
>SKEI01000941.1_pt1 | contig 17413 bp, 13 predicted proteins | sample 4826701 | NCBI WGS metagenome assembly SKEI01 (sample SAMN11008813, study PRJNA524170) | human gut metagenome | biome: Human fecal sample; material: Feces; isolation source: fecal sample from pouch patient p2, p6, p7, p14 | host: Homo sapiens | place: Israel: Tel-Aviv | collected 2016-08-31 | reverse complement strand
GGCGGGGGGGATAACGCGGTCAGCGCCATTGGCGTCGGCGCGGTCTCGCCGGGAGATGCGTTTATTTCGCTCGGCACCTCCGGGGTGCTGTTTGTGGTGACCGATGCCTATCGTCCGGCGCCGCAGTCGGCGGTACATGCGTTTTGTCACGTGCTGCCGAACCTGTGGCACCAGATGAGCGTCATGCTGAGCGCCGCCAGCTGTTTGCAGTGGTTCTGCCGCCTGACCGGCACCACGGAGGTGGCGCTGCTGGCGGAGATTGCCGAGCTAAGCGAGGAGGATAAAGCCAACGCGCCGTTCTTCCTGCCCTATCTCTCCGGGGAACGAACCCCGCATAACGATCCTGACGCCCGCGGCATCTTCTGGGGCATGACCCACGCCAGCCTGCGCGCGCAGCTCGGCTACGCGGTGCTGGAGGGGGTGAGCTTTGGGATCAACGACGGCCTGCAGGCATTGAAAGAGAGCGGGACGCCGATCGCGCAGTGCTCGCTGGTGGGCGGGGGCGCCCGCAGCCCGTTCTGGGCCCAGCTGCTGGCCGATATTCTCGCTATGCCGGTGGTGACCCACAAAGGCGGAGAGACCGGAGGCGCACTGGGCGCGGCGCGGCGGGCCTGCCTGGCGGCGGGCAAACCCATTGCCGCGGCGTGTGAAAAACCGGAAGTCTGGCAGACCTGGCGTGCGGATCCCATTCGCCACCACACCCTGATGCAACGCTACGCGCAGTTTAAGGCCCTGTATTTAAACGATCTTAAATATCGACAGCACTGATTTTCATCATAACCGCCGCTTCGTTGCACGTCGCGGAGCGGCCACCCTGTACCCTGAAAACGAGGTCATTATGTCTATCAATAATAAACAGTGGCTCGGTTTACCCCTGAACCTGCTCTGGGGATACATCGCCATTGCCGTATTTATGACCGGCGACGGTTTTGAATTAGCCTTTCTGTCGCACTATATCAAAGCCCTCGGCTTCTCTCCGGCGGAGGCCTCCTTTGCCTTTACCCTCTACGGCCTGGCCGCCGCGCTGTCGGCGTGGATTTCCGGCGTGGTGGCGGAAATTATCACCCCGCTGAAAACGATGATGATTGGCTTCGTGCTGTGGTGCGTATTCCACGTGCTGTTCCTCGTTTTCGGCCTAGGTCACGCTAACTATGCGCTGATCCTGCTTTTCTACGGCATCCGCGGCTTCGCCTATCCGCTGTTCCTCTACTCGTTTATCGTGGCGATTGTCCATAACGTCAAAAGCGACAACGCCAGCTCGGCCATCGGCTGGTTCTGGGCGGTGTATTCCATCGGCATCGGGGTCTTCGGCAGCTATATTCCGAGCTTTACCATTCCGCACATTGGCGAAATGGGCACCCTGTGGCTGGCGCTGGCCTTCTGCCTTACCGGGGGCGTGATTGCCCTGGTCTCCCTGCGCCATATTCAAACGCCGCAGCATATGCAGAATCTCACCACCCGTGAGAAGTTTTCCGAGCTGGGACGCGCCGCGACTCTGCTCTATACCAACCGCAATATTCTGCTGTCGAGCATGGTGAGGATTATCAATACCCTCTCGCTGTTCGGCTTTGCGGTGATTATGCCGATGATGTTTGTCGATGAGCTGGGCTTCAGCACTTCAGAATGGCTCCAGGTATGGGCAGTCTTCTTCTTCACCACCATTTTCTCTAACGTGCTGTGGGGGATCCTCGGGGAAAAACTGGGCTGGATGAAGGTGGTGCGCTGGTTCGGCTGCATCGGGATGGCACTTTCCAGCCTGGTGTTTTACTACATCCCTCAGCACTTTGGCCATAGCTTTGCGATGGCGCTGATCCCCGCCATCGCCCTGGGGATCTTTGTCGCCGCCTTCGTGCCGCTGGCGGCCGTGTTCCCGGCGCTGGAGCCGAAGCATAAAGGCGCGGCCATTTCGGTCTATAACCTGTCGGCGGGGATGTCGAACTTTCTCGCACCGGCGATTGCCGTGGTGCTGCTGCCGTTCTTCAGCACCATCGGGGTGGTGATCGCCTATACCGCATTGTACGTGGTGGCCTTTTTCCTCTGCGCCTTTATCCGCGTGGAGCAGCCGGGGTTCTCCCACAAGGAAGCAACCGCCCGCGAGCAGGTTGAATTCTCATAGGTACTGCGGCTGGCATGCGCTTCATGCCAGCCTTAATGAGGTGAACGAATGAGTATGCAGGCGGTTATTTTTGACATGGATGGCGTGATTATTGATTCCGAGGCGCTGTGGCGTCAGGCGCAGATTGACGCCCTCGCGCAGTGGGGGGCAACGGCGAGCGTTGCTGAATGTGAAACCCTGACCAAGGGCAAGCGCCTCGACGACATTGCCGGCACCTGGTGCCGCTATTTTCAGCTTGATCTCGCTCCGCAGCGGCTTGAAGACGCGATATTGCAGCGTATTACCGGCCTGATCGCCACCGAAGCCGAGCCGATGCACGGCGTGCATGAGGCGTTACGCTATTTTCGTGAGGCGGGCTATCAAATTGCGCTCGCCACGTCATCATCCCGCCAGGTTATTGCCGCTGTGCTGAACAAGCTCTCGCTCTGGCACTTTTTCGACGTGGTTTGCAGCGCAGATGATGAAGAACGTGGAAAGCCACATCCGGCGGTTTATCTGACGACGCTGCGCAAGCTCAATCTCAACGCCAGCCAGTGTCTGGTGATTGAGGATAGCTTTACCGGCTTTTGCGCGGCTCAGGCCGCCGGTATTCCCACGGCGGTGGTTGCCGAAGATAGCCGACAGGGGCGCTATCAGGCCGCTGTCGGCCGCTATCAAACCTTACCTGAACTGCTGGAAGCGCTTAACGCCGAGCCAGCGGCGGTCGCATAACTTACGCTTTCGTGAGCGCAGAAAATCCCGGGATGTACACGGTCGGTCACTCTCTTCTCTGCGCTCACGCCCTTTTTTCTCCATGCCGATCCGCCTCACATTTCGCTCATCTTTTGTGAAAACAGTCACGTCTTGTTGTGCCAATGCCCAAATTTATGGCCTTGCTTAGCGGTGTTTGTCCGAGGCACTGCTACGTAATTGTGCTTAGATTATATATTGAAACGTATTTTCAATAATGTGAAACCGCTTTGCCGATTTGCCTCTGTCGATCGGATTTGGCCGTGATAAGGATTGAGCATGAAAATTGAATCTGTGAATGTCACCGTTTTCCAATATCCCACTCGTCGGGTTTCCGACAGCGCCGGGCACTCCCATCCGGGGGTTGAAAGCATGGCCAAAATGGCGATGCTGACCATCACCGCTGATGATGGGGCGCAGGGCTTTTCGTTTGCGCCTCCGGAAGTCGTGCGCCCGTTCGTGGTGAATACTTTTTTTCGCAAAGTGCTGGTGGGACAGGACCCGTTTAACCGTGAGCGTATCTGGCAGGATCTTAACCACTGGCAGCGCGGCAGCGCACATCAGCTAACGGAGCGCGCGCTGTCGTTTGTTGAACAGGCGCTGTGGGACCTGATCGGCCGCAGCCTTAAGATGCCGGTTTATAAGCTGCTCGGCGGCTATCGCGACACTGTCCCGGCTTACGGTAGCACCATGTGCGGCGACGATCTGCCGGGCGGCCTGTCGACCCCGGAAGAGTATGCCGCTTTTGCTGAGAAGCTGGTCGCCCGCGGCTACAAGGCCATCAAACTGCACACCTGGATGCCGCCAATCTCTTTTGCGCCCAATCCCAAAATGGACATTAAAGCCTGCGCGGCGGTGCGCGAAGCCGTAGGGCCGGATATTGACCTGATGATTGATGGCTATCACTGGTACAGCCGCGCCGAGGCGCTGTGGATCGGCAAAGAGCTGGAAAAACTCAATTTCGCCTGGTTTGAAGAGCCGATGGAGGAGGATTCGATGTCTTCCTATGCGTGGCTGGCGGAAAACCTGTCGATTCCCATCGTCGGGCCGGAGAGCTTCGGCGGCAAGCACCACATGCGCGCCGAATGGGTGAAAGCCGGGGCCTGCGACATTCTGCGCGCCGGCGCTAACGGCGTGGGGGGGATTACACCGACCATGAAGGTGGCGGCGCTGGCGGAATCTTTCGGCATGGATTGCGAAGTCCACGGCAACGGAGCGGCAAGCCTGGCGGTGGTGGGCGCGATCCGCAACTGCCGCTGGTACGCGCGCGGCCTGCTGCATCCGTTCCTCGACTACGATGAACCGGCGGCCTATCTCAACAGCATTGTCGACCCGATGGATGACCAGGGATTTGTGCATTTGTCACAACGTCCGGGTCTCGGTGAAGACATTAATTTTGCGTATATCGAAGCCAATACCGTTAGCCACGACTGATTTAAAAAAATAAATACCCGATGGCGCTGCGCTTATCGAGCCTGCGGCCGGTAGACAGGATAAGCCGAAAATGCCGCCATCCGGCAACATGTACCCTACAGTACAGGCAAACAGAGATATGAAAAAAACCTCCTTACTGGGAGCGTGTATTCTCGCGCTCGCCATGTCGATGGGGAGCGGGGAGGCGGTGGCGAAAACGCCGCCCGACCAGCTGATCATCGGCATGAATATGAATAACCTGCTCACCCTTGACCCGGCGGCGATGACCGGTAACGAAGTGGTGGGGATCGTGGTCAACCTCTACGACTCGCTGGTGGAGCTTGACCCTGAGCAGCTCACCACCGTCAGGCCCGCGCTGGCGAAATCCTGGGATATCAGCCCCGACGGCAAAACCCTGACCTTTCATCTGCGCGATGACGTTAAGTTTCACTCCGGCAACCCGCTGACCGCCGCCGACGTCGTGTGGTCAATGCGGCGCATCCTGCACCTCAACCTGGCCCAGGCCTCAGTATGGAAATCCTATGGCTTCAGTAAGAAAAATATCGACAGCCAGGTCAGCGCGCCGGACCGCTTCACGGTGCAAATCGTATTACCCAAAGATAACGATCCGCAGCTGGTGATTTACTCGCTGGCGGCGCTGGGCAACCTCGGAGTGCTGGACAGTAAAACGGTGCAAAGCCACCAGCAGGATAACGACTGGGGTAACCGCTGGCTAACCACCCATGAAGCCGGTTCCGGGCCGTTTATCCTCGAAACCTGGCAGGCGAAAGATGTGCTGCGCATGAAGCGCAACCCTGACTACTGGCGCGGCGAGGCGAAAATGAGCCGCGTGGTACTGCGTCATTTCCAGGAGTCGCAAACTCTGCGCCTGATGATCGAAAAAGGCGACCTTGATATTGCCAACAATATGGCGGTTTCCGATATCAACGCCCTGCGCAGCGACCCGCAGCTGACCGTCGATGCGGTGCAGCGCGGCACCATGTACTACGTGGCGATGAGCATGAAAGAGGCGCACTTCGCCAATCCGAAAGTGCGCGAGGCGGTGCGCTATCTGATTGATTACCAGGGTATCAATAAAGCGCTGATGCCGGGCTACGGCGTGCTGCACCAGCGGCCTATCAAAGCGGGAATGCCGTCCACGCTACCCGATCCCGGCTACAGGCTGGACGTGGCGCGGGCGAAAAAGCTGCTGGCGGAAGCGGGATATCCCAACGGCTTTGATACCACGCTGCGGGTACTCTCCGATCAGCCATTTCTTAACATCGCTATCGCCGTGCAGTCGACGCTGATGCAGGCGGGGATTAACGCCAAAATCATCACCGGCACTGGTAACCAGATCTACGGCGCAATGCGCGAGCGTAAATTTGACCTGCTGGTAGGTCGCGGCGGCAGCGGGATGGAGCCGCATCCGCATTCCAGCCTGCGCGCGCTGGTCTATAACCCGGATAACAGCGATAAGGCGCGCCTGACCAACTTCCAGGGCTGGCGTACCGGTTTTTACGACCCGCAACTGAATACGATGATTGACCAGGCCCTGCTGGAACGCGATCCGCAAAAACAGGTGGCTGACTACCAGGCCATCCAGACACGCTACGACCAGCTGGTTCCGGCTTTAATTCCGCTTTCGCAGATGGTTGATTCGGTCGTCGTGCGCAACGAGGTACGGGAGTATCAGCCGCACCCCTCCGCCACCACTTTTCTGCGTGACGTCTATAAAGTCCGCGAAGGAGAGAAAGGATGAGTACCGCAATCCTTGCGCCCGGCTCACGCGGCCGGCGCTTATCAAAACGGCTACTGCAGGTGGTGATTACACTGTTCGGCCTGCTGCTGCTGACCTTTACCATTGGCCGCGTCATGCCCATCGACCCGGTGCTGGCGATTGTCGGCCCGGATGCTGACCAGAGTACCTATCAGCAGGTTTACCAGCAGCTGGGGTTTGATAAATCGCTGACCACCCAGTTTGGCATCTATTTCGTCAACCTTTTGCACGGCGATCTGGGCAACGCGCTGCTGACCGGGAAACCGGTGGTGGACGATATTATCCGCGTCTTCCCGGCCACCATGGAGCTGGCAACGATGGCGATTATTGTCGGCGCGGGTCTTGGTATTCCGCTGGGCGTGTTGGCGGCGGCGCGGCGCAATAGCGTCTCCGATTATGTGGTACGCATTATCAGCCTGGCGGGCTACTCGACGCCGATCTTTTGGGTCGGGATGATGGGGCTGCTGGTGTTCTATGCCTGGCTTGGCTGGGTAGGCGGCGCCGGGAGGGTAGATCTCGGGCTGGATGGTGTGGTGCCGCGCCGCACCGGGCTGATGACCGTTGATGCGCTGCTGGCCGGCAACGGCCAGGTGTTCTGGAACGCCATTAATCATCTGATTCTTCCCGCCTCGCTGCTGGGTTTTCACTCGCTGGCTTATATCAGCCGTATGACCCGCAGCTTTATGCTGGCCCAGCTGTCGCAGGAGTTCATTATTACCGCCCGGGTGAAAGGGCTGACCGAGCGCCAGGTTATCTGGAACCATGCGTTTCGTAACATCCTCGTGCAACTGCTGACGGTGGTGGCGCTGGCCTACGGCGCGCTGCTGGAAGGCGCGGTGCTGATTGAAACCGTCTTCTCATGGCCGGGGTTTGGCTCCTACCTTACCGGAAGCTTGCTGCTGGGCGATATGAATGCGGTGATGGGCTGCGTGCTGCTGGTGGGGGTGATCTTCGTGATGCTCAACCTGCTCTCCGACATGCTGTATCAATTCTTTGACCCGAGGACAAAATCATGACCGTTTCTCTGGATTCGCCGCTTTCGGGTGGTGCGGGCGAAGGCCGTCAGCGGCTGCAACGCGCGGCGGCGCGGGCCGTCGGGTTTGTCGGCAAAATGGCGCGCAATCCGCTCACGGCCATCGGCGGAGGAATTATCTTTATGCTGCTGGTGGTGGCGATTTTCGCGCCGCTGATTGCGCCTTATAACCCGCTGGTACAGGACCTGAATAGTGCGCTGGTCGCGCCGAATGCGCAACACTGGTTCGGCACCGATGAGTTTGGCCGGGATATCTTTAGTCGCCTGGTGTACGGCTCCCGCATCACGCTCTATATCGTGCTGCTGGTCTCGGTGACTGTCGGTCCGCTCGGACTGCTGCTGGGCGTCAGTGCCGGCTATTTCGGCGGTAAAGTCGATATGGTGCTGATGCGCGTCACCGATATTTTCATCTCCTTCCCGAGTCTGGTCCTGGCGCTGGCGTTTGTCGCCGCTTTAGGACCGGGGCTGGAGCACGTGGTTATCGCCATCACGCTGACCGCCTGGCCGCCGATAGCCCGTCTGGCGCGCGCCGAAACGCTCTCTCTGCGCCAGGCTGATTTTATCTCCGCCGTGCGTCTGCAGGGCGCTTCATCGGCCCGCGTCCTCTGGCGCCATATCGTGCCGCTGTGTCTGCCCTCGGTCATTATCCGTATCACCATGAATATGGCCGGGATCATTCTGACCGCGGCCGGCCTCGGCTTTCTCGGCCTCGGCGCGCAGCCGCCAGAGCCGGAGTGGGGAGCGATGATCTCCAGCGGGCGCACTTATATGATGGAGTGCTGGTGGGTCGTAACCATTCCGGGGCTGGCGATTTTGATCAATAGCTTAGCGTTCAACTTCTTAGGAGATGGCCTACGTGACATCCTCGATCCCCGTAGTGAATAATGCACCGCTGCTCGACGTGCGCGATTTGTGCGTCGACTTTGTTAACGGTAGCGCGGTGACCCACGCCGTGCGCGGCGTCTCCTTCCAGCTGGGGCATGAGAAGCTGGCTATTGTCGGCGAGTCCGGTTCGGGTAAGTCCACCGTTGGGCGCGCGCTGCTGCAGCTGCATCCGAAAAAGGCCCGCGTCAGCGCTAGCCGGATGCAGTTTGCCGACCTCGATCTGCAGCATCTTAGCGAAGCGCAGATGCGCGGCGTACGCGGCAAACGTATCTCGATGATTATGCAGGATCCGAAATATTCGCTGAATCCGGTGGTCTGCGTGGGTAAGCAAATCGCCGAGGCCTGGCTTACTCATCATCCCGGGCGTAAAGATGAGGCGAAAGCCAGGGCGCTGGAGATGCTGGAGGTGGTGCGTATTCGCCAGCCGGAGCGCGTTTATCAGCTTTATCCGCATGAAATATCCGGCGGACAGGGGCAGCGCATCATGATCGCCATGATGCTGATTACCGACCCGGAGCTGATCATTGCCGATGAGCCCACCTCCGCGCTGGACGTGTCGGTGCGCCTGCAGGTGCTGGGTCTGCTGGATGACCTGGTTCAGTCGCGCGGGCTGGGGCTGATTTTTATCAGCCACGATATCAACCTGGTGCGCAGCTTCTGCGACCGGGTGCTGGTGATGTACGCCGGACGGGTAGTGGAGTCCATCGCCGCTAAAGATCTCGATCACGCCCGTCACCCCTACACTCAGGGATTGATTAACTCGCTGCCGGATATGCAGCATCGTCGCCCGATACTGCCGGTGCTGCAGCGTCAGGCCAGCTGGTTAACGGATTAAGGAGCGGATAATGATTGAAGTTCAACATCTCAACCTCGCGTTTGGCGAGGGGGAGAAGCGTAACCAGGTGCTGTATGACGTCAGTTTCCACGTTAAGCCCGGCGAGATCTACGGTCTGGTAGGAGAGTCCGGTTCCGGTAAAACGACGGTGCTCAAGTGCCTGGCGGGGCTGTTTACCCACTGGCAGGGGGAACTGACCATCGATGCTCAGCCCTTAGGGCATGAAATTAGCCGCGAGCGCTGCCGTCAGGTGCAGATGGTATTTCAGGACCCCTACGGATCGCTGCATCCCCGTCACACCATTGGCGATATCCTCGAAGAGCCGCTGCAGATCCATCGTATCAACGACCGCGACCGGCGGATCAATGTGCTGCTGGATAAAGTTGGCCTCAACCGCGCCTTTCGCGAGCGTTATCCGCATCAGCTCTCCGGCGGGCAGCGGCAGCGCGTGGCGATAGCCAGAGCGCTGATTCTTGAGCCTCAGGTGCTGCTGCTGGATGAGCCGACGTCGGCGCTGGATGTGTCGGTGCAGGCTGAGATCCTTAACCTGCTGGCAGAACTGCAGCGGGAGGCTAAGCTCACTTACCTGATGGTCACCCACGATCTTGGGGTTATTGCCCACTTATGCCAGAAAGTGGCGGTGATGCAGTACGGGAAGATCCTCGAAACCCTGACGGTCGATGCGCTGGTCAGCGGCCAGGCGCAGACGGCCTATACGCAGATGCTGGTTAACGCCAGTCGGCAATATACGCGCGAAATGGCGCGCGAGGTGGCGGAATACTAAGCTTAATGGCGCATTGTCTCACGGCAGATGCGCCCATTTTAATAGGTAACTATTTGATGTAATAGTTTTTTTTGTGGTTGTGGGTATCGTCTATTAATGTAAGCGCGGTGTTTGGATCGATATCCTGCCCAGGTTTTTCCTGCAGCCGCAGGCGCCGTTTTACCTTAACATTCAGAGGCTCAATCAACGAACCCGGCTGCTGTATACCAGCCGGGCGCCGTCTTTGCTTTGCGAAGCCTGATCAGCGTAGCAGCGGGCAGTCGGGCGGCAGCCGGCAGCGCAGGGCCGCCGGTAACAGCTCCATACGGAAGGTTTTGCCGCTGAGCGGCTCGCCGTCGAGGTTAAAGGTCATCTCATGGGGCGCGGTTATTTCAAACCACGAGGAGACACCGTCAACAATATTTGGCGAGTTTTCCGGATTCGCCAGGGTGCTGAACAGGGCAGGGATCAGCTCTTCGCCGGTGAAAATGCGCAGATGCAGCAGACCATCGTTAATCAACGCCTCCGGGCACAGCTGCGGGCCGCCGCCGGCCTGGCGGCCGTTGCCGATGCCAATGACCCGCGCATCGCCCTGCCAGGGAAAGTTCTCTCCGCGGATCTCGCAGCGGTCCGGCTTCAGGGTATCCATACGCATCAGGCCATGGATTAAATAAGAGACACCGCCGAGCGCGGCTTTGAGTTTTTCCGGCGTTTCGGTGGTGATCCGGGTGCCGAACCCGCCGGTCGCCATATTAATAAAGCCGGTTTTATCATTCACCCGGGCGATATCTATCGGCACATCGCGGCCGACGATCGCCAGCTTGAGGGCGCTGGCCAGATCCTGCGGAATGCCGACGCTGGTGGCAAAGTCGTTGGCCGTGCCCAGCGGTAAAATCCCCAGCGCCATCTTGCTACCGCGCTCCACCAGCGCGGTCGCCACTTCATTAATGGTGCCGTCGCCGCCGCCGGCGATCACCGTTTCAACGTTCAGCTGCAGGGCTTCATCGATAAACCGCACGGCATCGCCCTTTTCCCAGGTCACGCGGACGTGAATATCGATCCCTTCGTCGCGTAACAGGTTAACCGCCTCGCGTAACTGCGGTTCATTGGCACCTTTGCCGTTAAGGATCAGTAAGCTGGCAGGAAACGTAGACATCATCAAGGGAACCTTTATTGCTCAATGTTGCATAAAGTGTACCGCATGACGAAAGCGAAGACCGGAGGAGAGGCAAAAAAATAAGCCCGCGTAAGGGAGATTACGCAGGCTAAGGAGGTGGTTCCTGGTACAACTAGCATTTATGGGTTATGTTTTTCAGCGAAATGGATGATACCTGTTTCGATCGAAACGGTATGTGATCCGATTCTAATATCCTTACATCGTGAAAAAATAACGCAAATTAACTAGTTACCGTGCGGATTTCTGGTTGTTTGACCAGTAAAGTTGCGCATCAGCAGGGCATACTGCAGGGGCAGGTCGTCCGGCACAGGCAACCAGACGGTATAGCCATCGCCCGGGGCCACCGGCATGGTTTCGCCTTTGCCATTCTCCATATGCTCAAGGGTGAAATTGACGTTACCCTGCGGGGTCATCAGCTCAAGGCTGTCGCCGACGCTGAACTTATTTTTGACCGCCACGGCCGCCAGCGGGCCGTTACGCTCTCCGGTGAATTCGCCGACAAACTGCTGGCGCTCGGAGACGGAGTAGCCGTACTCGTAGTTCTGATAATCGTCATGGGTATGGCGGCGCAGGAAGCCTTCGGTGTACCCGCGGTGGGCCAGCCCCTCCAGGGTCTCCAGCAGGCTGGTGTCGAACGGTTTGCCGGCGGCGGCATCGTCGATCGCCTTGCGGTAAACCTGAGCGGTGCGCGCGCAGTAGTAGAAAGATTTGGTGCGGCCTTCGATCTTCAGCGAGTGAACGCCCATCTGGGTCAGACGCTCAACGTGGGCGATAGCCCGCAGATCTTTCGAGTTCATGATGTAGGTGCCGTGCTCGTCCTCAAAGGCGGTCATGTACTCGCCCGGACGTTTGGCTTCCTCAATCATAAAGACTTTATCGGTCGGCGCGCCGATGCCGAGGGTTGGCTCCACGGTCTGCACCGGGATCGGCTCATATTTGTGGACGATGTTGCCGACGTCGTCCTCTTTGCCTTCCGCCACGTTGTATTCCCAGCGGCAGGCGTTGGTGCAGGTCCCCTGGTTCGGGTCGCGCTTGTTGATATACCCGGAGAGCAGGCAGCGGCCGGAGTAGGCCATGCACAGCGCGCCGTGGACGAAAATCTCAATCTCCATCTCCGGCACCTGGCGGCGAATCTCTTCGATTTCATCCAGCGACAGTTCACGCGACAGGATCACGCGGGTGAGCCCCATCTGCTGCCAGAATTTGACCGTCGCCCAGTTGACGGCGTTGGCCTGCACTGAAAGATGGATCGGCATCTCCGGGAAGTGTTCCCGCACCAGCATGATTAAACCCGGATCGGACATGATCAGCGCGTCCGGACCCATCTCCACCACCGGCTTCAGATCGCGAATAAACGTTTTCAGCTTGGCGTTATGCGGGGCGATGTTGACCACCACATAGAATTTTTTACCCAGCGCGTGGGCTTCATTGATGCCGAGCTGCAGATTTTCGTGATTGAATTCGTTGTTACGCACGCGCAGCGAGTAGCGCGGCTGGCCGGCATAAACGGCATCGGCGCCATAGGCGAAAGCGTAACGCATATTCTTCAGCGTTCCCGCCGGGGAGAGGAGTTCTGGTTTAACCATGGTGTTCTCGTTCTGATGACAGGTCAGATTCGCCGCACCTGGTGCGGCGAGTTGGGGAGTGTCCCCACATTAAGGGCGGGCATTGTAGCGCCGCGGCGAAGGGGAGTAAATATCAGATAGGTATCTTTCAGTATGGCTAATTTGTTTGCCATTTTGAACCTGGGCAGTGCTCACACTGACAGCGTTAATAACGCCTGGTGGGATAGGCTCTAGGGAGTTCCCCGGGTTGCGGCGTAAACGCCTTACCCGGGCTACGGATTGCAGATGGCGGTGAACGTGTAGCCCGGCGAAGCGCAGCGCGAGCCGGGAAAAGGCTAACTACGCCAGCCGGCAGGCGTCCGCTTCCCAGCGGTAGCCAACGCCATACACCGCGCGGATAAACGACTGCTCGGCGTCCAGCGCCTCCAGCTTGCGCCGCAGGTTCTTGATGTGGCTGTCGATGGTGCGATCGGTGACTACCCGATAATCGTCATACAGATGGTTGAGTAGCTGTTCGCGGGAGAACACTTTGCCCGGCTCCTGGGAGAGGGTTTTCAGCAGCCGGAACTCGGCGGGAGTGAGGTCCAGCAGCTTGTCGCGCCAGGAGGCCTGAAAACGACCTTCGTCGACAATCAGCGGGCTCTGGGCGTCCAGCGCCTGCAGATCGCGCTGCGGCTTGCAGCGGCGGAGGATGGTTTTTACCCGGGCGACCACTTCCCGCGGGCTGTAGGGCTTGCAGATATAGTCGTCGGCGCCTATTTCCAGCCCCAGCAAACGGTCGATCTCTTCGATTTTCGCCGTCACCATCACCACCGGAACATCGGAGAAGCGGCGAATTTCCCGGCACAGAGTCAGACCGTCGGTACCGGGCAGCATCAGATCCCGCAGGATCAGATGCGGCGGCGTCTGGCGGACGGAGGGCAGGACCTTGTCGCCGTGGTTAATCAAGGCAGGCGCATAGCCGGCGGCCTGCAGATAATCAATCAGCAGCTGGCCGAGCTTCGGTTCATCTTCCACGATAAGGATGCGTGGGGTGTTTTCATCTACAGGCAATTCAGTCATACGTCTCTCGGTAAATCATGTTCCAGAGGTAACTCAACTTTAATGCTAACCCCGCCAAAAGGCGAATGGTCGGCACGCAGGGTGCCGCCGTGGGCCGCTACGATATTGAGGCAAATCGCCAGTCCGAGGCCGGAGCCGCCGCTGGCGCGGTTGCGCGATCCTTCCGCCCGGTAAAAGCGTTCGCACAGGCGGGCCAGCTGCTCATCGCTGACGCCGGGGGCGCTGTCGGCGAAGTCAATCACCAGCATGCGACCGCTGCGGCGGGCGGTAATGTGCAGGCTGCCGCCGCTGTCGGTATAGCGCAGGCTGTTCTCCAGCAGATTGTTGAAGAGCTGCATCAGGCGGTCGCGGTCGCCGAAGATCATCGCCTGCTCCGGGAGCGACACCTGAATGCTTAGCTGCCGGCTGGCGAAGCGCTCGCGAAAAGCGCCCGCCGCCACTTCCAGCAGGGTGATGATATCCAGTGAGGTTTTCTGGTAGGCCAGCGCCCCCTCGTCGGACATCGACAGCTGATGGAGGTCGTCCACCAGCTTGGTGAGGGTAGCCACCTCGGCCTGCAGAGAGGGAATCGACTCGGGGGTAAAGCGCCGGACCCCGTCCTGAATCGCCTCCAGCTCGCCGCGCAGCACCGCCAGCGGGGTACGCAGCTCATGGGAGATATCGGCCATCAGATCGCGACGCATCTGCTGGTTGCGCTCCAGGGTGCTGGCGAGCTGGTTAAAATCCTGCGCCAGGCGGCCGAGCTCATCGCCGCCGGTCACCGTCACGCGGGTGGAAAAGTCGCCTGCCGCCAGCTTATGGGTGCCTTCCACCAGCCGCTTCACCGGCGCCAGCAGACCGCGGGCCAACGGGAAAGTGGCCAGCGCGGCAAGCAGGGTGGCAAGGGCGACGATCAGCCAGCTGGTGCGCTTTTGCTGCCGGTCGAAGTTAATGTCGGTATTGCGCGTCAGCCGCTCTACCGGCGAGGCGATAACTTTGCCCACCTCCGCGCCGTTGACCACGATGCTGCGCTGGGTGCCGTCCTCCGGGACGCGCTCACGCGGCCCCACCAGCACGCGCCCCGACTGCTCCACCCCCCAGAACATGGTGCGCCCGCCGTGGGGCGGCATTTCCGGCCTCGGGCGCGGGCCGTCAGGGGGGCCATCCGGCGGCGGCCCGTCCGGGGCGGCGTCCGGCTTCATGGCGTGCCCCGGCGGCGAGCGGTCGTCGTTATCCCGTTCGAAGGTGCGCAGCAGCTGGAAGATAAAGCGGTCATTATTGCGCAGAAACGCCCAGCTGCCATGCTGGGCATACTGCTCGCTCAGCGCGTCGCTGAGCATGGTTAAGCGTTGCTCATTGCCGCGCTTGATATAGTCGATAAACCCGCGTTCAAAACTAATGCGCACCGCCCAGTGCATGCTGATCAGCAGCACGATGCAGGTGGCGAATATAGCGAGGAACAGCTTGCCGGTAATACCCGGGCGCCATAATTTCACGATCCACTCCTGTTGCGTCGACGGAGGACGGTATTGCTGCCGACGTCATCCGGTACCCTGGAAAAGATGAGCGCCGGCAGGGCGATGATCGCCGCCATGCTCAGATAGGTGTAGAGAAAGACCTGATGGGTGCTGGCGGCGTCGAGACTCATATGCTGCTGGCCATACAGCCCCAGCAGCAGCCCGGCGATGGTCACGCCGATACTCATCGACAGCTGCATCACCATCGACAGCAGGCTGTTGCCGCTGCTGGCCAGATCGTCCGGGAGATCTTTCAGCGTCAGGGTATTCATCGAGGAGAAGCGGCTGGCGTTGATCATCCCCTGCAGAAATAGGACCAGCGGCAGCCCGTAATACCAGCCGGCCAGGGCGCTAAACATAAACAGCAGGCTGACCGCCGCCAGGCCCAGGGTGCTGGCGACCAGCACCCGACGGTAGCCAAAGCGGTTGACCACCTGGACCACGATCCGCTTCATGCCCATGCTGCCGAGCACCATCGGGATCATCATCAGCCCGGCGTGAAAGGGGGAGAAGCCGAGGCCGATCTGCAGAAACACCGGGGTCATAAACGGCAGCATGCCGCTGCCGATGCGTCCCGCGAAGCTGCCGCCGAGGCCGAGAGAGAAGGTGCGGTTGCGAAACAGGTTAAGGCTAAACAGCGCCCGGGCGTTGCCGCGGGCGTGCCACAGGTAGAGCAGCAGGGCGCAGAGGCCGACGGCCACCAGCCCCGCCAGCCAGGCAGGGGAAATGCCGAGCCCTTTCTGGCCGTCGAGCGCCAGGGTCAGGGTCGCCATTCCGGCGGCCAGCAGCAGAAAGCCGGAGAGATCGAAGCGCCGGGTCTGCATGGTGTAGTTGGGCATCAGACAGAGGGTGGCGATCGCGCCGACGATCCCCACCGGGATATTGATGAGGAAGATCCAGTGCCAGGAGGCGTACTCCACCAGCACCCCGCCCAGCGCCGGGCCGAGCAGCGGGCCGACCTGGCCCGGCAGGGTGACGAAGGTCATCGCCGCCATATACTGATCGCGCGGGACGATCTTCATCACCGTCAGGCGGCCGACCGGCACCATCATCGCGCCGCCGACTCCCTGCAGCACCCGCGCCATCACCAGCTGGTCGAGGGTGCTGGCCTGGGCGCAAAACAGCGATCCGGCGGTAAACAGCACGATGGCGGTGAAGAAGATATTGCGCACCCCGACCCGGTCGGCCAGCCAGCCGCTGGCCGGCAGCATCACCGCCACCGTTAACACATAGGAGACGATAATCATATGCATATGCAGCGGACTCTCCCCGAGGCTTTTGGCCATCGAGGGGAGGGCGGTGTTAACGATGGTGGTGTCCAGCGACTGCATAAAGAAGCCGAACGCCACTATCCATAGCTGCCAGCGCACGCTGGCCGGGAGGTCTGTCATGTTATTCGCTTACCGGTTGAGAGGAGTGACGCGAAAAACGCAGCCGCAGACGGTCAAAGAAAAGATAGACCACCGGCGTGGTGTAGAGCGTTAACAGCTGACTCATCACCAGACCGCCGACGATGGTGATCCCCAGCGGCTGGCGCAGCTCAGAGCCATCGCCCCCGGAGAGCACCAGCGGCAGGGCGCCGAACAGCGCGGCGAGGGTGGTCATCATAATCGGCCGGAAACGCAGCAGGCAGGCCTGGAAAATCGCCTCTTCCGGCGTCAGGTTGCCGTTGCGCTGCGCCTCCAGGGCAAAATCAACCATCATGATGGCGTTTTTCTTAACGATGCCAATTAATAACATAATCCCAATCAGGGCGATTAGGCTGAACGGGGCATCGAAGATCTCCAGCGCCAGCAGAGCGCCCACCCCGGCGGAGGGCAGCGTCGAGAGGATGGTCAATGGATGCACATAGCTCTCATATAGCACCCCCAGCACGATATAGACCGTGGCGATAGCCGCGAGGATCAGGATCACCTGCGCGTTCATGGTCTGCTGGAACACCTGAGCGGTACCGGCAAAGGAGCCGCGCACGCTCGACGGCACCCCGAGCTGGGTCATCGCGCGGTCAATGGCCTCGCTGGCTTCCGACAGCGAGCGGCCGGTGGGCAGGTTAAAGGAGATAGTGGATGCCGCCGACAGCCCCTGGTGGTTCACCGACAGCGGGGCATTGGCCGGCTGCCATTTGGCGAAGTAGGCCAGCGGGATCGGCTTGCCGTCGCTGTTAATGACGAACATCTTATCCAGGGCGCTGACGTCCTGGGTGTAGGCCGGATCCACCTCCATCACCACCTTATACTGGTTGAGCGGCTGGTAGATGGTAGAGATCTGCCGCTGGCCAAAGGCGTTGTTCAGCAGGTTGTTGGCGTCCTGGACGCTGATGCCGAGGCGCGACATGGTGTCCCGGTCATAGACCAGGTCCATTTCGGCGCCATTGTCCTGCTGATCCGAGTTGACGTCCGCCAGCTCCGGCAGCGCCGCCAGCGCTTTGCGGATCTTCGGCTCCCACTCGCGCAGCGCCGACAGGTCGTCGGACAGCAGGGTGTACTGATAGCTGGCGTTCGACTGCCGGCCGCCGACGCGGATATCCTGCACCGCCATCAGGAACAGGTTGGCCCCGGG
>SKEI01000906.1_pt1 | contig 17879 bp, 9 predicted proteins | sample 4826701 | NCBI WGS metagenome assembly SKEI01 (sample SAMN11008813, study PRJNA524170) | human gut metagenome | biome: Human fecal sample; material: Feces; isolation source: fecal sample from pouch patient p2, p6, p7, p14 | host: Homo sapiens | place: Israel: Tel-Aviv | collected 2016-08-31 | reverse complement strand
TATTATCACAAGATTCAACAGGGAAATACTGTATTAATACAGAACAAGATTATTATAATTTTATCGAAAATATACAAAATTATAATAATAAAACGGTTATACTATGTAATGACATTGACATTTCAGATGTTCCAGAAGCAACATCTAGTTTTGGCGGCATATTGAACGGAAAAGGACACACCATTACATATGCTTCAAAAGAAGCAAAAGAAAACATTGCTGTATTTCCTTTTCGTATAAATGACAATGGAATTGTAGAAAATATAAATGTACAAATTGATGAATCATATGCATATAATAGCGAAACAGATGAATTTCAAACTGTCTTTTCGCAATGTGATGGAATTGCAAAAGGAATAACAATTAAAGGAAACGTAACTTGTATTTATGACGATGAAGATGAAGATGTTTCAATAGGTGCAATCGAGGGAAATGGAACTTTAATGGATTCTTCCATAGCGATAACTTACGATTTGCAGAGTGAAAAAACAATCGAAGAAATAGCTGAGGATATTGTTGAGAATGATTTAGAATTTGAATTTTGTCAATTAGGAACAACTTATGCTGGAATAACTTACCAAAATTGTATAGGATATGGACAGTATTCGGAAGCAATAAAGTCATTAGCAGATGAACTGGAACCCAAAATAGAAGATAATACATGGGGATATCTATGTGTTTCATTTACACGAAAAAGTTTTTTTAGTACGTCAGCAAGTGCAACCAATTGTTATTATGATAAAGAAAATATGCCAGACATTAAAATCAGGTCTGAATATATTGCAAATAGAGATAATAATAAAGAGTTTCCTAATTATGCTGATTTTGGCAAAACTACGTCTGAAATGAAAAACCAGGGAACTTATGAAGGGTTTGACTTTAATAAAAAATGGACTATTTCCCCAGAAGATAATAATGGCTATCCATATTATAATCTACAAACCGAAGAAATAACTCTTAAAGTTCAGGCTTCCACTGAACCTAAAGTATGGAGTACAAGCGTACCCAGAGATTATAATCGTTTTGTTGATTATGCTAAAAATTATCATTTCCCATATCAAGTAGATATTATAGATGGTGAAAAAAAGAATATTTACGATGACGGTAATAATAATGTTGTAAATGTGATAGGTGTAAAATTTACAGATTTAACTGATGAACAACAATCTATTATTGAAAAATATGGTATAGAAGTAGTTTTGCCATCTGATGATGTAAAGAAAGATATAAAATCTGCTACAATTGATACGAGTTTTTTAGGCGAACGTCCATTAAGCGTAGAATGGATTAATATGCCTATTTTGAAATTTAAAGATGGAAAAGAAGAACAAGCAGAAGAAGATGGGTATAGTTTCAAAGTTGAAGTAGTTGACGGTACTGGTGAAGTTGTAGACAATGGAGCTAAGGGAAACTCAAGTAATCCAAGTAATTGGCCATCTTACTATGAAAAAGCTAAAAAGGCTTGTAACATTATTATGAACTATTGCCAAAATAAAAATGCCTTTGGATCTAAAGAATCCCCATCCTATGAAAATACAGATATTTGGGCCATTTTTACAGCAGCTAGATGCGGCTATATTCCATATGGAGATACAAATTATTTTGACAAATGGTTTGCAAATACCAAAGAGTATTTGCAGTTACTTAAAAATCAGGGAACTGATGTTTCTCAATGGAAGACAACAGAACTTTCAAAATTAATTTTAGCTATTGAAGCTATTGGATATGATCCAAGGGACATTTCGTCTGTAGACCTTCTTTCGGCAGTTGGATCAAGAAAAAGCACAGAACTTACTTATACAACTGTATATGCTATTAATGCAATAAAAGCAGGTGGGTATACCGCTGACACTTTTAAAGATACAGAACTTAACCAATGGGCACATGATACAGCAAAAGCTTTGTCAAATGCCGAAGACAAAATTTTTGCAAATGCCGACAATACCATGGGATGGCAGCCACTTATTTTCTGGTACAAAAAGCCTGGTTACGATGATGTAACAGAAGCTGTAGACAAGGCATTACATAAGCTTCCAGCAATTGCACAACGTTCAACAGGTTCATTCTGTACACCAGGATTTGAAACAGGATGTATGTCTTATGGAAACAACGCATGGAATGATGCACAGGCAATGCTTTTTGCAGGAACGTTTGGTGTAAATGTTTTAGATTCTTCCAGTGGATATACTAAGAATGGAAACAATATTCTTGATGCATTCTTTGATCTGGTAGATGTAGATGGTGTTTTTGACGGAAGTATTCATGGATTCACAAATTATGATGTTCCGCAGATTGCACGTGGTCTGGATGCATTTATCAGACAATATGAAAAAACATCCAGCTTCTGGGAATTTACAGACGTAACTGTTCCAACAAAAAAAGTTAACAACATGATCCTTGCCCTTAACGATGACAGTACGAAAAAGCAGATCAAAGAAGCGAGAGACGCTTACGAAGCATTAGACGAAACTCACAAGGCAATCTTTAACAAGGATACACTTAGAAAGCTTCTTGCAGCAGAGACTGGTTCAGGTAATTCTATTGAAAAAGCTATGGCAGCCATTAATGCGATTCCGGCAGCGGATAAGCTGACACTGGATGACAAGGCGGCTGTAGAGAAGGCAAGAACTCTTTATGATTCACTGAATGATGAAGAGAAATCTGTAATTACAAATTACTCTAAGCTGACTGAAGCAGAGGCTAAGATCAGAGAACTTGAGAAACAGCAGGAGCAGAAAGATAAGGATAAGAAAGCAGTAGAGAAGGTTATCGCTGATATTGATGCGCTTCCTTCTTCTTCTGAACTGACTCTTGATCCGTATGTTCTGCAGCTTCTTGACCGCGTACAGGCAGAGTACAATGCTCTTACAGATGCGCAGAAAGCTCTGGTTACGAATTACAGTACGTTACAGTATCTGAGAAATCTGATTCCTGATCTGAAGGCTGCGGCTGCAGTTGTTGATAAGATCAAGGCAATCGGCGAGGTTACTTCCGATAATTATCTGAAGAAACAGGCTCTTGTAGTGGAAGCCAGAACGGCTTATGATGCCCTGACAGCAGATCAGAAGAAGCGTGTGACAAACTATGCAGAGCTTGAAAAAGCAGAACTGTTTATCAGCAGACAGAGTACAGATGAGAAGGTTGCTTATGTGATCTCCTTTATCGATGAACTGAATATCACTACTTCATCTTCAGGTGCTCTTTCTGACGGACCTCTGAGACTGACAGAGAAGAATAACAATGTTCCGACAGAGAAGATCTGGAATGACTGGAAGGCTTATGTGGTAAATGCAAGGGCATTGTATGATACGCTTGATGACCAGCAGAAAGCCCAGGTTACAAATACAGCTTCTCTGGAGAAAGCAGAAGGTTATATTTACCAGCTGAAAGCCGATGCGCTCAAGGCAATGCTTAAAGCACTCCCGGATGCGCAGACAGTACGAGGATATGAGGCACCTCAGCCGACTACAGTTCCATCAGCACAGGAGGCAGCTTCTGTTGAAGAGGAACAGGCGGTACCGGCACAGTCTGAGGGATCTGATTTCTCAGATGGAAGTGCGGACGCATTCAGCAGTGATGAAGTTGATGAGCAGGCAGCTGAGACAGTGGATATCCCTCAGGCAGAATCAGCTGAAGATACTGAAGATGTCCAGACAGATGTTGATTTCTCCTCTGATGAAGAAGTTCCGGCAGCAGGTGATACCTCTAAGCGTGAACTTACAGAAGCAGAGCTGAAACAGATTGCAGAAGCCAAGAATGCTTATGACAGATTAACAGAAACAGAAGAGAAGAAATTCAGAAGCGAGAACACCGCACTGGTTGAGAATATGGAGAAGCTTCTTGCCATGGCACTGACTTATGAGAAAGGCCAGAGTGCATATCAGCAGTTCTTCGCAGATGAAGCAGCACAGATTTATGCAACAGTAAAAGATCACCCGGTAGACAGAGATTCCTACGCAGATGTTAAGGCTTTCCTTGACCGTTATGCTAAGGATTATCAGGGACAGGAAGATGCCATGGCAGGCCTGAAAGTCAAAGTCGGCAGTCAGGAGATGACTTTTGCAGAGGTTATCGCAGCACTGACGGCACAGGCTGACAAGGCAGGTAAGGACATTTCAGATGCACAGCAGGCAGATGAGTGGATCAGCAATCTTCCGACTGCTGTTACCAAAGAGAACATTGCAAATGTAGAAGCAGAGCTTGCAGCACTTCAGAAGCTGATCGACGGCATGAGTGTGGAAGGCAAGTCCTATATGTGGAATGCGAAGCAGTTAGGGCTGATCAAGACGATCGTGGCAGATTACCACATTGAACTTGCGGGCAAACAGGGTGCATTTAAGGCAGATATGCCTGCAGATCTTCAGACAAAGGCAATCAACTATAAGACTGTCCAGATCAGCTGGAGCAGCGTGGATAACGCAGACGGATACATGGTATACCGCAGAACAGCAGACAGCGGATGGAAGAAGATCGCATCCCGGGTAACAGATATTTCCTATAAGGATCAGAAAGCAGTTACAGGAACAACCTATTATTATACTGTTAAGGCGTACTCTTACGCATGGGGCGAGATGACTGTAAGCAGCTATGACAAAGATGGTGTTGCAGGAAAAGCCAGACTTGGCAAAGTAAAGATTGCTACGGCAAATTCTGAAAGCTACAGTACGATCCGCGTAACATGGAATAAGGTTTCCGGTGCAAATGGATACAGAGTATACCGTTCCACTTCAAAGGATGGCAAGTATACAGCGATTGGTTCCACTGCAAAGAACAGCGCAGTTACATTCCTAGATAAGAAAGCAGTTACCGGTAAGACTTATTATTACAAAGTACGTGCTTACCGCAATGTAAGCGGAAAGAAAGTATACGGAAGCTATTCAGCAACAGAGAAAGCAAAGGCAGTACTTTCTGCTCCGACCCTGTCCGCAGGCTCAACTTCAAAGACAGCAGTGCTTGAATGGAGTAAGGTAAAGGGTGCCGATGGCTATCAGGTATATGCCAGCGATTCCCAAAATGGTACCTATACCCGCATAAAGATCACCAAAGGTACAGGTGCGACAGACGAGAGCCTCCTCACCGGAAAGACCCGTTACTATAAAGTACGTGCTTACAGAAAAGTAAACGGAAAAGCAGTTTATGGCTCTTTCTCAAAGATTAAAAAAGTAACTGTTAAATAATAAAATCAGTATGCAGTGTGTTATCAACACACTGCATACCCCAAAAGAAGGTAAGAGAATGAAAAAAGCATTTATAATTATAATTTTATGTATGATTTTGCAAATTTTTACAGTTACTGTATATGCAAATGATAGCAATGTAAATATTGTAAGCGCTGATAATTATGAATCACGGGAATTTAATCAATGGAAGCGCGCTAAGTATAATTTTTCATTTAATGTATCTACCGAAAAGAAAACTATAAAGGCATTATGTAGTGCTGTGTTAACTGCAACTGGAACAGCAATTACAGCTATGTATGGTTCAAAATTGCGCGTGATTATATCAATATATTCAGATTCAGCAAGAACAAAATTAGTTTCTGAATATAAAATGTCTACAGATTCCTATCCTGTATAATTTATATATATGAATAAAATAAAAATATTTTTGCTGACTATTTCATTAATGTTTTTGGCGAGCCTGGCAGCTATATTTATATCAAGAGAATTTATATTCCACAATAAAATTTCAGATTTGAGCTGCCTGTTAAACATATGGAAAGATACTTATGGATGGAATTTTCTGATAAATGTAATAATCGCTCTGATAATTGCTGCAAAATTTGGAAAGAATGATACAAAAAAATAAGGCAGATGTCCTTTCTACCTGCTATATGACAGGGGGAGAGTCATCTGTCATTTTGTAATTTCAGGAATTGCGGGTGCTATTTTACCCGGATGTAATTTTTTAGATTAAAAACGCGGAGGAAACAAATGAATAAACAATGGATGGCACTGCTTCTCAGTACAGGAATTGCTGTGACCGCATGTCCTGTACCCGCAGCCCAGATGCCACCGGCTGAGCAGATACACGGGGAGGCAGAAGAAACTTCTGTCCCTGTACAGCATGATGATTCTGACGACAGAGAAACTGCGAATGAATTCCAGTCTGACACCGAACCATCTCAGTCAGAGACAGACGATGGCGCGGCCGGAAATGAAGAAGAAAATAATGAAGCCGGTGAAGAAAAGCTGGATATACCAGCCATGATTTCCTGTATTCAGGAAGCAGCGGCGCTCGAAGAAATTGATCTGTCCTCAGAAACGGTCTCGAAGTTCTTTCTTGCCAGTGACACCTATGACAGTCTGACAGAAGAGGAACAGGCAGAAATTGACCCTGAGATCAAAGAGGCTCTTGAAACTGTCCGAAACCGTATTGCGGCACTGATTTCTTCTGACAGTGGAGTGACCGCCACGGGAAATCCCTGGTATGTGCAGACCCATGTGCAGGAGAACCCGGATCAGGAACAGACTATACAGGAGCTCTCCGAAGCATATCCGGGGACTCTTCCACAGCTTCTTTATGATATAAATATTTCCTATACGGATATCCGTACAGGAGAAGGCTATCAGCCAATGACGATGATCTCTCTGACATTTCCTGTCCCGGATGGATATGAGAGTCTGACGAAACCGAGGGTTCTTAGAAGTACCGGGGATTCGTTTATGGAACTGACCCCTCAGACGACAGAAGATAACCGCTTCTATCTGGACAGTGCCAGAACTTTAAACCATCTGATCATTGCTGACTTTCCCGCAGGACTTCAGGGAATCTCTCTTAACAGTAAATCCGTTAAGATCAACCGGGGGCAGAAATACACCCTGAAGGTGGTCCCGGTACCGGAATCGGTTACGGAAGAGTATACAGTGACATGGAAAAGCAGTGACACTTCTGTTGCGAAAGTAAGCAAAAAGGGAGTTGTCACAGCAGTAAAGAATGGCAAAGCTACGATTACCGCTTCTGTAACACAACACCCGGAAATGACGGCCTCCTGTAAGGTAACGGTCATGCAGGGAGCAAATGCCCTGAAGAAATCGGTCAGTCAGGTTATGGCAGAGACCAGCGCCTATATGCGTGCAACAGATACCAATCCTTCTGTTGGCAGCGAATGGTATGTGCTTGGACTGGCGAGAGGCGGTTTAAGCCTGAAGGAGAAATATTTCTCTACCTATTATAATCACACGGCAAATTATATCGAGGAAAAGAAGGGAATCCTTACCAATACTTCCAAATATACAGAGTATTCCAAGAGAATCCTGGTCCTGACCTCAGAGGGGAAGGATGCCCGCAATGTGGGTGGTTACAATCTGTTTCAATATATCTCTGATTTCAGCCTTGTGAAGGAACAGGGATTAAACGGTCCGATCTGGGCACTCCTTGCCCTTAACTGCCACCCGGAATATTCTTTCCCGGAGAACCCGTCTGCGAAGGAGCAGAATTCGGAATCTGCGCTGGTGAATTTCCTGCTGCAGAGTGAACTCCCGGGTGGCGGATGGACGCTGATGGGAAGTAATGCGGATTCTGATATTACCGGCATGACACTGCAGGCGCTGGCACCGTATTATCATAAATCAGGTTATGAGAATGTGACTGCTGCCATTGACAGAGGGCTGAATAAATTGTCGGAAATGCAGAACGACAGCGGTGGATATTCCACGATGGGTGTGGAGACAGAGGAGTCCTGTGCACAGATCATCACGGCTTTATGCAGCCTTGGGATTGACCCGGAGACGGATTCGCGTTTCATCAAGGGCGGCCACTGGACAATAGAGAATCTTCTTTCCTATCATATCGATGGAAGTGGATTTATGCATGTAAAGGCAGGTGCCGGAAATAACGGAGGTGCGGCAGCAGGTACTCTGGACGGGATGGCTACGGAGCAGGGATATTACGCACTGGTTGCCTACCAGCGCCTGAAGGATGGCAAGACGAGCCTTTATGATATGTCAGATGTGAGTATCAAAAAAGGTGGCAAGGGAGATGGTTCCGGTACCGGTCTGAAAGAACCCACGCCGATTCCTACCCCGACGCCGGTTCCTGCCACAACACCGTCAGGCGGCAATACGAAAACGCCGGGTGGATCCGGGAAATCTCTGGGTGGTAAGTCTTCCGGCAGCAAAAGCTCCACGGGTTCCGAAAGCTCAGGAAAGGATAGTGGCTCCGGTTCAAAGGATTCTAAAAACAGTAAATCAAAGAACAGTAAGTCATCAAAGGATAAGAATTCCGGCGGCTGGGATTTCGAAGCAGAGCCTTATACAGAGTCGGAAGAGACTTCACAGATGGATACCGGTGAGGATGGATATCAGGAAACTGCCGGGGAGAGTGGAACCGGAAGTCTGACCTCAAAGAAGAAAGAATATGGTATGATCTTTGGTTTTGCGGCAGGCGGTGCTCTGGCGGGAGGACTGGCAGGCAGCGGCATTAAGGCCGGAGTGAGGGCTCTTATTAAGAAGCGGAGGAAGAAGAAATGAGGATAAAGAAAAAGGGACTTGCCCTGTGGCTTGCACTGTTTCTGGGGGTAAGTTCGCTCTCAGGTTGTGGCGGCGGGGATGACGGCATGATACAGCTTTCCGAAAAAGGAGCTGAGATCTTAAACAGCACGGAGGAAGATTCTGATACAGATGTGGAACCTTTGAAGCAGAAAACAAAGCTTCCTGAGGACGGAATCATCACCCAGGCACAGATGGAAACGATCGCCGGAAAGGACGAAAAGTATTATTTTACCGGAAAAACGGACAGCGGGATCAGTTATAAATGGACTTACAATGGAAGCCAGATTCAGAATCCGGTGGAGCAAAAACTTCTGGTACAGTGCAGTGAAGATGGAACAGAAGAGGTAAAGAAGCTTGCCAATGATGCGCCTTATGCGTTGAAAGTCACACTGGAGAAGATGAATCTGGCAGCGCCTGCGAAGCTGACCCTGAATCTGAAAGAAAAATGGGACGCGGATAAGGTTCTTTACTGTCTGGAAGAAGATGGAAAGCTTTATCAGCTTGATACTGCAAAGATTACTACCAGAGAAACCGGAAAGAAAAAAACAGAGCGCACAACACTTACCTTTAACGTGACTAAGACAGGAGGAGATTTCTATCTGATCGGCGGTTCTACCACAGGTGAATCTACGGATGAATCCGATGACAAATCCAAGGGCACTGCTGATAATAAGGATACACAAAACGGTGAAAATTCCACTGGAAGTTCTGGCGGTCAGTCCAGCACAGATGGAAATACCAGTTCCGGACAGACAGACTCTTCCGGCGATGGAACAGGCAATACAGACACTTCCGGTGGCGATGACAGCTCAGATACAGCCATGACCTGTACTTTCTCTATCGAGTGTTCTACGATCCTGAATAACTGGGATGATCTGAAAGAGTCCAAGGCAGAATTTGTGCCTGCGGACGGCTGGATCCTGTATCCTTCGGAGGTGGAGTTCTATGAGGGGGAGACGGTATTTGATGTGCTGAAGCGTGTATGTAATCAGGCCGGTATTCAGATGGAGTCGGAGTGGACACCTATGTATAACAGTTATTATGTATCCGGTATCAATAACCTGTATGAGTTTGACTGTGGCAAGGATTCCGGATGGATGTACTGTGTCAACGGCTGGTATCCGAATTATGGCTGCTCGAAATATACGCTGGAGGACGGCGATACGGTAGAATGGCGTTATACCTGCAATCTTGGCAGGGATGTGGGGGATCAGTATTATGACTGATGCTTTTTCCAGGTGCCATCCTGTTTTAAATTTCTTTTATTTTGCCGTGGTGCTGGGGTTTACCATGTTTATCCAGCACCCGGTTTACCTGGCAGTCTCTTTTGTGGCTGCCACAGCTTACTCCATGTGGCTTAACGGAGTAAAGAAGGTTCTGAAAATCAATTTTCTTCTGACGCTACCGAGTCTCCTTATCGTGGCACTCTTAAACCCGATGTTTAACCATTATGGAGTCACACCGCTTCTTTATATAGAAAGCAGCGGAAACTGGGTTACGCTGGAGGCAATGGTATATGGAATCGTTCTGGGATGTGTACTTTTTATTATGATTTTGTGGTTCTCCTGCTATAACCAGATCATGACAAGTGATAAATTTATCTATCTTTTTGGCAGGATTATCCCTGCGATGTCTCTGATGCTGTCTATGGCGCTTCGGTTTGTGCCTCACTTTATGGCCCAGCTGAAGGTGATCCGCAATGGACAGAAATGCGTGGGGATGGATGTGAGCAATGGCAAATGGTTTAAGAAGATCCGTTATGCGTTAAATATGGTGTCCATTCTTGTCACATGGGCACTGGAAAATGCGATTGAGACGGCTGATTCCATGAAAAGCCGTGGCTATGGGTTAAGAGGACGTACGGCTTTTTCTATTTACCGTTTTAACAGAAGGGATAAACTACTGGGAACTATGCTTGTCGGGCTTTGTGTGATTTTCGGATATGGATGTTACCGGGGAGCTGCTTTTGCACAGTACAATCCCAGAATCCTGCTTGCCGGTTTTACTGTTTTCGGAAGGGTTCCGAAGCAGTCGTGCAGTCCGCTGCTGGCTGCTGTCACATTTGTCAGCTTTGGTGTGTTCTGTTTTCTGCCGCTGATTCTGGATCTGTGTGAGGAATCTGCCATGAAGAAAAGCAGAAGCCACGTACAGGGAGAGATGGCAGTGACCTACAGAAAGATTTATGAAGATATGGAAGGAGAAGCGAGATGAAGATAATAGAAGTGAGAGATTTTTCCTTCCGTTATGCGAATGGCAGCAGGGAGTCACTGTCTCATGTGTCACTGGATGTGGAGGAGGGTACCTTTAATGTGCTGTGCGGTAAGAGTGGCTGTGGCAAGAGTACGCTGCTTCGCCAGCTGAAGTCGGATCTGGCTCCTTTTGGCAGCAGTTCCGGGAAAATCTGTTATTATGGGCGGGATTTAAAGGAAGTCGGCCACCGGCAGCAGAGCCAGGAAATCGGCTATGTACTGCAAAATCCCGAAAATCAGATCGTGACAGATAAGGTGTGGCATGAGCTTGCATTTGGTCTGGAAAGTCTGGGATATGATACGCCTACGATTCGTCTGAGAGTGGCAGAGATGGCAAGCTATTTCGGGATTCATCAGTGGTTTTATAAGAATGTCTCGGAGCTGTCCGGAGGGCAGAAGCAGCTTTTAAACCTGGCGGCGATCATGGCTATGCACCCGAAACTTCTGATTCTGGATGAGCCGACTTCTCAGCTTGATCCGATCGCGGCTTCTGATTTTCTGGAAACGGTGAGAAAGATTAACCGGGATATCGGCACTACCATAATTCTGACGGAGCACCGGCTGCAGGATGTCATTCCGTGGGCGGACAGGGTATATGTGATGGATAAGGGCAGTCTGCTCACGCAGGGGGCGCCACGGGAGATCGGTGAGTTCCTGAAGAGGGAACATCATGGAATGTTTCTGTCTATGCCGGTTCCCATGCAGATTTATGCAGAGGTAGAAAATAATCTGCCATGTCCGCTGACTGTAAAAGAGGGAAGGAACTGGATCACACAGGTGATGGCAGCAACTTCTGATACAGTTTCTGTTTGTGAAGAAAGTTATTTTTGTAAAAATAAACAAAAACTGCAAAAAAAGCTGAATACAGTCAGAGATAAACTGCTGTCTGGTTCCAAAAGTTCTATGCCACCGGCTATTGAGGTAAAGGATGTGTGGTTTCGTTATGAAAAAGACGGAAAGGATGTTGTGCAGGATCTGAACCTGGAAGTAAAGCAGGGAGAATTTTATGCGCTTGTCGGTGGAAACGGAACGGGGAAAAGTACGACTTTATCGCTGATCAGTCGTGTCCGTGCTCCCTACAGAGGCAAGATTCTCCTGAATGGGATTGATATCCGCAGGTATACGGATACCCAGCTTTACAGAGGGTATCTGGGTGTGCTGCCACAGAATCCCCAGAGCATGTTTATCAAGAAGACAGTCCGGGAGGATCTGTATTCTATCATCGGTGGGGCAAAGGAGAAGAAATCTTCCGAATACACTGCCAATATGAGGAAGGCAGAGGCAATCGAGGGAATCGTAAGTCTGACCAGACTGGAAGGACTGCTTGACCGTCATCCGTATGATTTAAGCGGTGGAGAACAGCAGCGTCTTGCACTGGCTAAGGTTCTGCTGTTGCAGCCGAGGCTTCTTCTGATGGATGAACCAACGAAGGGGCTGGATGCAGAATATAAACAGGAACTGGGAGACATTTTAAAGAAGCTCAAAGCTCACGGGATCACTATCTTTATGATCTCGCATGATGTGGAGTTTGTCGCAGAATATGCAGACAGGGTCGGCCTGTTCTTTCAGGGAAATGTGGTGACGTGTAAGAGTGCAAGGGATTTCTTTGCGGGAAACAGCTTTTATACGACTGCTGCCAATCGCATGGCAAGGCATTATTTTCCTGATGCTGTTACCGGAAAGGAGGTGGCTGCGTGCTTGAAGGCAAGGCTTTAGACCAGTTTATGGACCGTTTCTTCGGGGATTCCTGTGCACAGAGCCTGCCCGGGGAAGAGGAATCCGGACAGGAATTAGAGGAATATGAACTGAAAGAGGATGGAATCATTATCCAGCCGATCCATAAAGGAAAGATTGAGAAGCGTACCTGGATTGGTCTGATTATGTTTCTGGCTTTTCTTCCGCTGGTGCTTTTTATCCTGGTTCATAAGTTTCATGGTAAGCATGATGTAGTGATCAGTCTTTTAATACTTGCCTATGCCACGATCCCGTTCTTTATGGTATTTGAGGGCCGGCATCCACAGGCAAGAGAGATTATGGTCATTGCCGTAATGGCGGCTCTTGGGGTCGCAGGCAGGAGTGCTTTCTTTATGATCGGAAGCTTTAAGCCGATTGCGGCCATCGTGATCATTACCGGGGTTTCCTTAGGTGGTGAGGCGGGGTTTCTGTGTGCCTGTCTGATCATGATGATCTCAAATATGTTTTTCGGGCAGGGACCGTGGACACCCTGGCAGATGTTTTCCTATGGAATGATCGGATATCTGGCAGGAATCCTTTTTCAGAAAGGGATTCTCAAAGCCAGGAAGGTGGATCTGTGTATTTACGGATTCTTAAGTGTATTTCTGATCTTCGGCGGGATCATGAACCCGGCATCTATCCTGATGGCATATGGACACATCACAAAGAAGAGCCTGATCGCATTTTATATCTCAGGTGCGCCGGTAGATCTGGTGCAGGCAACTTCTACAGTGATTTTCCTGTGGATCCTAAGCAGGCCACTGCTGGAGAAACTGGAAAGAGTAAAAAGAAAATACGGGCTGCTGCAGCGGCCCGAAAATAAGGAGGAAAATGAATATGGCAAAGAATAAGCTATGGCAGGCCATTAAGGGGCTGACTCTTGCAGCCGGAATGGCAGTGGGGATTTTTGCGCTGGGACAGACCGATGTTCTGGCAGATACCCTGACGCTGACTGTGGAAAAGAACACGATTGGCCAGGGTATGATCCTGGATCCTGTACAGGTGGAATTTACGAAAGGAGAAACCTGTGCAGATGTTCTGCTCCGCGGGTTAAGTGAGAACGGGATTACGCCGCTTTATGACACAAATACAAGTTATGGTTTCTACTTAAGGGGAATTGCCAACTGTGACAGTGGAAGCCTGAATCCACCGGCATGTATCCAGAAGGTTCTCTCCGAGACTTCTACCTGGACCGGTGATGCCTATAAGCTTACTGGTAACAAATATGCACCGGATCTGACAGAATTTTCCTATTGTTCCGCTTCCGGATGGACATATACCCTTGATAATGTATTTATGGGTGTCGGAATGGGTGCGAGCCATCCGTCAGACGGAAGTGTCCTGCGTGTTATGTTTGCCCTTTGCGGCGGTACGGACATTACAGGATGTGATCCGTATAATAATAACAGGCAGATTTTTGAGGCGGCAGATAAGAGCGAGCTTATCCGCATGATGGGAAAGGCAAATGCAGAGCGTTCCAGATGGTCCCAGGTCAGCGGATTCTCCGGCGCATATGCCGAAGCGGACAGTGCGCTGACTACGCTGGATGCGTCCGCAAACAGAGTTTATGAAGCGGTTCAGCTGCTTAAAAGTATTGAGTCAAAGCTTCCGGCAGCACCGAAGCTGATCAGCTTGAATGCTTCTGATCTGACTCTTACAAAGGGAGATAGCTATACACTGACTTATACGATTGTTCCGTCTGATGCGGTGGGAACTGTAAGCTGGACTTCTTCCAACAGTTCTGTTGCAAGCGTAAACAGTGGTGTGGTAACAGCAGTGGGAGAAGGTTCGGCGGTAATTACTGCGAGAGTTTCCGGAAGTGTCTATGCGACCTGCAATATTTCCGTTTCTTCCAGACTGGTCAGTGTGACAGGAGTGAGTATTTCTCCGTCCAGCCTGAATCTCTCAACCAAAAGTGGTTCCAGGACACTGGATTACATGATCACGCCGAATGGAGCAAAACCGTCCTCTTTGTACTGGGAATCTTCCAACTCTTCTGTAGTAACCGTAGATGGCTCCGGCAAGGTAACTCCTGTGGGTGCCGGTTCTGCAGATATTACACTGACTACGGACAATGGAACGAAAGGCACCTGCCACGTGACTGTTACAGCACCGGCACAGAGCATTGCTTTGAGTGACAAAACGCTGACTCTGGCAATTGATCAGGGAACCTATACCCTGACCTGGACGTTCAGTCCGAAGGGAAGCGGCGGGGAACTGGTATGGACCTCTGATAATGCAGGCGTTGCCAAAGTAGACCAGAAGGGTGTTATCACACCTGTTTCTGTAGGAGAAACCGATATCCGTGTAAAAACCGATCAGAATGTAACCGCAGTATGCCATGTAGTTGTAAAGGGTACTGCGAAAGATCTCTTTGCAGCAGGAATGCCAGAGATCACAACCTGCAAGGCGGCAGGAAATACAGTTCTTCTTACATGGAATAAATATGAAAATGCAGATTCTTACATTATTTTAAGACGTAAGATGGGTGAAAGTAAATTCGCAAAGATTGCTACGGTCAAAGACCTCTCCTATACAGATACAGCGGTTTCTCCGTCAACTCCTTATTATTACAGTGTACAGGCTGTTTCCACCAAATGGGGCGGCGCCATTAAAAGCAGTTATGACAAAAACTTCTCTGTAACAATCAATGGAATTGCACCGACACCAACTCCGGCACAGACAGTAAAACCGAAAACCCCGGCTGTCACAGTAACTGCCGGTAAGAAACAGGCTACACTGAAATGGAAAAAGGTAAGCGGTGCCAAAGGGTATGTAGTATACCGTGCCACATCCAGATCCGGTAAATATAAGGCAGTATCAACGATTAAAAAGGGAAGCACTGTTTCTTATATAAATAAGAAGCTTACGTCTAAGAAAACATACTATTACAAGGTGCGGGCATATCGTACCGAAAACGGTAAAAGAATATACAGCAGCTATTCTAAAGCAAAGAGCGCTAAGATCAAATAATATAAATTCACACAAGTCCAGTGTGTTAGAAAGCATATTGCTGTGAACAGAAACGATGTTAGAGCGTGTTTGAAAAATTAAAAATATAGGATTGTGCTATTTAAGAAAATATGTTATATAATACAATATATATAGAGTTAATTCTCTATTCGCATGATGAGATGAGTGACGGTTCTGACTCATCGGTAAAATAAATATAACCGAGAGATGAGATGAGTGACGGTTCTGACTCATCGGTAAAATAAAATATGACCGAGCGAAGAGCATAACGAGAGGGAGTTCATTTTCCCTCTCGTTTATATGTATATAAGGAGAATAAAATTGGAAATTGACTATGCTGTTTATAGCCTTTCAGATAGATTTTACGAGAAATATCCGAATCCGCCATATAAAGAACTTTTAAAGAAAAAGGAAAGAGGATATGCTTGTTTACTTATTCAAAGTCATTATGGATATTTTATATGCATTCCATATAGAACAGAGATTTCCCATAAATATGCATATCACTTTCGCAAATCGTCTCGTTCGCAAAAACATAAATCAGGACTTGATTATACTAAAATTGCTATTATAAAAGATATTTCTTATATAGATCGGATTGCAATAATAGATCAGGACGAGTTTGCGGAGACTCGAAAGAATATTTATTATATTGCTGAAAAGGCGGAGCAATATATAGAAGAATATAAGAAGCATATTAGTGGTGAAAATACGCTTGATAAGCGAGAATTTAGAAGAAAGTATGGTTGGAGTACATTAAAATATTTTCATAAAGAACTTGAAATCGGATAATTTTTTTTTATATACAATGCGTACATGTATGCGTACATGAATACGTACAATATTAAAAGCGTTATAAGATACATCTATTGTGTATTTTGACTGAATCAAGCAGTTATTCAGTGTAGAGCTGCGTAACGAAGCAGATGATTTTATCCGTTTGACACGGATTACAATTGGGAGAATGTAAAAAATGAGAAAAGAAGGAATTGGATACTTACCGCAATTTGATAATACAGAACATACAATTTATAAATTATTAAATTTTTATATGGAAAAAAGAGGACGTGTTGAGTTAAGAAACTTTCTTGAAGAAAATTTCCGACAGAAAAAAGGAAATGGATGGAGTGACAATACAATAAGAATGTTGCAAAATACACTTTGTTCTTATGGGCTGATAAAAGAAGTAGAAGATTATATTTATGTGATAACAGACGAAGGCAGGCATTGGCTGAATTATGGAAGCAGTGAAGATCTCGTTATGCTTATACATGATCATATAAAGTATATAGGAGAATTGCTGGGAGAATTGGAACAACAGAAAATGACCAGGGTAGAGTTACAGAAGCGTGCAGAAATTTATTATGGACTAAAACTTAATAATACAGATTTGACGCGTCGTATACAGATTCTAAAAGGAACCGGTAATGTTACAGTTAACAGACACAAAGAATATATGCTTACTGAAACAGGACATGATTTGTTAAAAAAAATGCGCTTGAAATTAGATAAGCGAAAATATGTAGAGGAATCGAATGAACAAATACCTGAACAGAAACAACAAGAAAGAAGTTTCAAAAAGTCGGTATCAAGTCAGAAGAAAAAAGAGGATTTTGATGAAATACAAATAATATATAAGGTACAGGAAAGATTTATATATTATTTTGCAGAACATAATCTTATGGATAAAACGATAGCATTAGGTGAAATTAAATTTAAAAATAATAATAGTATAGAGAGAATAGTACCGGATCTGATTGTTTATGAAAGAGAAAATGACATAAAGAATATAAAATTAGTGGTAGAAATTATAACAGATAAAACACGTGATTATGATTTTACAGAAAAAGTATTTAAATATCAGACGTTAAAAGTGGAAGAGTGTTGGATGGTTGATTACACATCAGGAAATATAATGGTATTTGATTGGAAGAAAGGATGTTTTCATATGTTCAATATATTTGAAAAGAATTGTTTTGAAAATTATCCTGGATTAGAGATAGATTTTTCAGATTTAAAAACCCAAAATACAATAGATTTTTTGTTCTAACATCATCAGATTAAAAAAGGAGAATAATGCCATGATTCCAATCGCACATATAGAAAATAATTTTCCAACCAAATTCGGTATTCCCAGGCAGAGTGGCCGTGTAGGGGCGCTTAAAGCGAGAATCGTATTCGAACCGGAATATCGAAATGTGGATGCCTGCCGTGGTCTGGAGGAGTTTAGTCATATCTGGCTGATCTGGGAGTTTTCGGAGGCAAAGAGGACAAAGTGGTCACCGACTGTCCGCCCGCCCAGGCTTGGGGGAAATGTGAGAAAAGGAGTTTTTGCCACAAGATCTCCCTTCCGTCCCAATTCCATAGGATTATCCTGTGTGAAGCTTGAGAAAGTAGCGCTGGATGCGTCGGACAGCCCTGTACTTTATGT
>SKEI01000897.1_pt1 | contig 18004 bp, 16 predicted proteins | sample 4826701 | NCBI WGS metagenome assembly SKEI01 (sample SAMN11008813, study PRJNA524170) | human gut metagenome | biome: Human fecal sample; material: Feces; isolation source: fecal sample from pouch patient p2, p6, p7, p14 | host: Homo sapiens | place: Israel: Tel-Aviv | collected 2016-08-31 | reverse complement strand
TGACTTTGGGATTTCGGTGCTCAATAGCTATCCCTGTTATCTTGCTGTCTACGCTTAGCCTGCAACGTTACCGCGACAGACTCAAGACTCGCTTCAAATGCTGTGGTTAGCAGCTTATTTGATGGGGATTCCACCCACCGGACTATATACCCTTAGCTGGACGCACGGTCTGACCCCAAGAGTAAAATATCCTCAACACCGAACTTTTATCAATTCAGTTTCTCCAATAACAAGACATCTTCCCAATCTGGCCGGTAAAAACAATGTTTCTCCTTTACTGAATCTCATAGGTTTTTGTTCTGCATCCATTGTTTGTACCTCTCCATATCCACTCAAGCACATCAATATTTGAAATGAACTATCCAAGACAGAAAAAGCAAAACCTTTTGTGACCTGAACTCGCTCTGTTTCAAAATATTTGCAGCGACAAAGTAATTCTCGTGAACAACCTGAATAGTACCTTACCATTCGTGGCTTCTGCCCCACATCTGGCGTAATACCCATGTCCATAACCTGAACAGCTTTATCAAAATGTATTTCTCTTTTTTTACCATTTTTATCTATTCGATCATAATCATAAACACGGTATGTAACATTAGAGCTCTCCTGAATTTCAGCTACAAGAATTCCCTTTCCAATCCCATGTACCATTCCTGCTGGAACAAAGTAGGTATCACCTTTATGAACTTGTACTTTTTGCAAATGTTTATCAAGTGTTCCTGTTTTAAGTGCTTTTCGGAGGATTTCTTCGGTCACTTTATGCTGAAATCCATAAATTAAGCTAGCACCTTCATCTGCATCGATAACATACCACATCTCAGTCTTTCCGTTATCATTCTCATGTTCTTTTGCGTACTCATCAGTAGGATGCACTTGTACAGATAAGTCTTTCTTAGCATCAATAAATTTTACTAACACGGGTAATTCACCGTTATTTACTTTTGTACCAAGATATTCTGGGTGAATATTCAGAACTTCTGCCAGTTTTTTTCCTTTATAAACGCCATTTGCCACATAACTTGGCCCATCAGGATGCACTGAACATTCCCATGTTTCAGCCAATGGATATAGATCAATTCTTTTTCCATATTCTTCCCGAAGTCTACTACCTCCCCACAAATAATCCTTACCTGTCGGAATTAATTTCATGACTTCCATAATTTTTACTCCATCGGAAACTTAATTTTATCTGTAGCACTAATTTCATCACCTAATTGAACTTCTATCATATCCAATGCAGTAATTGCCTCAACAGTATGCTTGCAACCTGCTGCAATAGTAATCACATCTCCTGTACGAAGAACCTGCTCCATGCCATCCACAATTGCTCTACCTTTACCAGATACAACCGTCCAAACTTCTTCACGATAGTTATGCATATGATACGTCATGTGCTCTCCAGCTTTCATGGATATTTTAACCGTCATAGATCCCGGTTGCACATCTATAACAGTGTAGGATCCCCAAGATTTTTCTGCATACATTGCTTCGGTTTCAATTTTCTCCACATACGGTTTCATATAGCCACTGCGTTCTTTATCTGAAATAAGGATTCCATCACCACTTGCAGCAATAACCATGTCTTTGCAGCCCATGCAGAGAATTGGAATATTCAACTCGTTTACAACATTTGTATTTTCACAGGTTTCATCGAGGATAGCTCTGCCTTTAGTTTTGTCTGCCATAACTTCAGCCATCATGTTCCAAGTTCCTACATCTTTCCAATCTCCACTGTATCGCAGAACCTGAATACTATTTTCTTTCTCTACAACAGCATAATCAAAGCTGATTTTTGTCAGTGTGTCATATTTGTTAAATAAATCTCTGTAATCTTCAAACTCTATCATGCTATGAGCTTTATCCATCAAATATCCCAGCTTAAAAGCAAAAATACCAGCATTCCATAAAGCATTATTTACGATATATTTTTTTGCGGTTTCTGTATCTGGTTTTTCTTTAAACTCTTTAACTTTACTTACACCTTGTCCATCTTCCGGAATAATGTATCCATATTTCTCACTTGGATAGGTAGGCTCAATTCCCATCAGCGTAAGATTGGCTTCACCTTCTTCTGCTAGTTTCTGTAATGTCTCAACAGATTCATAATATGTATTGTCTACATAAGGGTCTACCGGGCAAACTACCACTGCTTCTCTTGAATTTACACCTAATTCATCATGCAAATATGCTGCTGCAAGTGCAATTGCTGGAAATGTATCTCGACGGCATGGTTCTACGCAGATAGAAACTTTTTCTCCCAACTGATTTTTAATCGCACTTGCCTGAGATTTACTTGTTGCAATCGTCACTTTTGCCGCTGCATCAACTGTAGTAATCTGGCGGTACACACGTTGCACCATTGATTCGTAATCACCCGCTTCATCTTTAAACAGTTTAATAAACTGTTTGCTTCTTACATCATTTGAAAGAGGCCAAAGACGTTTACCACTGCCACCTGAAAGTAAAATAATATTCATAATTAATACTCCTCTTATCTTCTTTGTTTCTACTTCAAATACGCTTCTACACTCTTACAAATTTCAGTTTCCACCGCCTCTGAGACTTTCTTATTTTCTGCACTAACGGAGATATAGATTTTGAGTTTCGGCTCTGTACCAGATGGCCTTATCACAACAGAACAATTATCTTTCAGCAAAAACTTCAACACATTAGATTTTGGTAAATTTTCCAAACCTAATGAATAATCCATCAACTTCACTACTTTTTTTCCACCAAATTCAACAATTGTTTCACGTAGTACTTGCATAATATTCTGCATTTTAGCAAAACCAGCACTACCATCAAACTCATAACTATGTAATGTATTCAAGCAATATCCATAATTTTTGTATAACTCTTCCAACTTATCCAACAAACTAATTCCCTTAGTTGCATAATAGCTAAACATTTCACAAATCATATAAGCTCCATTTACGCCATCTTTGTCACGAACATACGATCCAGTCAAATAACCATAACTTTCTTCAAACCCAAACACATAACTGTCAACCTTATTCAAATTTTCTAACTTTCCAATTTGTTCACCAATAAACTTGAAGCCTGTAAGGACATTGATAGTACGGAGTCCATAGTGTGATGCTATCTGCTCACCCATATCCGTGGTAACGATTGTCTTAACCATAACTGGATCAATTGGCATCTTACCATGTTCAATACGCTGATGGCAAATATAATCCAAAAGCAACATACCGGTCTCATTGCCAGTTAATAATTGATATTCACCAGCTTTATTTTTGACAGCAATACCCACACGATCGCAATCCGGATCAGTGGCTAATAATAAATCTGCATTACACTTCTTAGCATACTCTATGCCTAATGCCATTGCTTCTTTGATTTCTGGATTAGGATACGGACAAGTTGGAAATTTTCCGTCTGGATGTTCTTGTTCCTTAACTATTGTAATATTGGTATATCCTACTTCTTTTAATGTACGAGTCACGGGTTTCAAGCCAGTACCATTTAACGGACTATAGACAATAGCAACATCCTTGTTGACTTTTTCGCCAAATAAGACCGACTGATTCTTAACTTCGTTCACAAAAGCAGTATAAACCTCATCGGCAATATAGCAAATACTTCCACTCGTAATGCCAGCTTCAAAATCGCTAGTTATAGGATCAGTAAAAATGTCCACTTTCTCAATCTCATTCTGAATCTCACAAGCAGCTTCTGTTGTAATCTGACAGCCATCTGCACCATAAACTTTGTAACCATTATATTTACTTGGATTATGTGATGCAGTCACCATGACTCCCGCAGATGCATGCAAATAACGAGTTGCAAAAGAAACTGTAGGAACTGGCATCAAAGTCGGCCAAATATTAACCTTAATATCATTAGCAGCAAATACACCTGCTGCAACTTTCGCAAATAAATCACTCTTAATACGACTGTCATAGCCAATAACTACCGATAGCTTCTCATAATTTTTTTTTAAATAATTTGCCAATCCTTGTGAAGCTTTTGCCACAGTATAGATATTCATACGATTAGTTCCTGCTCCAATTACTCCTCGCAAACCTCCTGTTCCAAAAGAGAGATTCTGGTAAAATGCATCTTGAATTTTTGTGTTATCCATTGCTTTCAGCTCGGCTACAACATCTGCATCTACAGTTGCGTTTGTAAGCCAACGGGTATATTCCCTTGTTATATTCATTTCAATCACCTCATTATACTCTAAAATTTCAAGGTTAATCCTCAATAATCAGTACCTGTTCATCTTACCACATTTCTGAGATAATCGCTCCAACAACATTTCTAAACATGAATTCGTACAATTCTCTCGATTTGCGCGATTCGTGTCACTTTATCCAGGAGGATCATCTCATAAATGCAAGACAAAAACTTCATCAAATCCATCTTTAGGAATGGACCGTCAGATTTGCAGATCAGAAAACCAGTGGCCTTACTGTCCGACAATGGTGCGAACAGAATAATCTTCTTTCCACACCTATAACTACTGGAAACATCTTCTCAAGGAAGAAGTTGTTGATCAGTCCCTGCCAGATATCGTTCCACTTTCACTTCCTGCTCTCTCAGACTCTGGCTCTTCATTAGAAACAGCAACTCCTGATATTCGTTCCATTCGTGCGAATCGCTCGATTCGCTCAAATAACTCTAATGTACAAATACAGATAAACGGTATTTCTATCGAAATAAATTCATCTGTTTCCGAAGAGTTTCTCTGTAAACTCATCAGTACGGTGTGCTATGCATTAAAGATGCCGACCACAGTTATTTTGCAGGTATCTATATCGTCTGTAGATACACAGATTTCCGCTTCGGGATCGATTCGCTGGCCGCCATCATCGAACGCAGATTTCATATGCATCTGTTTGTACCTAACACCCTCTTCCTTTTCTGTGGCAGATCTTCCATCGGAATCAAGAAGGTTCTCTGGGAAGGTGATGAATTCCTGCTCCTTTACAAATGCGTCGAATCTGGCCATTTCACATAGTCGCGTTCTTCCACAGAACTCAGGTCCTTATCTGCTGAACAGTTCCACTAGCTGATGCAAGGCTTTGCCATTGATCCTATCATTCACAATATCCCACCTGACACTTCCGTCTAATCCTGATATTTTGTTCAAAACAGAGAACTTGTTTCCAGTTCTCGGACATGTTTTCCATGTGCTGTGCACAGCTTCCAGACGCTTTTTAATCATCATTAAAAAGTGTCTGAAGCTCTGTACGGCACTTTTTCTTTTTAACTGTGTCCCATTTCCGGGATCCTCATACTCCCTTTCTCCTACCTTTAGCCATAGTCATTTTTACCTTTCTGCCTCTTTTATAAAATGTCCTTTTTCACCGCTTCTGGCGTAATATTCTTATTAACACAGGAGGTGACTCAACATGATCCAGTTATTAAATGAACAGTTAAATAATCTCGGCAAAGAGGCTCTCATTGTTATCGTATCTTCTTTACAGGATCAACTCCTTGCCCTGCAGTCCCTGCTGGATCATGCCAACGCTCAGCTCTCCGATAATGGCCGGCAGATTGAACTTCTCACAGAACAGATCCGCATCATGAACCAGCAGTTCTTTGGCCGTAAATCTGAAGCTGCTGTTTCTGATATCGATGGCCAGATATCCCTGTTCGATTCTTTCAACGAAGCCGAGTATCTGAATCAGGATTCTTTAAAAGAACCTAAGATTACTGAAGTGATCATCCCGTCTTACCACCGTAAAAAATCTGTCGGCAAACGCAAATCCTATTTGGCCGGTGACTTTCGGCACGCATCATCGAACACACTCTTTCTGACGAGGAACTGGCAGTAAAGTTTCCTGACGGTTACAAGAAACTCCCTGAGGAAGTTTAAATAGTATCCAGCTTTTCACAAATACCATGGCAAACTGGGTGATCAAAAGTACTGATGTATATCTGTCCATGATCTATGACAGTTCCATGAACTGATCTATGACAGTAAGGTCATACATGGCAGATGAGTCACCGGTAAAAGTTATGCGGATTGATCATGCAAAGATCAAAAACGGCAAGAAAACTCACAGGTGGGTCTACCGAAATCGGACACTGCGCGAGACCCATCCCATCGTCCTCTTTGACTGGCAGCCATCTCGCCATTCCGACCATCTAAGGGAATTCCTAAAGATATTCTCCGAAACTATGATCACGGAGATCATGCACATCGACAATACCTTCTATGATCTCTCAGTTACAGACCACAAAAAGCCGCGTCAGTTTGTTCTTTCTAAAAAATTGGATGCTTATTTCACATAGACAAAACAAAAGTACTTACAGGTGACTCATAACAGCACGATCGGAAAAGCTCTTGCTTACAGCATAAATCAGGAAGAATATCTTCGTGTATTTTTATCTGACGGAAATGTCCCGATGGACAACAACTATGCAGAACAGGCAATCCGACCTTTTACAATTGGTCGCAAGAACTTTGTAATGATCGAATCTTCCAACGGCGCAAAAGCAAGTGCGATCCTGTACAGTCTGGTTGAAACGGCAAAAGCAAACATGATCAATACTTTTGAATATTTCAACCTGCTGCTTACTGAGATTCCTCAGCATATGGATGACAAAGATCTCAGGTTTATTGATGATCCTCTTCCATGGTCACCCAGAATCCAGAAAGAATGTCCCAGTCGACACAAAAAGTCTTAATTTTTCAATGTGCCTATCTATTCTGTAAAATCTGCTCAATCCTCGCTAAAATGCGGGGATTTTTGATGCCCAGTACTTATGTTTGAGAATTTACCTCTCTTCGCCTCAATCATCTGGTTATTTCTAACCGTCACCGGCAACTTTATATCTTCCACCGTATAGTCCTAACCTGAATCCTATTGAAAAACTCTGGTCGAAGGTAAAAGCTCTTTTGCGCAAATTCAAGGCTGGGACACTGGATACCTTTCCTAATGCAATTTAACGTTCTTTTCAGACTGTTTCGTCTTCTGACTGCTCAGGCTGGTGCAAATCTTATGATTATTTGCACTAATTCGTCGGATTGCTATAATTTACATTTAATCTAAACAATATATCATTTTTTTCCTATTTTTTTCTTTGCTATGGTTATAATTCCATATAAAGCTTCATTTTTAAGAACAATTTCTATTACTCCATAAATAATCATAGAAGTTATTATTGTTGCCATCATATACAAATTTCCATTTTTAAAAAACTTCGCACACACACAAGAAGCTACAATAATTCCTAAACATCCAATAACAATTTTTAATAAACTTTTTATTGTGCCTTCCAGTTTTACAATTTTATTTCCTTTATACCAACACCAAATAAAAGAAATTGCCTCTGCAATAACCGTTGTTAAGGCCGCCGCATTTTCTTTCCAAATTGGAATCAGCACAAAATTAAGACCTATATTTACTAATGCACTAACTACTGTAATCTTAAAAACTGTCCCTTCCATTTTCATTGGAACCAATATACATTGTCCCCAAAACCAAGCTCCCAAACAGAAAAATAATGCTACACTTAATAATAATAAGGATGATGATGCAGAAATATATGTAACATCGGATAACAATAAAACTATTTGATTTCGTAATAAAATAATTCCTACTATTGCTGGTATTACTACGGTTAACAAAGTCTTATATATATCCGAAGCAACAAAGTTAAATTTCTTTTTATCATTTGTTCCTAACAACGCTGATAGCCTTGGAATTGAAACAACTAAAACTGAAGATAATACCGTTTTCACAATAGAATATATCTTTACAGAAACAGAATATACACCAACGGTATAATCATCACATAAAAACCCCAATATAGTTGTATCTGAACTGACATATATTGTAACTGTGACTGACATTGCAAATAAAACCATTATGGGTTTTAAATGTTTATTCCAATCTATCTTCCATCCAAAATTCACTTTACAATACTTTTTTGCATGAAAATAATTTAGCACGTTAGATCCAACTGCAGAAATAACAGTAATAACAGCATACATATTAACGCTATTTTCATTTCGAACTAATACAAATAATAATATTAAAGAAATAATCTGAAATATAATACTCCTAAGTGTAATATATGCATAGTCTTCATAAATTGAATATATCCACTCAATTCCTATCGTTTTAAAAATAATCTGCAACGATAAAATAATCAATAACGTTTTATAGCATTGAAATTTAGGTACTATAATCAATAACAACGCAAACAATACATATGATATAATAGTTGACAATATGTTAATTGAAAACATTTCATTAGCAAATTGTTTAAATTCTTTTTCTTTTTCCCGTAGTCTAGCTCCTTCCCGAATAGCATATGTATTAATTCCAAGTCCTGCCAACAATATAAAATAGCTTATAATTGAATTAGCAAAATTATAACGCCCAATGTTATCAACGCCTAAAACCTTCGATACATATGGAAATGAAATTAAAGGAAAAAAGATACTCATTAGCCCTTTTATAGCATTCAGTATCATATTAACTTTAATTGATTTATTTTTTGCTACCATAAAAATGCCTTTCACTTAAGTTCTTGAGCCAATTTCATAGCCAAATCTACTGTTACATCAGAATTATAATGCTGATGCTCTCCCCAGCGTCCCAAACCTATTACACCTTGCTCTTTACTCCATAAAAGTAGCTTCTTCATAATTTCTGGCTTTTTGACCGTATTCAATGGATAGGCATATTGATTCATGTACTTAAAATTATTATTAGGTTCTTCCATACTAATTCGTTCACTATTAGTTTCAGTCCAATATCCTCTACTATTAGGGCAGAAATTATGACGCACAAGTATTCTATGGTAAGATAGTTTTGGATCCGGATAATAAATCCACTGGCACTGTGTATTTAAATCTTCCGGAAAATATTCAGTTTGAATAGAGCTAAACTTTAATTCATGAATACTGCTCTTAATATCTTCCGGCATACCTGTAATTTCATCAAATTCCATCCATGGAATTGTTGTGATAATAACGTCCGCCTGATACTTTTCGCCATCTGTAGTTCTTACTATTTTATTAGTAAAATCTATTTTTTTTACAGTTTTACTATACTCAACATTATTTTTAATTGCATCTGCCATTCTCAGCCACAGTTCACCATATCCATATTTCTTCGGATAGTAAAACTGAGCATGCCCCGGCTGTGTGCCATATGCTTTTTTTGTTAAACAAGATAATAAGGTTTCTTCAAAACTAACATTTGGAAGTTTTTCAAGCCAATACGTTCCCAGTTGATTCAGTTCTTTGCTAAACATTTTTTGATTATACGGAATCATATAATCTTCCGCCACTTTAGATCCTAATTTCCAATAGATCCAATCTACAAAAGCTTCTGGTATAGGTTTTCCAACATTGCATCCCGCAACTGCGATTGACTTCAAATACTCCACCTGATCCTCGATTTTCATCTGCCAAATGTTTGCTTCTATAGGATGATTTACTATATTTCCATTTACTACAATTCGACTATCTCGATTATATTTATCCCATTCTTCTTCTGGCATAAATTTGAATAAAAATTCATTTACCGCAGGACGTCTTACATCAAGAAAATGGCCACCACCAATGTCAAATGGTGAACCATCCACTTCAACAGAACGACAAAGCCCACCTGCTGTTTCTTCTCTCTCCAAGACTACAAAATCTGTAATCCCGGATTCTTTTAACTTATTAGCAACCGTCAAACCAGCAGGACCTGCACCTAATATCAAATATTTCATAATCATTATCTCCTTACTGCATATTCATCATCCATATATTTTTTGTATTTAATCGTATAAAAAATAGGTAAATACGAATTTAAAATTATAAAAGGGTTCAGTTGTCTGCGTTTTATAACCATTACACTGACAATAGCTAATCCATATAATAGTTTTGATATTACATTACCCTGCACTCCTACTATGATAACTCCGGCGCCAATTACAATCGCCAACATAAAAAGTTTTATTACTCGTTTTCTTAATCTTCTCCATTGTTTTTTTGAATGAATCTGTAAATCAGCAATTGTGTAAACACGTATCTGTTTTAAAAATTCATGCCAACTTGTTGGTGTTTTCCAATACATTTTTGCTGTTTTTACACACTCCCCATTATACCCATTTTTCTTTACTAACGAATAAAATTCAGCATCTTCACCAGCATATATAAACTTTTCATAAAAAAAATTAAGATCTTCGAAGATTTTCTTTTTAACTAAAGCACCATGATTCGAAGCAATATCAAGACAATTACCTATATCTCCGTGAAGTAATGAAATATTATACCTCTTAGCAAAATCATTGGCATTATATCCTCTAATGGGACTATATACATAATCAAGGTCTTTTTTTTCAATTACGTTTACTAATTCCTCAAAAAAGAACTGATCATAATAATTACCGACACCAGTAATTCCAATCATATCATTAGCTGCTACTTTTATTGCTTCATTATAGCCCTGAGAAATGTTTAATCTTCCCTTTTCTACTACCCGTATAGTTATTGAACTCGTGAATGAAAATTGTTTTATTTTCTCCACGGTATCATCTTTTGAACCACCATCTGCAATTACTATTTCATCTGGCGGACAACTTTGTTTAATAATGTCTTCTAAATACTTGATAATATCAAGTGAGTCGTTAAATGTTGTTGCTACAACTGAATACTTCATTAATCAAATTTTCCTTTCATCTAAAATATGAGCGGTATGTCAAATGATACTCCTCACATAACTCTCTATTACCTGCCTTCTTTGCTGGTATACCATAATACACTGTGTTCTCCTCACTTGTTCCTTTAAAAACACTACCAGCTCCAATCACAGTCTTATTATGTATAATAGAATTCTGTAAAATAATTGTCCTTGCACCAAGCCAAACATTATCTTTAATTTCTATTTTACCAGGTACATAAGTAAAGTCTGATGACTTTTTATCATGACTTCCTGTAATAAGCATTGAAAAAATCGAAATTGAAGAATCATTTCCTATCTTTAATCCTCCTCGTCCATCCAAATAACAATGCTCATTTATAATCGTTCTATCACCAATCTCAACGCCTTTCGGATATACAATCGTACATTTCATGTGAATACGAGACTGTTTACCTATTTTCATTCCAAAACATTTGAGAAAAAAGCGCCGAACATGCCAACATGGAACGTTTGAAACAAAGTAATTTAAAAATATATATTTAAAATCATTTATTATTTGCCACAATATTCTTTTTATTTTATGAAGCATTTCCCTCTCCATTAATCCTCCAACAATTTTCTTATCGACCTTTCAATTGCCTTCACAGAATACTTTTCATTATATGCCTTATTTAATTGCTGATGAAATCCATAAGCTTTATTTCTTTCTATATACTCAAATGCCTCCAACTGTCCCTCCGGCGTATCACACGAAAAAACTATTCTATAATGATTATCCTCTAAATTCAACTCAGACTCATATCCCTGAAGACTTTCTGTTGTTCCAATAAACGTTCTTCCGTAAGCAAACGCCTCAGCCGTTTTCTGTTTCATTCCTCCACCAGAAAAAATTGGAGCAATCACAATATCTGCATTATTGTAGTATGGAGCAAGCTTATCAACGCCACCAACAATCATCATATTTTGAATATTCTTATAATTATCCTTCATTGTTTCAAGTTTTCTTCCAATTACTAATAAAAAATATTCATTACTAAGATTCTGAAAAACATTATCTACAAACCACCGTAACCCATCAAGATTAGGTTTATATAAAGCTCCAACAAATAATATTACTTTTTTATTTTGTTTCCAAATAAGTTCAAAATCTAATTCTGCTGCATTCATTGAATCCAATTCTGGCTCCGCTACAGCCATTGTAAGAAATCCATCTGCTTTCTTTCCATAATATTTTTGATACAGTTTATCATCGCGTTCATTTAGAACCATATTTTTATCACTATACTTTTGACTATAGTTCTCACCTTTTAATGCTGCATAATACATTAAAACTTTAAATTTCCAATCTTGCTTTCTATCATTCTGCCGATATAAATCAGCAATAATATCGTGATAAAAAGTAATAACTTTTATTTTCGGAAATTTACCCTTTATTTTCTTTACTAGTTTCCCCAAACAAGCATCATCAACAAAAACTATTTCAGCATTAAAGTTTTTTATATATTGGCAAATTTGATTTATTCGTTCATTTGTTAAAAACCATGTTGTCTGTTGAAAAAGCCATTCAATTTTTTCTCTTTTTTCAAATCCACCAAAAAACACTCTATTATCTTCGATTCTTTTTTTTTCCAAATGATTAAGATCAATAATTAGCAGGTCTTCCTTTGATACAATTGTTTCAAATGCTTTCAAATGTATTTTTGAACAAATATTGTCACCTAATCGCTGTGAAATAAACACTACTTTCATTTTTAACACCTCTGTTTCCTAAATCAACTCATTATAGTTATTTTCATAATCTATAAACGTGTAGTTTGTATTTCTTTTGATATATTCTACGATTCCCAAATAAAAAGGAATTGCAAAAGCATATATTCCATTAAACCAGCTTATATTAATACCTGTCACCAAAAGAATCATAGACATGCCAAACAATAATAATGAGAAATTATAATACTTTTTTCTTGTTTTATATGAAACATAAAGTGATCTTCCAACTATTAAAATAGCTAGCAAAAGGAGCGGTATTCCAAGCATAAAAAAAGCACCTAACATTCCAATATCATCCAGATGTCCCATACCTGAACTTATAGCTCCCACAGTCTTATCTGCATCACTAAGAAATCCCATTCCCCAAAAAGGATGGCTAGCATATTTAGAAGCAAACAATACAATTGCATTAATTCTAGCAACTGTTGATTGTCCACTTACTGAATTATCTGGAGAAAAACTATTAACAAAACTATCAAAAAATGATGTATTAATAAGTAAAATAGCAGCTATAATTAGTATACAGTAGCGAATAAATTTCTTCTTGCTAGATACGCGTCCAAATACCGACATAGCCACTAGTGTAATTATTTGATACAGCAAAATTGATCTAGCTTGGTGAACTACTGCAGAATACACCAGAGCCACAATAATTGGAAGTAAATATTTTTTTCTCTTTTTTTTCTCATTTTGATTTATAAACATATAATATGAAATTGGAATAATTAGAAGCCCCATGCAAGGTGGATTAATTCTTAAAGATCCATTTAAAATCCAATTAGCATTACTGATTAAATTTTCCCATACTACTTGACCATTGAAATACCATGAAGCACAATTTATGATTTTTAACATATATGCCATTGTTCCCCAAAAAAGCAAAAAATCAAACATCTTATCTATAGTCCAGTATTCTCTCTTTAAAAGGATATAAATTGGATATGCTAAAAAAAGATACACAAATGGCATCGCTGTACTAACAGCAGCCATTAACTCCATATTATTCCATTTCAATCCATGTATTATTCCTGCTATAACAATTACTAAAACAACCCCTAATTCAAACCTCAAATATACGCCTACTCGCTCTTTTGAAATACCCAAAGCAAATAACACACATATTATCGTCATAATTAAATATAAAATACATTCTGGATATGTATCATATGCAGAAGAAAACATTGGTATCCATGATCCTAAAAGTTTAACAAATCCCAGTTTCATTATTAACATGACTTCTACTAACACTCTTAATAAAGTACTATATTTAATTTCCATTTCCAATCACCTTCTTTTTACCAATGCACTTTACATATCCATCAAGCATCAAACAACTCATAATATTTTTCTATTTCATTTGAGTTTCCATACTCATGATTTACGAGATAAGTATGTATATGTTCATATAATTTCTTATCTTCTACTAATCTCTTAACTCCATCAGCAATCCCTTCCGGATTCATAGCCACAATTAAGCCTTCTTCTTCATCCAAAATTTGATCATTTGCTGTCGGATAATTAGTTGTTACAATCGGTGTTCCAATAATTTTGGCTTCATCCAAAACAACTGATTTTCCTTCCCACCTAGATGATTGTACTACTATATCTGCCGATTTCATATAAATATATGGATTTTCTCTTGGTCCTATCAAATATATATACTTTCCAGTATCCGTTGACTCTATTAACTTGTTTAACGTCCCCTGTAACTCACCATTTCCAATAATAAGCCATTTAAACTTAATCCCTTGATCCTTCAAAATTTTAGCAGCATGAATTGCCCAATCAAACCCTTTTTGCTCATTTAATCGTCCAATTGAAACTATTTTTAGGGCTTTTTCATTTTCAAATTCGATAGGTACATTATTTTCTGCTCTTTTTTGAATAACCTTGGACGACACAATATTAGGAACATTAACAATCTTGTTTTTCATTAAAGGAAATTCTTCTCTTAGCACTTCTGTACATGTATCTGAAATTGTTGCTAATATATTCATTCTTTCAAAGTACGGCGTATCATATTTTTTTGGATGACCAGCCGCTTTATAATCATTATGAATAAACACAATTTTTCTCTTTGCGGTAACTTTTTCATCCACATAATACATAATATCCCTCGATATATATGCTACTGCAAGATCATATTGTCTATTCAATGAAGGTATAATTTTACTATAATATTTAATCCATCTAGCAGCATTTTGTGTTTGCATACCTTTCTCTGTAATACGTGTATTTACCGTGGAGATTACTTTATAGAGTTTAAGTGGTAGTGTTTTAATTGACCATTTCGCATATTGAGAATAAAGTATTTCTAATTTTTCTCCCCCAGAAATAATGTTTACATAATCGGGTACTTGTGACAAAAACATCCCTTCTTGTGCAAACAGTAATAAATCTATTTCATAACGTTTAGGATCCAATTCTTCTAAGAGATTAACTAAACTTCTTTCAGCTCCCCCATTGTTTAACGAATACATAACAAATAATATTTTTTTCATTCTTTACCTCACATCTTTTAATGCTCATTCACACTCAGAATCTCAATACTATATGTTATGCCCCCCCCATAACTCCTAGCTTACATAGTATTGCTTTTATGTCCTGACGAATGCACTCTTTAGGATAACATCTATAAACAACCTTATCAAATTTCTTACCTTGTTCCAATTCATCAAAGAAGTAAGTTCGCTTATGAGGTTTATTTGACGGTTTTTCCAGTTGATGATTAAACTGAATTGCTCTATCTATATCCACCTCGTGCAAACAAATGTCTGCCTGTTTGACAAGTTTATTTCCTTTATCTGTCTGACATAGAATCAATGAAATTCCATTTGTCCTTTCATTTTCATCTAATTGACTTCCCCAAGAATCTCCTAATGTAATATCAGATACTCTCTCCAATTTTGCGTACCTGCAGCTATAACAATTTTCTGTATAGCAAATTCCATTTAAAAATGCAGATGTATATCTGTCTCTTGCGCCTTTAGCACCAATACTTCTAAAACCATCTTTAACCTGAAATTTCGACTTCGCTCGAAAACTAATTTCCTTTATATTTTCAATTTTATAATTATGCTGACTCAGAAATTTGATTAAGACTTGTGGTGAAGGGGTTCCATGACATATCAAATCAACAGTATATAAATTATCCTTCAACTTTTTTGGGATAACATTCTGCACTGCCGCCACTTGGCAAGGTAAACCAATAAATAATACTTGCTTGCCTTCAATAAGTTTTTCTCGAATTTGATAATAAACCCCCTTAGGATTACTCTTAACATATTTCGAGCCTGTAAATTGGTTTAATTCCTCTTTTTTATTAACACATTGAAAAACAAATTCACCTTTATCAAACACACAACTGAAGACGCATCCTCCATCATCAACAACAAAACTTGCTAATGCCTGCGCTATTCCTCCCGATGAGCCTGCTTTTCGGTATTGACTGTTTCCTGCCCATCCTTGATACCATTCAAATGGCTTTTTATATTCTACAGAATTATTGTTAGGACACACTTTATGGCAAGCACTACAATGAACACATTTCTGCACATCGATTACAGCATTATATGACTTTAAATTATCTTCAATTCGGATTGCTTTGTATCGGCAAACCTCTAAACAAGCCATACATCCTGCACATTCATTTATGTTACACACAGTATTCATTTAACTTCCTCGCTTTTCATCTTTATAATTTATTATCTTTCAGCGAATCGCCATTTGAAAATCTTTCATACTTATTTTTCTTTCAACATCAAGCTTATGATTCACACTTTCAAAATTAATTTTTTCTTGCAATTGAACTGCTTCTTCAATTGTACTAATAAGCCTTTTCTCCAATCCTACTTTATTTAAGATTGATTCAGCTCTGTCATTAAACATTCTCCATCTCACTGTATAAAATGGAACATTAAAATTAATTGATAATGCCGTTGCATGAAAAGAATCCGTTACAACCATTGTTGCATTTGTAATATATGAGATGAATTGTCCCACTGTTGGAAGAAGAATTGTTTTTCCCCCTTTAATTCTTCTATGCAAAGCTGTGCTGATTCGAATAACCTTCTTATTATATTTCTTTCCTAATGCAATTGCAACTTCAGACGCTATACTGTCTTCATGAAGTTTATATACTAAAATATAATCTTTTTCATTGATTGATTCAGCCATATTAAGCCATATTTGTTTATCAATCATAAATGTAGGATCTAAACAACATTTCCCATTATCGACATTTGCTTGCTTCAAAACCGTCAAGCCAGATTCTTCTCTAACTGAAACAAATTCATATTTACTTAAAATTTTTTGAATCTGCTTTAACTCTTCTTTATTAAAATCACTTCTACCAAAGCTTGCAGCATAAGACATTCTTTTAATTGCACTATCTCCAAAGTTCAAAAAATAAGCTTTGTCAAACTGTTTTTTTGAATCTAAATAATTATTCCACACTTGATCACTTCCTGTACAATAAATATCTGCTTTGGGAGGATCATTTTGCAATTCGCTAATAGATTCATACCGTTTGGAGAGTGGTATATACTTCTTTGTAAATGGCCTAAAAACACGATTTTGTAATTTATAAGAAGGCCAATTTATCAAAGCTACTATAATACATTTTATCATATTTTTATGAAATGGTTTTGCATCAATATACAACTGTTTCAATGAACCATAGCCAACTAATCTTTCTGGATAATAATCAACTATTTCAGCTTCAATTTGTGCCATTCTAAACATCTCACACGTTGCATATGTCTGTAATACAGAACCATAATTATTTATCATATGCATTGTTATTATATCAGCTTTCATTATTTCTCACCCTTTCATATACTTCTTCCAGCAACTTCAAATGTGCGTCTAAAGAATATCGTTCTTTTACAATTCTCTCTGAAGCGCGTCCAGCTAACTCCCTTACCTCTTGATTAGAAAGCAATTCGCTAATTGCCTTCACAAATTCTTCTATGTTTCCAGGTGAACAACAAAATCCATTTTCACCATTAAGTACGATTTTAGGAATTCCACCTACATTTGTGCTTACTATTGGAAGCCCATATCCCATTGCATCTAATACTGACATTGGCATACCTTCATTATAAGATGGTAGAAAAAAAACATCAGTTTCTCTAAGCAGTTTATCCTTTTCTTTCCCTCGAACCCAGCCTGGAAACATCGTATTTTTTATAAGCTTCTTATCCTCAATAGATTGTTTTATTGCCTGTTCATCATTTTTTGAACCAGCTCCTGCCAATATAAACTTTACGTCTGGAACTACTTCTTTAACCTTTTCAATTACATCTGGTATATCGTAACATCCCTTTCGCTTTCCTAATTCTCCTAAAAATAGAATAGTATTATTGCACTTTCTTTTCAACCGTTGCTCTAAAGCATCACCATGAAGTATACTGTAATTTTCAACAATTACAATTTTCTTTTCTGGAACAATCTTACTTAACTTATCTTTCCATTCTTCAGATAATGCAATAAGGAGCATTCCTGTAATTCATTAAAAGCGCCAATTGAATAAAAAAGAACCTCAAGGTATGATTGAGTTGCATCTTGGCGGATGTAAACAAAACAATCAAGCACTGGAGGTTCCAAATGAATTATAC
>SKEI01000872.1_pt1 | contig 18253 bp, 15 predicted proteins | sample 4826701 | NCBI WGS metagenome assembly SKEI01 (sample SAMN11008813, study PRJNA524170) | human gut metagenome | biome: Human fecal sample; material: Feces; isolation source: fecal sample from pouch patient p2, p6, p7, p14 | host: Homo sapiens | place: Israel: Tel-Aviv | collected 2016-08-31 | reverse complement strand
AAACAGTGGTTCTCCGTTCTGACGCTATGCGCGCCCACTCACGGATTTTCAAACAAATGCTTATTCTGTCATGTGTACCGGCGGCTTTCTACGTTATTGGCAATAAAAAATGTAGGAGCAAACCAATAAGCAGTTTTCATGTAGGTGGGGGATTGTATTTAAGTACGGCATTTTTTATGTGACATATTCAATACAGTAGAAAGGGCTTACCCATGTATAATAAGCATTCGGTAGGCAATTTTGTTCATTTTGTGAGCATAGCTGGCAGGTTGGAGGCACTGTTTGAGCGAACGCAGTGAGCGAGTTTGCCGGAGACCTGCCTGATCGGCGGCGGAGCAAAATGAACAAAATTGCCGTGAATGCGTTTATACATGGAGGAGCCCTTTCGGACCCTATTGAACTAAATCCAAAGTTTGACTCATAAAAATAGATCAGACTTGGAAATATATTGCTTTAGAAATCAATTTGCCGGTACACTGGTATCATAGTAATTCCATATATGCAAATAATTTATTAATGCTGAAAATACCTATGATCAGCAGCAAGATCACAATTACCAGTGATATTGCAAGAAAGACCATTTTATAGTACAGATAAGCTCTTGCAAAGTCCTGCATTTTGTTGTGCGACTGCTGGTGGGCCAGCTTTTTCAGATAGAACCAGCCGTAAATGGGAATATTCATGCACATGAAGGTGTGGAACCATTCATTGATCTCAATGGGGCGGGAATCATAGGAAGGTTCTGTATCATCCCTAAAACCGGCGTTAGTATTTTTTGATCCGGCAGTATGCCGTCTGGAAGCTTTGGTTTCACCCATTACCATTCGCTTAGCCCACGGCCAAAGTGCTTTTTTATTCTTCATCGCCTCTGCCTCCTGGTCCATAGATTTCTGCATTGTTCCACTTGTATTGTTCTTTGCTTAAAGCAGAGCGGAGCTGGCGCTGCTGGGACTGTACCTGCATCTGCGCCTGGCTTTCTTTCTGGGCTGCTTCTGCCTCTTTTTCTGTCTGTGCGGCATACCACTCACTTTCAGTAGGAAGAGTGGTGATACGGGAGATAGCAGACTGGAGTCTTGCGGAAAGGGAAGCTTCCTCCTCATCTCCTGTAACAAGGGAAAGCTTGTCGATAGCGTCAGATACCAGATCCTGGGCATCCATTTCCTGGTATTCCAGATTTTCGATCCGCTCTAAGGCCTGCATGAAGGTCTGCTTCTTTACATTCTTTTCTTCCTGGGCCCGCTTGTTTTCTGCATCTTTTGCAGCCTGTTCCTGGGCCAGTTTCTTTTCCTCTGCCTGAACAGCTTCATACCGGCTGATCTCATCACCCATACCGGCAATGATCTCCTTAAAATAGTCATACCGGCTTTCAGCCTTCTCTAAAAGGCTGGCGCGAAGTTCCCCGTCGTCTAACAGAGACAGTTTGGAAGTAATGCTGTTGTATTCATCTGTTACAGTATAGGTATCTTCTACAGATGTGATCTCTTTTTCCATAAAAGCATCTACAGAAGCCTGAAGACTGGTCTCTAATTGCTCCTGCTCTTTTTCATGAAGACTCTGCTCTGCGCGGAATTGGGCTGTGGTGCTGAAATAGTCTTCAATGCCTGTTTTTGTGTCCACCTTTCGTTCTACAGTTTCAGGCTGTATCCAGTCCCAGGGTTCCAGGCCTTCGTGGATCTGATCCATTACAGATTTCCAGATCCTCCCTGCATAGGTAGCACCATAGATACCAGGCATATTTCTTGGTATATCATAGCCGACCCAGATGGCAGTGGTGTAATAACGGGTGTAGCCGCAGAACCAGGTATCCTTGCTGCTGTTGGTAGTACCGGTTTTTCCGGCTGCCGGCATATCATTGTCCAGTCCCAGTCCCTGACCGGTGCCGTAGGAAGCAGTGAAAGTGCCCTTTAAAACGTCTGTAAGCATAAATGCAGAATCATCTCTGTAGACCTGGTGTGCAGAGGGCTTTAAGTCCTTAGTCAGTTCACCGTCGTGTTCATGAATGATCTTTGTAATACAGGTGCGGTCATTGTATACACCGCCGTTTTCAAGGGTGCTGTAGCCCTTTGCCATATCTACAACCCGGACACCGTTGGTGAAACCGCCGATACTTAAGGAAGGAACGTTATTATCCACATAAGTCAGCTTCTGGAACTGCATTTCTCCCAGGTAATCCAGACCGTAATCAAAACCGATGTCCTCTAAAATCTGCCATGCAACTGTATTTAAGCTTCGGTTTAAGGCTTCGCGGACTGTTACATTTCCAAAATAGCGGCCGCCGCTGTTGGAAGGACCGTCGTTCCACTTGTGGTCATTTACAATTCGTGTAGGATAATATTCACCGGTATCAAAAGCAGGGCCATAGTCGATCAAAGGCTTTATGGTACTTCCGGGCTGTCTGGCGCTTAAATAGGCTCTGTTAAATTTATCCTCTGTTCCACGGCCGCCCACAATGGCAACTACGTAGTTGGTTTTATTATCTACAATAACACCGGCGCCCTGAAGGGCAAATTTACCATTATCCTGAAGCTCTGTAAAGCCGGAAAGAGACTGGTCGATCTGGGCCTGGAGCTGGTCTTGCAGCTGGCTGTCCAATGAAGTATAGATCTTAAAGCCTCCGCCGCGGATCTGGTCGGATTTTTCAGAATAAGCTGCTGTATACAGGTCTGTATACTGTGTATAATCTTCTTTATCTTTAAATACATACTGGAAATGGAAATTGTCCTTTTTCATCAATTCCAGGGCTGCACAGTGGATGGCGTAGCTGCTCTGGTAATTTTCGTCGGTTCCCTCAGATTCCTGCTGTACAATCTTAAAGGGGGCATTTACGGCGCTTTCGTAATCCTCCTCAGAGAGATAGCCTACATCCTTCATACTGTCTAAAACATCATTCCGCTTTTCTTTGGAGGCGTCCGGATGGGCTACCGGATCATAGGCAGAGGGACTGTTGCTGATACCAATGAGGATGGCTGCTTCTTCCGGAGCCAGATCGCTGGCATGTTTTCCGAAGTAATACAGACTGGCAGCTTCTACACCATAACACTGGTGACCATAGAAATTGGTATTGCAGTAAAACTCCATAATGTCTGCTTTGGAGTATTTTTTCTCAATCTCAGGTGCAAGAAGGATCTCAACGATCTTTCTTGTAAAGGTACGCTCCTGGGTAAGATATGTATTTTTGATCACCTGCTGGGTAATGGTACTGCCTCCCTGGGTCACATGGCCGCCGTGCTTGACCAAGGCGAGACCGGCGCGGAAGGTTGCTATCCAGTCTACACCGCCATGACTCTTAAAGCGGCGGTCCTCCTGGGCAATATAGCCGTTTTGCAGGTTCATGCTGATCTTACTGATATCTACATATTGATAATGGCCTGCATTAATAAGCCCGATCTGTTTTCCATCCTTATCATAAATGAGGGTATCAGAGAGCATGGAAAAATCGGACCGTTCCATCTGCGCCAGTTTGTCATAGGCGATCTCACGGCATTTATCCAGCTCCGGCTTTGCTTTTGCATAGATCAGAAGGCCGACGATCGCCATGATAATAAGACCGGCGGTGATCACAGACAGTATGCCATGAAAGAGCCAGCCAATAACCCCGAAGCAGGTTGCAATGGAGTGACCGGATCCATGGGCCATTTTTTTAGGTGTCTGCTTGTGTGAGTCGTTCATAATGGTTTAAATCCTCTCTTTAAAAATCTTTTTAAAATTGAAAAAAATGAAAATTTTGTAAGAATCTCTTTGAAAAATCTGTAGATATTATAATTCAAATAGAAGAAAATTCCTAGTTAAATTCACGTTGAATCTTAAAAACATAGGACTTTAACAGGTTATTAGAACCTGTAGGAATATATTTTATAAAATTTAGATATAGAAAATATAAAGAAAGTATAAACACAGGGAATTGACAAATGGAGAAAAGAGACTATAATGACAACTATTCAAGAGTTTGACATTCAAATGCGAAGAACAGGACAACACTTTTTTGCCACCTACGCATTGCAGAGAGCTTCCGGTTGGTGAGAGAAAGCAGCGCGGCAAAAAAGATATCACCTGCAAGCAGTCTGTATGAAAACAGGAAACTGCCAGTAAGACAGACCGGGATCCCGCCGTTAAAAGGGAGCCTATTCGTCTGAACGGAGAGTCGGAGGATAGGACTTAAGTGGCTGGTGAAAACCGGCAATAAGAAGTGGTAACGCGGAGTTTGGTGGCTTCGTCTTCTTGGGGAGTATCCATTTGGGAACATTTGGGATATTCGGGAAGACGGGCCTTTTTTTATTATGTAAGCATTGCCAGGCGGCTGTGGGGACTGTGTGCAGGTATGCAAGGACACATAGACATTTGGCGATAAAACTTTCGGTTAGTGATCCGCTTACAGAAAATGGCAGTTGGATGTTTTACATTGAATTAATACGATGTACTAGACCACAGAATTACATGAGAGGAGAGTAAAGATTATGAATACACTTGTAATTGTTTTGATCGCAGCTGTATGCCTCTTTGCAGGCTACACATTATATGGCCGCTGGCTGGCTAATAAGTGGGGAATTGATCCAAAAGCCAAGACACCGGCAGTTGCTAAGGAAGACGGACAGGACTATGTTCCTACAGACGGCTGGACTGTTTTTGCCCATCAGTTTTCATCGATCGCAGGCGCAGGCCCTGTGACCGGAGCTATCCAGGCGGCAGCATTTGGCTGGCTTCCCGTACTTTTATGGGTCATCATCGGTGGTATTTTCTTCGGCGCTGTTACAGACTTCGGCGCTCTGTACGCCAGTGTTAAGAACGAAGGAAAGTCTATGGGACTTCTGATCGAAAAGTATATTGGCAAGACCGGACGTAAGCTGTTTTTATTGTTCTGCTGGCTGTTTACCCTGATCGTTATTGCAGCATTTGCAGACATGGTAGCAGGTACATTTAACGCTTATACTGTAAAGGATGGCGTAACAGAGCTGTCTGCTGCAGCACAGACAAACGGCGCAGCTGGTTCTATTTCCCTGTTATTCATCGTATTTGCAATGGTATTTGGCGTAATGCAGAAGCATTTACATCTCACCGGCTGGAAAGAAACAGCTGCCGGACTTGCATGCACCATTGCAGCACTGGCAATCGGTATGGCTTTCCCGTTAGTAGCCGGAAAAGATACCTGGTCTTATCTGACCTTTGCTTATATCTTTATGGCAGCTGTAATGCCAATGTGGCTTTTAATGCAGCCTCGTGATTACATGACCACATTTATGTTTGCAGGAATGATCATCGGTGCGGTTGTAGGCCTGTTAGTTGCTCATCCAACTATGAACCTTCCGGTTTATACTGGATTTAAGAACGCAAAAATGGGAGATATGTTCCCGATCCTGTTTGTAACGGTTGCATGTGGTGCTGTTTCCGGTTTCCATAGCCTGGTTTCCTCCGGTACCTCTTCCAAGACCATTTCCAATGAAAAGGATATGTTAAAGGTTGGTTATGGTGCAATGGTACTGGAAAGCTTATTAGCTGTTCTGGCTCTCTGCGTAGCAGGTGCTGCTGCAGCTGCTGACGGAACTGCTGCAACAGGAACCCCATTCCAGATCTTCTCTGCAGGTGTTGCAGGTTTCCTGGAAATGTTCGGTATCCCGGTTTATGTAGCACAGTGCTTTATGACTATGTGTGTATCTGCCCTGGCGCTTACAAGCCTTGACTCTGTAGCACGTATCGGACGTATGTCCTTCCAGGAACTGTTTAGTGTAGATGATATGGAACATGCAGAAGGCTGGAGAAAGTTATTCTGTAATAAATATTTCTCAACTGTTATTACTCTGGTATGCGGCTTTATCCTAACAAAGATCGGATATTCAAATATCTGGTCTCTGTTCGGAAGTGCAAACCAGCTGTTAAGTGCCCTGGTACTGATCACTTTATGTGTATTCTTAAAGGTGACAGGAAGAGAGAACAAGACATTGTTCCCGCCACTGATCATCATGCTCTGCGTAACCTTTACTGCACTGGTTGAAAGAACAATTGCCCTAGTCAATGCATTTGGCGCAGGAACTGCTGTATTTATGGTAGAAGGACTGCAGCTGATCATTGCCATCCTGTTAATGGTCCTTGGTGTGATCATTGTATACACATCTGGTAAGGAACTGTTCCAGAAGAAGGCTGAATTAAAACATAGTAATGAAGAAAAACTTGCATAAGCTTTTATAAGCATTAAAAAAGTGGCTTTTTTGAAGATCAAAAACAGCGGATATGGGAAATTGAGATCTTATATCCGCTGTTTTTTCTGCCGTTGACATTCCTGTTTCTAATGGTCTATAATGAGCGAAAAAGAAGAAGGAGCGTGAACAGTATGACATTCTTTGATGAGATCAGTAAAAATCTGACCGGTTATGGAAAAGAAGCTGCAAGAAAGGCAAAAGATGCTGCACAGGTGCTTCAGTTAAAGGCCCAGATCAGGGGGGAAAAGCAGAAGATCAATGAACTGTATGCTGCAATTGGTGCAGTGTATTTTAAAAACCACAGAGATGATTCGGAAGATGAATACAAAATATTCTTCCCGGAGATCGAAAGTGCCATGGTTCATGTGGCAGAGTTAGAGAAAAAACTCAGCCAGCTGGATACTACGGAAAAATGTCCCTGCTGCGGTGCTGCTGTGAAAAAGGGTGATTCTTTCTGCAGTAAGTGCGGTACACCGATCCAGAAGGAAGAAGATGGGACAGAGGAACAGCACATTGCTGTGACAGAGGATGATTTTGTCCAGGAAGAAACAGCAAAAGAGCCTGTAAAAGAGACCACAGAGGAAAAAAAGACGGAAGCAGCAGAAAATGTGGTCCAGGAGACAGAAACAGAAAATACGACAGAAGAAGAGACAGAACAGAAAGAGGAGCCGGTTTCAGAGCCGGAAGAATAGATTATGAAAGAAAAAAAGACAGGACTGGTGTTAGAAGGCGGCGGTATGAGAGGTATTTATACGGCCGGAGTGCTGGATGTATTTATGGAAAACGGCATTACATTTGATGGTGTGATCGGAGTATCTGCAGGTGCCATTCATGGCTGTTCCTTTGTGTCAGGACAGAAGGGCAGAAGCATCCGGTATTATATGAAGTATTGCCGCAACTGGCGCTTTATGAGCTTTCGGAGCCTGTTTTTAACCGGCAACATTGCAGAGGAAAAATTCTGCTATCATACATTGCCTGAAAAGCTGGATCCTTATGATTACGAGGCCTTTAAGAAAAGCCATACAAAGTTTTATGTAGGCTGCAGTAATGTAGAGACTGGAAAAGCAGAGTATCTTCCTATTACAGATATGAAGGAGGAGATAGACCGGATGAGAGCTTCCGCGTCACTGCCTCTTGTTTCAAAAATCGTAAAGACAGCAGGAATGAAGCTTCTTGATGGCGGCTGTACAGACAGTATCCCGGTAAAGGCATTTGCAAAAATGGGATATAACAAGGATGTAGTGGTACTGACCCGCCATAAGGGATACAGGAAGGAAAAAGAAGGAATCAGTCTGACAAAGCTTGTATACAGGAAATATCCGGAATTTGTAAAAGCTGTATACAAACGCCCGGATGTGTATAATCATACATTAGATGAGATTGAAAAATGGGAAAAAGAAGGAAAGATCTTTGTGATCCGCCCAAGCGTTCCGCTGTCCATCGGACGCATGGAGGCAGACCCAAAGAAGCTTAAGGAAGTTTATGAGCTGGGGCGGGATGATGCGCTTAGACAGATCGCAGCTATGAAGGAATGGTTAAACTAATAAGCAGCGAAAAGAAAGGGATGCTGCCTTAGTAGACATTGATACTAAGGGGCATCCTTTTTCATGTTAAAATCAATAACGGATTTTTAGAGAGTCTGGTATAATAGCGGTAGATAAGATAAAATGTTCTTTTGGAATCTTTCTGTGCCTGAGTTGCGGGAAGATGCAAGAAAGACTGTGGGAGAATACAGAAATGTACTCTCGGAGTCTTTCATGCACTTGCCTTTGCGGCCGATTTTCCGCCAGTCGCACCCGAATTTCAGAGGCGGACGCAACGCCAACGCCTCAAAAATTTGGGCACAACTGACAAAAAATCTTCTCGCAAAATCAAGTACAAAAAGATTCCGAGAGTACATAGAAAGATTACGGGGGAAAAGGTATGTATCAGCTGGTGATCGTAGATGATGAGGATAAGATCGTAGAGGGAATTGCTAATCTGTTTCCATGGGAGCAGCTGGGATTTCAGGTAACCTGGTTTAGCAGACCGCTAAAAGCACTGGAATATGTAAGGCAGCACAAGGTAGATGTACTTATGAGTGATATTGAAATGCCGGAAATGAACGGTCTGGAATTATGCAGACAGCTGCAGGACACAGACATTAAAATCGTGTTTATCAGCAGTCATCAGAATTATGAATATTTTCGGTATGCGATCCAATACAGAGTGGAAGACTATTTGTTAAAACCGATTAAAAGTGGTGATATTTTAAATTGTTTTGGAAAAATACGGCAGTATCTGGATGAAAAATATGCAGTGTCCCAGGAAACAACAGGAAATTATTATGAGCAGGTGGTTACAGCTGTAAAAGAATATATAAAAGAAAATTATAAGGAAGCTTCATTGGAAAATGCAGCAGTCCGGGTTTCTTTAAGCCCCAGTTATCTGTCCAGGATCTTTAAGGAAAAATGCGGCATGGGATTTTCCGATTACCTTACGAAAACCCGTATGGAAAAGGCATGTGAGCTTTTAGGCGATATCAAATATAAAAGCTATGACATTGCTTATTATATCGGCTACGATAATCCAAAGAATTTTTCAAGGGCATTTAAGGCATATTTTGGCATGACACCGAAAGAATACAGAAATGGAAAGGTGCTTGAAAAAGAATGAAACGAAAATTTTTCATACGACGTTTTCTGCGATATCTGCTGCTTTTAATGATCCCCACAGTCATGATCTTTTCTTTTGCCATGATTTCCTATAATTATCAGCTGGACAAGTCACTGGATGCCAGGGCACAAAATACCCTTTCAAATGTAAATAACAGTCTGGAAATGATGGTAAGTAATGTGGCTTATCAAAATGAGCAGCTGACTAATAATGCGTATACTCTCATTGCATTAAAACGACTGATGCAAAGAGAAACAAAGATCCCTTACAGTGATGCGATCTATCTGAGAAATATCAAAGCTACCTTAAGCAGCATTATACGGGCTTATCCTTATATCCAGTCAGTCTATCTATATCTGGATGGCTATAGTAATTATTTTTCCTCTGATTATGGGCTGGTACAGTTAGAACCTAAAGGGAAAAACAACTGGTACAGCAGCTACCGTGCCATGGGAGAAGAGGAAGAAAGCCTGATGGAGATACGGGCGGCCAAAGATACCGGTTATGGACGCAGCATGCTTACTATTTATCAGAAAATGAAGCTGCAAAAAGGTGTTGTTGTTATGAATATTGATGCGGGAGATTATCTGGCAAGTCTGGATGAAATCCTGCAAAAAGACAACGAAACCGTGCTTTATCTGGATAAAAAGGATCAGCTCCTTCTTTCCTGGAATGATGAAAATGGGGCAGCAGAAGGCTTTAACAGTATAGAATACAGAAATAAGGGACAGCAGAATTACTGGAAACGGATCAATGGAAAGTCTTATCTGGTTCACACGGCTGTCAATGAGCAATATGATCTTTTTCTGGTGTCACTGATATCTGCACAGGCAAAAATGAATGGTATCCTTCAGGTAGCCGGAGCTTTTTTTGCTGTATTTCTGCTTAATATTATTGTCATGATGGCATTGGCGTATACCACGACTGTGCGGACATTCCGCCAGATCGAATACATGATCCAGGTATTTTATGATGCAGAAAGCGGGATCTATCCTTCTGGACCACGACAGGAAGTAAAAGACGAGTATGATATTCTTATGAATAATATCATTTATTTGTTTTTAAACACGGTGAAGCTGCAGACGGAACTGACGGAAAAACGTCATAACCAGGAAGTAGCGGAGCTGACGGCTCTCCAGCTGCAGATCAATCCACATTTCCTTTTTAATACCTTGCAAACGCTGCAGTTCCAGATACAGTCGAAAGCTTCGTCAGAAGAATCCGTTACCATTCTGGAATACTTATCAGATATTTTAAAATATGCACTGGCAGAAGCCACAGAGATGATCAGCCTCCGGGAAGAACTGTTGTATCTGAAAAAGTATGTGGCTATCCAGAAATTCCGTTTTGGAGAGAAATTTATCATCTATTATGAGGTGGATGAGGAATTAATGGATCTGAAAGTATTCCGCCTGATGCTCCAGCCATTAGTGGAAAACAGTATACTTCATGGAGTGCGTTATAAAGAAGGCAGAGGTTATATTAAGGTACAGATCCTCAGACGTAAGGGAAAAGTATATTTCCGGGTCATAGACAACGGCGTGGGAATGGACAAAGAGGAAAAAGAGCGTTTACGGGATTCGATGAAAGAGATCAATGTGCATCATATTGGCCTTGCAAATGTAAATAGCCGGCTGAAACTTCATTTTGGAGATGGCTCAGGGATCCGGATCAGAAGCAAAAAAGGCATGGGCTGCGTTATGGAATTTTGTTTCCCGGAAAATATGGGCTGTGAAGAACAGGGAGCAAATGAAGACCTTTTGCAAAAAAAACGGTAAAAAATGAATAAAAATGAAAAGACTGGTTCCTTTCGGTTTCGGCAGAAATTTACTACAATAAAATCATCAAAAAGATGTATCAAGAATGTATTAAAGGAAAAGAGAGGGAGACGGTTATGAAGAAAAAACTGGTGAGTGTAGTGTTGGCAGCTGCTGTGGCAGCAGGTACTTTGGCTGGATGTGGAGGTTCATCCACAAAGGATAGCACACAGGCCGCATCTGCTGGTGGGGAGACAACAGACAAAAGCAGCTCTGATGAAGATATCACCCTTCGTTTTGCATGGTGGGGCGGTGATGAAAGAAACGAAGCAACATTAAAGGTGATCGAGCAGTTTGAAGCGGCTCATCCAAATATTACCATTGAAGCTGAATACGGCGGCAGCGATGGTTATCATGATAAACTGGCAACCCAGCTGGCATCTGGAACAGCGGCAGATATTGTGCAGGTAGATCCGGAAGTGTTCCCAACTTATGTAACTACAGGTGACTATTTCATTGATTATAAGGATTATGATATGGATCTTTCCAATTTCGATGAAAATTATATTTCCCTGGAGATCAATGGACGCTATGATGGAAAGCAGTTAGGTCTTCCAACTGGTATTTCCGGTTCTGGTATGCTGGTAAACAAGGATCTGGCAGATGCTATTGGTATTGATTTTACCAAGCCATATACATGGGATGATATGATCGAAATGGGCAAAAAAGTACGTGCATATGACGACAGCATGTATCTGCTTTGCGCAAACAAAGAGTATCTTGTGAACATGGTCGTATTTAACTATGGAAAACAGCTTCTTGGAAAGACTTTCTTTGATGCAGATGCAAAGACATTGAATTTAACAGAAGATGATCTTAAGACAGTATATGAATATGTAAAGCAGCTGTATGATGAAGAAGTAGTTGCGCCGGCCTCCTATCAGGCATCTTATACAGGTGACAGCCTGCAGTCTGATACAAACTGGATCGCCGGTAAGTATGTAGCAGCGCCAACCTACATTTCAACCATTGATGTTATGGTGGCAGCTAATCCTGAAGCAAATTATGTAATGGGACAGCTTCCTGTATTAGACGGAGCTGTTGAAAAAGGCTGGGCATCCAATACTCCTCAGGTTATTGCGATCACAAAGACCTGCGGGCATCCACAAGCAGCAGTAGAGTTTATGAATTACTTCTATAATGATGATACTGCATTAGAGACTTTAGGAGCGACCAGAAGCGTTCCTCCAACAGAAAAGGCAAGAAAGATCTGCTCTGACAAGGGAATTTTAAGTGAGATCACCATGGAAGGTGCTGATATTGCAGCAGCTATGGGCGGAACTCCAAATGATAAGATCTCATCTTCCCAGGAGCCAAAGACGATCCTCTTTGATTCAGTAGAGACCATTGGCTACGGAGCAAGCACACCAGAGGAAGCAGCAGCTGATACCATTAATCTGCTGTCAGGTCTGGAACAGTAATCAGATATTTGATCAAAAACAGAGAGTGCCGCAAAAAGGACACAAATATATTTTGCGGCGCTCTTTTTCTGTCTACAGGAGGTCATTATGAACAGGAAAAAAACGATGAAAAGGGAATATCAGGCGTATTTGTATATACTCCCCTGGATTTTAGGATTTGTTATCCTTCAGCTGTATCCGTTTGTTTCATCCTTTATTTATTCTTTTACAGATTATACCGTTGGTGCCAAAGCCACCTTTCAGGGACTTGCAAATTATAAGAAATTATTTACCCAGGACAAAGAGTTCTGGAATTCCTTAAAAGTAACCATTCTGTTTGCTCTTTATACAGTGCCTGGAAAACTGATCATGGCTTTAGCAGTTGCCATGTTTTTAAACAGGGATTTAAAGGGAATCAACCTGATCCGCACTTTGTATTATATTCCGTCTTTGTTTGGAGGAAGCGTAGCAGTAGCACTGTTATGGAGATTAATGTTCCTGGATAATGGTGTGATCAACGCAATTTTAACAGCGCTTCATCTTCCTGTGATCCAGTGGTTAGGTGATACCCGTTATGCACTGCGGACTATCTGTATGTTGGAAATATGGCAGTTTGGTTCTTCTATGGTTATGTTTTTAGCAGCGTTGAAACAGGTTCCACGTTCTCTTTATGAAGCAGCAGAGATCGATGGTGCCGGAAAAGTAACCCGTTTCTTCCATATTACATTGCCTCAGATATCTCCGATCATTTTCTTTAATCTGATCAACCAGACGATCCAGGCACTGCAGAACTTTACCTCTGCCCAGGTCATCACAGAAGGCGGACCATTAAAGTCTACCTATGTACTGGGACTGAAATTATACAAAGAAGGTTTTTCTTATTTCAAAATGGGATATGCAAGTGCTATTTCATGGGTTGTATTTGCAGCTATTATGATCTTTACACTGGCGATCTTTGCATCTTCCAAGTTATGGGTACATTACGCTGATGAATAAAAGGAGGAGTTATCATGAAACAGACAAAACACAGAACTGCCACACTGGTTCGTGATTATTTGGTCATATTTGTGATCGGTGTCATACTGTTGTATCCGATCATCTGGATGTTCTTTGCATCTTTTAAATCAAATGATGAGATATTTGGTTCCATTTGTTTACTGCCTCAGAATTTCAGCTTTAAGTATTTTATTGAAGGCTGGAAGGGAAGCGGTAAGGTAACTTATACGAGTTTTTTTATTAATACATTTTTACTGGTCATTCCCACTACCATATTTACGGTTATGTCCAGTGCCCTGGTTGCTTATGGCTTTGCAAGATTTCAGTTTCCGGGAAAGAAGATCCTTTTTGTACTGCTTATTGCCATGCTGATGCTGCCAAACTCTGTTGTTATCATTCCTCGTTATACTTTATACAATAAGTTTAACTGGATCAATACTTACATGCCATTTTATGCACCGGCATTGTTGTGCTGTAATGCGTTCTTCCCATATATGTTGATCCAGTTTTTAAGAGGACTTCCAAGGGATCTGGACGAATCTGCTTATATTGATGGCTGCGGAACCTTCAAGACCTTTACCCATATTTTACTGCCTCTGATGAAGCCATCATTATTCTCCGCAGGCCTGTTCCAGTTTTTATGGACCTACAATGATTACTTCAATTCTCTGGTATTTATCAACTCAGTAAAGAAGTTTCCTATCTCTCTGGCACTTCGCATGTCTCTGGATGCAGAGTCCGTTGTGCAGTGGGGAAAGGTAATGGCAATGGCGTTTGTTGCAGTAGTTCCTGTTATCCTGCTGTTCTTTGCCGCACAGAGATATTTTGTAGAAGGTATTGCTACCAGCGGTTTAAAGGGTTAATGAGATACAGTCGTACCCGAATTTTAGAGGCGGACGCAACGCCAACGTCTCAAAAATTTGGGCACAACTGACAAAAAATCTTCTCGCAAAATCAAGTACAAAAAGATTCCGAGAGTACATACATTTGAAAAGGAGAATCAGAACATGAAAGTAATGAATCCTGTACTTCCGGGTTTTAATCCGGATCCATCCCTGGTGAGAGTGGGGGATGACTATTATATTGCAACCTCTACATTTGAATGGTTTCCGGGTATCTGTATCCATCATTCAAAAGACCTGGTAAATTGGGAGATCCTTTCTTATGCTCTTACAGATGAAACAAAATTTGATATAAAAGGAATGGACACTGCCTGTGGTATATGGGCGCCCAATCTTACATATGATAATGGTACTTTCTACCTGATCTATACCATAGTATACACCAATCGGAACCGTTTTAAAGATACTCATAATTTTATGGTAACTGCTTCGGATCCAAAAGGCCCATGGTCTGATCCTATTCCCCTTAATAAAATGGGATTTGACCCTTCTCTCTTCCATGATCCGGACGGTACCAAGTGGCTGGTCAATATGCTTTTTGACTACAGGCTGGATCATAAGCGTTTCGGTGGCGTAGGTGTACAGCAGTATGATCCGGAGACAAAAAAATTAGTTGGCCCTGTTTATAATGTGTTTAAAGGCAGTGATAAAGGAACAACGGAAGGTCCGAATATTTTTTATCATGACGGGTGGTATTACCTGGTAACAGCAGAAGGCGGTACAGAATTTAAGCATTGTGTGACTATGTGCCGTTCTGAAAAACTGACAGGACCTTATGAGATCAGTCCGTATGTACCGGTCCTTACTTCTTTTGGAAAAGATGTACAGTTAAAACGGGCAGGTCACGGACAGATCATTCAGGGAAAAGATGGAAACTGGTATATGGCACATCTTTGTTCCAGAAGTCTGGATAACTGCAGTATTACAGGACGTGAAACAGCTATCCAGAATATGCTTTATACAGATGACGGCTGGTTTAAGCTGTCAGCTAATGATACAGCATCACCGGAAGATTTCTTTGAAGTTCCGGGTGAAGTGGAAGTAAAGCCTGAAAAGTCAGGATTTACAGATTTTGGAAAGATCACAGAAATTCCTCTGGAATATATGACTTTGCGCCAGAGTGCCAAAACCTGCGGGATCAGCATTTCTGAGGGGAAGCTGCACATTCAGGGGGGAAATTCCCTGGCATCTAAATACAATCAGGGACTGTTAGCACGCAGACATCAGCATCATTCCTATGACTTTACTGCAAAAATGGAGTTTGATCCAGGAGATTATTGCCATATGGCCGGGATTGTATGTTATTATAATTATGATAATAATTATTATCTGCATATGTCTGTGGATGATGAAGGAAAAACTTATGTGATGTTAAATGTTTCTGTTAATAAGGAAATCACCCAGAGCGAAAAGGTTTATCTGCAAGAAAATGGAAAACCTGTATATTTAAAGGCAGAAGTAAGAGAATGTGATGTGACATTTTTCGTTTCACAGGACGGAATCTCTTATACCCAGGTAGGAGATGTGCTTGATATGAGAAATCTTTCCGATGAACGTGTAGATGGAAATGGTTTTACAGGTGCCATGGTGGGGGTTTCCTGTCAGGATCTTCATGGAGATGGAGTTCAGGCAGATTTTGACTGGCTGGATTATAAGGTATTTAAACCCCTCTGATACCGAATTGCTACGTGCTTTGCACTCCCGCAATTCTAAACAGAATAATATATACAAAAATGGCGACTGAGGTTTTCCCAGCCGCCGTTTTTCGTTCCAAATTACATATTTCCTTTTTTTCATACCTGTCTAAGCAGATCTGTACCGGATCGTATTCGAAATAACTATACCACTCACTTGTCTGCGAATCTGATTGCACAGGCCTAAAAGCCTCAGCGTAGCCCGCTACGCCTGCGTTTTTAGACCTGCACACTCAAATCTGCATCCTACGTGATTAGTACAGTTATTTACGAAACGATGTACTAGTTGCAGCTGCCACCGCATCCGCCACAGCCGCCATCACGGTCACAGCCACAGCTGCCGCGGTTCCACAGTGCATCATTGTATCCCTGCCAGTATCCCTGGCGGAAGCCTTCGCGGAAGGAATTCCTGCCGCCGCATCCGTTGTTATTACAACGTCCACAACTGCCGCTGCATCCGTTATTCCAGCCATTGCATCCATTGTTCCAGCGATTATTACATCCAAACCAACACATAAATCCACGCTCCTTTTAATTACTTACTGATGATTGATTAAACACAGGAAAGAGGCACCGGTAAGTGCTGTCTTTGATATGTTTGTACTATAAGATATGGGACAGAGGGACAATGTGTGCAGATAACGGAGAAAAAACAGAATGTGGGAAAGGGCAATGGTATACAGGAAAAGATGGCAGCGGTTGTAACAGCATTTAGCAGGACTACATAAATTAATAGGGAAAAGAAAAGGAGATATTAATTGATATGGAGCCATATACAGATATGAAATATAGTGACTGCGGCTGCAGCGGCCGGTGCCGTAAGGTATCCGGAAACCAGAACCAGTCTGTGAGAAGCTGCCTGGATCCGGCAATGCAGGCGGGAAACGTAACCCGGTATCCTCAGATGGGAAACCAGATAAATGATGGGATGATGCCGGAAAATAGGATGACAGGTCAGATGCCCCGGTTGATGCCGGAAAATGGGATGACAGGTCAGATGCCTCAGATGATGCCAGCAAATAATGGAACAGGACGGATGCCGGCAAATGACGCAACCATGCAGGTGCCGCAAAATGGAAATAATTGGGAAAATAACAGAGATTTCGGATGGAACTACATGCCGGGACTGGAGGGCAATGCTTTCTGTCCGGGAAGTATGCCGGGAGTTTTAGAAAAAGATTATCCGCTGGCAATGGCCTATGTGCCATGGCAGCAGTGGAAGAACCCTTATGGTCCGGAGCGGGGATTAGCCCAGGGAACCATCTTTTCAGAACTGGACCTGGCTTTTGATAAAGGGAGGTGCAGTTAGATGAACAACACTTCAAGGGATGCCCTGCTTATGGCAGTAAATCAGGCTGGCTTTGCAGTAACAGAGGCAAACCTCTATCTGGATACACATCCCTGTGACTCTCAGGCCATTGCCTATCTGAAACAGATGTCACAGGCATATGCAGATGCCAGAAATGCCTACGAAGCCCAGTATGGGCCGTTACGCGCCGAAAACGCAAAAGATACAGTCTACTGGTCCTGGACAGATGACCCGTGGCCATGGGAAGGAGGCGGTTATTAATGTGGATCTATGAAAAGAGACTGGAATTTCCTGTAAATATTAAAGAGCCAAATGCGAAAATGGCGATGTTTATAATGAGTCAGTATGGTGGCCCGGATGGGGAGATGGGTGCATCCATGCGCTATCTTTCCCAGCGTTATTCCATGCCATATAAGGAATGCAAGGCAGTCCTTACAGATATTGGTACAGAAGAACTGGCTCATCTGGAGATCGTGGCGGCTATTATCCACCAGCTTACCCGTAATTTAACAGCTGAACAGCTGGCAGAACAGGGATTTGGCCCTTATTATATTGACCATGCCACCGGGATCTGGCCCCAGGCAGCTGGTGGAGTGCCCTTTAATGCCTGTGAGTTCCAGAGTAAGGGAGATATTATTACGGATCTTCATGAAGATATGGCTGCGGAACAGAAAGCCCGTTCCACATATGACAATATCCTTCGTGTAGTGACTGATTATGATGTATGTGAGCCTATTAAATATTTAAGAGAGCGTGAGGTCGTTCATTATCAGCGCTTTGGTGAAGCCCTGCGCATCACCCAGGAGAAGTTAGACAGCAAGAATTTCTATGCTTTTAATCCGTCTTTTGACAATGGAAAAAGCGTGATCCAGCCGAGAAATTAAACAGATCATAAAAATTTCTTACTGTGCAAAAAAGCCCGGCAAAACCGGGCTTTAAAATAGCAAAATATTCGTAATGGCTGGACTGTAACGAATATTCAGGCTGAACCATATCTGGCACAGTCAGTATTGGATCAATATGATGATACCAGGGTCAAAAGGTCTAAAATCCGATGAGGGCTTGCATGAAGGAGGATTTTTGAACTTGGGACCCGCCAAAAACATGAGTAAGAAGCCATTTTTTGAAGAAAAATGAGCGGATTACGAATGTTTTTAGAATTGCGAGAGTGCAAAGCACGTAGCAATTCGGTATCAGAGGGGTCAAAATACCTTTTGACCCCAACATCATATGATGTAAGTGTCAAAAGTATAAATTGCGTTTGTACTCGCACAAATAAGCAATTTATA
>SKEI01000858.1_pt1 | contig 18418 bp, 19 predicted proteins | sample 4826701 | NCBI WGS metagenome assembly SKEI01 (sample SAMN11008813, study PRJNA524170) | human gut metagenome | biome: Human fecal sample; material: Feces; isolation source: fecal sample from pouch patient p2, p6, p7, p14 | host: Homo sapiens | place: Israel: Tel-Aviv | collected 2016-08-31 | reverse complement strand
TTTCAGGATCGCGGTAAGCTCTGTCTCGAATACAAACAGCACGCCTGTCTCATCCTCGTGCACTTCTGTTGGCAGATATTCTTTTTCATCGTATACCCAGACGGACGGATCCTGCTCTCTTCTGGTATAGATCTCGTTGTATCCCACTGGTACCGGATTGCTGACAAAATCATCTGCCATCCATCCCCTGTCGGAAATGATCGTCTCTCCCTCAATGCGGACAGACGGAACACCTGCAGGCATTCCTGCATAAATCTCGAATTTCTGTTTTCCAGGGCCGCACACTACCGGCTCTCCGAATCTCTTTTTCACATCATTGATGCGGTAATAGCCAAGACAATTTGCGTATACGGTAACTGTCTCCTCTTTTTCCAGGTCATACTCTCTTGTAAAACGCACATGCTTTCTGCAGTCATCCAGATGATAGTATGCCGGCCAGATAAACCCTCTCTCTTCTCTGCTGAAATTCTGCAGCATTCCATGATAGATCTCAAAATCTCCCGGGTACCAGATCCAATGTGATGTATTCATAATCTTCTCCTTTATCATGCTCGTAAAACGTCCGGAATCAGACATTTCCCTTTTTTATAAAATTTGTCGCAGATTATCTTATCCTATTTCCGCACCTCTGTCCATGCACAAATCATCACATTGCATGGATTTATGAAGCACTTTCTGCTAAAATAAGTTTATATCATCGAAAGGAGACCTTTCATGCAGATCATCACAGACACCGCAGGCAAAGAACTGAAGAAGCACGGGGACAGCGCATTCCCGTTTCTGGTAAGCTACGAGCGGCTTTCCGGCTATGAAACCGTCTCCTTTCTGTGGCACTGGCATCGTGAGATCGAGCTCACCTATATAAAAAAAGGAGAAATGCTCTACAAGGTCAACCAGAACACCTTTCACCTTAAGGAAGGCCAGGCACTTTTTGGCAATGCCAATGTTCTTCATGCCGGATATATGTACCATAACCGGGACTGTGAATATATTCCGGTCACCTTTGACCCCAAACTGGTCTACGGTTTTTCAGGAAGTATCCTGTTTCAGAAATATACGGAGCCCGTCCTTCGAAGCTTTTCCCTCTCTGCGGTTCCACTGGATCTTACCTGCACGTGGCATCATGCAGCTATAGAGGATATCCGTAAGCTCATTGAACTTGACAGCCAGCGGACGCCTATGTATGAATTCGAGATCATTGCCTGTCTCCAGCACTTCTGGAAAATTTTGTGTGCCCATGTACTTTCCGATGCTTCTGCCCCTTCCGGGCAGGATGAGGAGAATTACCGCCGTATCCGAAAGATCATGTCCTATATCGCAGAGCATTATTCCGAAAAAATCCTTCTGGACGATGTAGCCCGGCTTATTCATTTAAGTCCCAGCGAATGCAGCCGCCTTTTCAAAAAATGTATGAACATCACCCTGTTTGGTTATATCCAGGAGTACCGCATTGAGCGCAGCCTGGAATATCTTGAGGATTCCTCCTGTTCCATTACAGAAGCCGGATTACTGTCCGGTTTTTCGGACTCTAATTACTACACCAAAGTATTCACCAGAATCAAGGGCTGTACACCCAGACAATACAGAAAAAATCAGGAGCAGTGATCCTTCCCCGGTCATCTGCTCCTGATTTTCTTATCTTTATTTCACTATTTCGCTTTTAGAAAAGGTCTTTCATAGCCGGGTACAGCTTGCGGAATTTCTGATATTTCTCCTCATATTTCGCAACAAGCTCCGGATCCGGCTCTACAGTGTCTACGACCTTGACCATTTTTTTGCAGATGGTCTCTACATCCGGGTATGCACCGCAGCCTACTGCTGCCAGCATTGCGCCACCCATGGACGGACCTTCCTCGTTCTCCGGAACATCAACCTTCAGGTTCATCACATTGGCGATGATCTTTTTCCAGAGAGGGCTCTTCGCTCCACCACCGCAGATCTTGGTACGCTCGATCTTGATTCCAAGGCTTCTTGCAACCTCAAGAGAATCACGAAGGCCGAAGGCAACGCCTTCCAGAACAGCCTGTGTCATGTCTGCTCTTGTAGTATCCATGGACATTCCGAAGAATACACCTCTTGCATCCGGATTGTTATGCGGAGATCTCTCTCCCATAAGATACGGAAGGAAAAATACCTGGTTCTCGCCAAGCTTCTGGATCGGTGCCTGCTCTGCTGCGAAATCCTTTGTTTGAAGGATTTCCTCTGACCACCATTTATTACAGGAAGCTGCGCTTAACATGCATCCCATAAGGTGATAGCTTCCGTCTGCATGGTCGAAAGAATGAAGGGCATTGTTCTCGTCTACGCCAAAATCCTTGCTGGAGATAAAGATCGTACCGGATGTTCCAAGAGAAATGTTGCACTGACCGTCTCCTACAGTTCCTGTTCCGACAGCTGCTGCCGCGTTGTCACCTGCGCCGGCTACAACCTTTACATCCTCGGAGAAGCCCAGCTCTTTTGCCACCTCAGGTTTCAGGTTTCCTACTACCTGCCAGCTTTCATACAGCTTCGGAAGCTGCTCCTCTGTAATGTGGCAGATCTCAAGCATTTCTTTTGACCAGCAGCGGTTCTTTACATCAAGAAGAAGCATACCGGAAGCATCGGATACATCTGTACAGAAAGAGCCGCTTAAACGGTATGCCAGATAATCTTTCGGAAGCATGATCTTCACAACTTTTTTGAAATTCTCAGGCTCATTTTTCTGTATCCAGAGGATCTTCGGTGCAGTAAAGCCGGCAAATGCAATGTTTGCTGTGTACTGGGAAAGCTTATCTTTGCCAATAACTGTATTCAGATATTCAGTTTCCTCGCCGGTACGTCCGTCATTCCAGAGGATAGCCGGACGGATCACATTGTCATCCTTATCAAGAGTTACAAGGCCGTGCATCTGTCCGCCAAAACCGATTCCGGCTACCTCACTGCGGTCGATTCCCTCTGTAAGCTCTTTGATTCCTTCCATACTCTGTGTGAACCAGTCCTCCGGATTCTGCTCAGACCAGCCCGGGTGCGGGAAAAACAGCGGATATTCTTTGGATACGATGTTGCAGATCTTTCCGGACTCTTCCATGAGAAGAAGCTTTACTGCGGAAGTTCCGAGATCAACGCCGATATAATACATAATTCATTTCCTCCTGTAAAAAAGAAAGCCGCAACTCTCAGTTTGCAGTATCTGCACGCCTGAGAGCTCGCGGCTTCCGGATCATTTATGATTTTGTTATCTGATTATCCCCATGGATTCTCTGTCGGATATCTTACGCCTGCCGGCTGGTTGTAACCGATCTCATCAACCGGAACACCGATGTATTTGAATACCTCATAGAGAGCTTTTCCGTGATGTCCGAATGCAACGGCTCCGTGATGCGGGAAGCCTCCCTCGATCAGCACGTGACGGTAGAAACGTCCCATCTCCGGAATTGCGAATACACCGATTGCACCGAAGGAACGTGTTGCAACAGGAAGAACCTCGCCCTGTGCGATGTATGCACGAAGCTTGTTGTCAGCGGTGCTCTGCAGACGGTAGAATGTGATATCTCCAGGTTTGATATCTCCCTCAAGAGTACCGTTGGTAACCTCGATCGGAAGAGATCTTGCCATGATCATCTGATATTTCATCTCACAGAAGGAAAGTTTGCTGGAAGCTGTGTTTCCACAGTGGAATCCCATGAATGTATCTTTCAGTGTGTAATCGAATTTTCCTTCGATGGATTCTTTGTACATATCCTTCGGTACGGAGTTGTTGATGTCAAGCAGAGTAACGATATCATCACTTACTACCTGTCCGATGAACTCACTTAATGTACCATAGATATCAACCTCGCAGGATACAGGAATTCCCTGTGCTGTCAGACGGCTGTTTACATAACATGGAACGAATCCGAACTGTGTCTGGAATGCCGGCCAGCATTTTCCTGTCAGAGTTACATATTTACGATATCCCTTGTGATCTCTTACCCAGTCTTTCAGAGTCAGCTCATACTGTGCAAGTTTCGGAAGGATCTCCGGTTTCTTGTTTCCGGCACCAAGCTCCTCTTCCATCTCTTTTACGATCTCAGGAATTCTCTCGTCACCTGCATGGTTGTTAAATGCCTCGAAAAGATCCAGCTCAGAGTTCTCCTCGATTTCAACGCCAAGGTTGTAAAGCTGTTTGATCGGTGCATTACATGCAAGGAAGTTTGTAGGACGCGGTCCGAAGCTGATGATCTTTAAGTTGCTAAGTCCCTCGATTGCTTTTGCGATCGGAAGGAAGTCATGGATCATATCTGCACAGTCCTCTGCGTCACCTACCGGATACTCCGGAATATAAGCTTTTACATTACGAAGCTGCAGGTTGTAACTTGCGTTAAGCATACCACAGTAAGCATCTCCACGACCCTGGCAGAGATTGTCCTGTGTCTCCTCAGCTGCTGCGATGAACATCTTCGGTCCCTCGAAATGTTTTGCAAGAAGAGTCTCGGAGATCTCAGGTCCGAAGTTTCCAAGGTATACGCAAAGTGCATTACATCCTGCTTTTTTGATATCCTCAAGAGCCTGAACCATATGGATCTCGCTCTCTACGATACAGACCGGACACTCATAGATATCTTTTGCATCGTATTTCTTTGTGTAAGCATCTACAAGAGCTTTTCTTCTGTTTACGGAAAGACTTTCCGGGAAGCAGTCTCTGCTGACTGCAACGATTCCAACTTTAACTTCTGGCATGTTGTTCATGATCTTATTCTCCTTTTCTGAAAGGCGCCCTTATCTTCCGGGCGTAATTATTTTTCTTATATAGATAACGCGTCAGTTTTCTCAGCCGATAGTGATGTTCTCACCCTTCAGGCCGTTAAACGCACCTTCGATCTTCGCATCCTCATGTGCGATGAGCCATTTATTCTTGGCTGTCATCAGTCCGTCCTCGCCATCCTTTGGCATTGGGAAATCAATATCTGTGTTGGTTCCTCTCGGAAGAACTACTACACACTGGAAACCGCTCTCATTCACATGACATGGTGCATAGTGAAGTGTTGTGGCGTAAACCTCGATTCCTGTTCCTGCCGGTACAAGGAATGCCTCGATCTTTGATGTGTCATATGTAAAATCCGGTTCGATATCCTGCTGATGGCCGATCAGTAATACCAGATCTGTTACTGCCACATTAATCTCGGAATTACGGTGATATTCTACCGCATTCAGTTTCTTGTTATGACCGTTGCAGTATCCGATCTCGATCGGTAATCCACCGAAAGCTCTGTTTCTGAGATCTTTTTCCACATCAAGTGCCTCAAGCTCCTCAACAGACGGTACATACACAACATCTTCCGGAACCGGTGTATGCTTCATTTCTTTCAGAAGTGCACTGAAATTGTATCCCTCCAGAACTTTTCCGTATTTGCGGAAAGCCGGATCTGTTACTTTCTGAATTTTCACGTTTTTAACCTCCTTACAGGTCTGATGTTTCGCAGTTTCTTGTTCTGCCCTGTTTTTGATGTAAAAAAAGCATACCACATGATGGTATGCTTTTCGCCGTTTTTCTTGTCTCATTCATAGCACTTTTTTGACATTTTGTTTGATCTGACGTTCCACCTTGCCGGGCAGGATCCCATAGCGCTTCACAAATTCCTTGGAAAAAGCCCTGCTGCTGGCAAAACCGTTATCCAGTGCAATGGAACTGATGGTATGATCCGTATTCAGAAGCTCTTTATAGGCGTATGCCATGCGGATATCCTGGAGATACGTCTTAAAATTGACCTTTGCGTACTTCCGGAACATTCTTGACAAATATGCGTCAGAATATCCGAACATGGCTGCAAGGCCTGAGAGCTTGATATCTTCCTTATAATGCTCCCTCATATAAGTGGTTATTTTTGACAAAGCATCCAGTCTCCGGCTGTTTTTCAGCTCGCTCTCCTGCACCTCTGTCTCACGATACCTGGAAACCATCAGATACAGGATCTCATAGAATACCGCCCTTGTCCGGAACTCATAGCCTGTCTCCCGTTCCATATATACTCTGTACAGCTCCTGTATCAGAGAAACCATCCGCCGGTCCAGCTCTTCGGAATCTGTCTCTCCCTGTTTCGCTCCCCGTGTATGAAGATCCCTGCTCTGTAGCTCATCAGACAGACGGAACTTCCCATTCCGTCCGGCTGTCTCACTGCGAAAACGGATAAAACGCTGCGCCGTAAAATAATCCTCAAACTGCTTCAGAGGAATCTGAAGAACAATTGTCTCGTTGCGTACCGGTGCCTGGATCGAATGTACCTCATTGGAATTGATGATCAGAAACTCTCCTGCTTCCAGGGGATATTCCTCCTCATCTATATAGAAGGAAAGGGTTCCTTCCATTACAGTAAAAATCTCAATCGATGTATGCCAGTGTTTTTCCCTCACATAATTTCCGTTTCTTCCTTCAAAGAGAAAAAGCTTGAAAGGAAGCCCCTCATTGGGAATGATCAGTTCATGCTGAAATTCCATATTACTTTTCCTCCTTTTTCATCTGCGCCGCCTGCACACGCCGCACCATGCTTCCGTAAAAGGCCGCCAGTATCTGCTGGAACAGTGTTCCGATCATAACCGGAAACAGTACCTCCGATGGAAAATACGCACCTGCGATCACCGCGCCAGCACTGATGTTACGCATTCCGGAGCCGTAGATCATGGAAACGGTAGATTTTTTGTTCTGTTTCGTAAAAATAGCAATCACCCAGCCGATGGCATATCCTCCGGCTGCCAGCAGAAGAATCGTCACAGCCACCTGGATCCGCTCCCCGTTCAGATGCTTCATATACGGAGAAACCTTGGAGGAATTAGATGTCACCACGAAGATCAGACACATTTTGGAAAAAGGTGCCAGTTTGGACGGCCATGTTTCCATTACCTTTCCGTGGCTGAATTCATTGAGACACATCGCCAGAATTGCCGGAAGCGCGATCATAAACACCAGCTCTTTCATCATGCCCATAGTATCCATCTTCACGCTGGATCCTACCAGGATCTTCAGTGCCGTGGGAATCAGAAACGGTGCCAGGATCGTATCGATCACCACCAGGGAAAGCGAAAGCGGACTGTTTCCGTTATAGATGGAAACCCACATCAGACTGATCACCGCAGCAGGAACCGAAAATTCCAGAACCATGCCTGTAATATAATTGGCATTTTCCGGAAACAGCAGATGTCCAAGCCCGCATGCGATCACCGGCATCAGCACATGCAGTACCAGCAGCATCAGGATCAGAGGAAGCGGCTTTTTAAACACATCCGCCACATCCCGGAACCGGGATTTCAGTGCTCCGATAAACGTCATAAATGCAAACGCATATGTAACATACGGCACTCCATGCTTCGCAATATCCGGAAAAAGCACTCCCATGAGAAGACACACCGGAGTTACAAATGCCATCCATTTTTCTATAAAGCTGTTAAATCTTCCAAGCATATCTTACCTCGTATTTTTTGTCTTTTTTACAGTTTAACACAAAAAAAGACCTGTGCAAGAAAAATATATTCTCTTTTATAGCCGATTACCGTCAGATATGGTATGATATTACCCGTTCAGTAACAGTACAGAAACAAGGTGAAGTTTGCGCTTCACCAGAATGATTATTTTTATGATTTACGAAATGAGGTAAAAAATGATTTCTTTAATTATACCATGCTTCAATGAAGAAGAATCTCTTCCTCTTTTTTACCCGGAGGCAACTTCTGTCCTTTCAAAAATGGACTGTGATTATGAATTTATTTTTGTGAATGATGGTTCCAGAGACAGAACCCTTGAGATTTTAAAAGAACTTTCCGAAAAAGATCCTCATGTGATCTATCTTTCCTTTTCCAGAAACTTCGGAAAGGAAGCCGCCATGTATGCAGGCTTTTGTAATGCACGTGGTGATTACGTCGCTGTTATGGATGCTGATCTTCAGGATCCGCCGTCCCTTCTTCCGGAAATGCTCGAGAAGCTGGAATCCGGAGAATACGACAGTGTTGCGACCAGACGTGTGAGCCGAGATGGTGAACCGCCCATCCGCAGCTTTTTTGCCCGGAAATTCTATCAGATCATCAACAAGATCTCAGATGCGGATATTGTTGACGGTGCCAGAGATTTCCGCCTGATGAAACGCAGTATGGTCGATGCCATCGTATCCATGAGCGAATACAACCGTTTCTCTAAAGGAATCTTCGGATGGATCGGTTTCCGTACATATTGGCTCCCATATAAGAATGTCGAGCGTGTAGCCGGTGAGACGAAATGGAACTTCTGGAAGCTGTTTAAATATGCCATCAGTGGCATTATCAACTTTTCCCAGGTTCCGCTGACCATCGCATCCTGGTTCGGCACCGCCATGACAGGATGCTCTTTCCTGTTCCTGCTTATCATCATATTCCGAAAGCTGATCTTCGATGATCCTGTTCAGGGCTGGGCTTCCACCATTTCTGTGATCATCTTCATCGGCGGACTGCAGCTTTTCTGCCTCGGTGTCATGGGACAGTACATAGCAAAAACCTACATGGAAGTCAAGCACCGTCCCCATTACATCATATCCGAGTCCAATAAAAAGGACTGTAAGCTAATACGCTGATCTTATTATTCTGTCGGTAACTCTACCACCTGATATTCGTGGCCCAGTGCCGGCAGAATTTTTTCTTTCACATCGCTGGTAAGCATTGCAAGACTGGAAGTATTGATACATGGATGACAGCCGAAATATTCCTCATCCAAAACCTCTTTGTCAATAACCAGATGTACCTTTTTTTCTTTGTCAAAGATCAGGCCCATCAGGCTTAAAGAACCCGGTGTAATATTCAGGTATTCCTCCATCTGCTCTCCATCTGCAAAAGAAAGCCTGGCTGTTCCGATCTGTTTGGATAAAAATTTCGTCTTAAATGGCTTTTCTCCCGGCATCAGAAGCAGATAAAAATCCGTTTTCTGTCTGTTGCACAGAAAAAGATTTTTACACATTTTTATTCCGATAAGCCGGTCGACTTCCTCACACGCTTCCATAGTCATCAACGGCTCATGGTCAACTCTCTTATATTCAATTCCCAGACTGTCCAGAAAATCGTACACCTGAATTTCCTTTTCCAGGCGTCCTTCTGGATTTTCGGGCCTTCCTTTGTAAATCGTTTTGTCAATCCTTACTTCTTCCATTGTTTTTCTCCTTATCAGACAAATCTTCAAACGCTAAATCAAACAGCTGCTTTGCGTTTATTCAATCATCTCACAGTCAACTGCCCTGCAAATACAGCCAGCACTCCAAGTACTGCACTTAATACCACATAGAGAAGTGCAAGCCCTGTCTGACCTTTTTCCATCATACTGCCTGTCTCATACGCAAACGTGGAAAAGGTCGTAAATCCGCCGCAGAAGCCGGTTTTCAGAAGCAGTACCATTCTCGGGTTCAGAGATGAATTTTTTGCGGCTGCTGCCGCGATGATCCCGATCACGAATGCACCGATCACATTGGTAAGCAGCGTTTTTACCGGGAATCCCTGGCTGGTCTCTATTGGCAGAAGTCCCATAAGATATCTGCATACTGATCCCACAAAGCCGCCAATTCCCACAAATAAACAGTTTATCATAAGCTTTTTCCCTCCCACTGCATTATAGCAAGCAGATAAATGATCCGCAACCATACAAATAGCACCGGGTGCTGTTCATTCTGTTGTCAATAATGTTTTCACGAAAATACACCAGCTTCACTTCTCTCCATGCTATACTGATTCTAACCTGTCCCCCTTACATCAGAAAGGAAATTATCTATGAAAAACAGAACTGCTGTCAATCACAAGATCCGCAAGCATTTCAATGAGCTGATCTACAATGTAGCCCGTTACACAGAGGTCGTTTTGTCCATTGTCATCCTGGTCGTCATCGCACTGAGCGGCTTCCGGCTGATCCTTGACACCGCCGACACCTCCATCATGCAGATGGACACTGATTTTTTTACCACCTTTCTCGCACAGGCCTTATCTCTGGTCGTCGGTGTCGAGTTCGTAAAAATGCTCTGCCGTCATTCCGCCCAGACCGTTGTGGAGGTTCTTCTTTTTGCCACAGCAAGGCAGATGGTCGTGGAACATCTCCAGCCTGCCCAGACACTGATCGGCATCATCGGCATTGCTATTCTTTTCGCTGTGCGAAAATATCTCATGACCGACAGCGATGATATGACACCGCATCATCAGGATCATATCACTGCGGAAAAAAGCTCTGAAAAATCAGAATAAATCTCCGGATTTTCTGCTGAACGAAAAAACAGCCTGCCGGGAATCATATCGCTATGCGCTATGTATTCCCAGCCAGGCTGTTTTTTTGTTTATTCTCGTATCATTGCATTTAAGCTGTTTCTGTTTCTATGTTGTCTATATTTTTATATCTGAATCAGAAATATTTTCTCAGCAGATAAGTCGGTGTACAGCTCCATGCGTGGCAGTAGCTGTTTACAATACTGGAACCATACGGGGACTCTGCCGGATTTTCCGGATTGTAAAGCTCCCAGAATGTATCTGCACCGTGGCTGATCATTCCGCCCCAGTAATATTTCATATACTCCATAGCCTGCTCTTTCTTTCCAGTGAGAAGAAGAGCCTCTACGAAGTGATGATTCATGTATGGAGAAACCATGCCTTTTTCCGGCTTCAGAGCGATAACTCTGTCAAGGATCTCACTGCAGGTATCCACATCAGCAACCTCGGCAAGGATCATCCATACCTGGTTTGCATAGTTGATCTGACGCTCTTTTCCGCTTACAAAAAGTCCTGCCTTCTCATCATAGAGATACTTCCATGCAGCCTCTGTTTTCAGACGGATCTGCTCTGCCATCTTGTCAGCCTCTGCTACATCTCCAAGGATCTCAGCAATCTTCTGTACACGCTTTGCACAGTAGATGAAAACACCCTGAACACCACACTGCTTGTCAAGTCCCTCTGTCCAGTCGATAAAGCCCCAGAAACCTTCCTGTGGCTTCAGGATATGATTCTCGTCAAACTGCTCTGCTGCAACTTCCATCTGACGGTATGCACACCTGCTTAAGTCTTTCAGAGTTTCCATATCTTTTGATGCCTGATAATAATCATAAAGAGCTGCACCAAAGAACATGGAATAATCCAGAAGGAAAGTATCATCTGCGATCACTTCCGGCTCAGTAAACAGGCAGGCACTTACCTGACCGTTATCCTTTGTCTGACCTGCAAAAAGATACAGGCAGCGTTTTACAAGATCAAAGTTTCTGAATGTTTCATAGTTAGCCAGTGCCTGCAGTCTCAGATCTCCAAGCCAGAGACGTCTGTCTCTCTTCGGGCCGTCCTCAAAAACATCCTGCATACAGTTGTGAAGTGTACGAAGGCTGACACGGTCAAGCTTCTTCACCATCTCATCCTCTGTCTCCACCGGTTTTACATCGTCCATGCTTACAGAAGAAACGCTGCGGCATACAGCATCCTCTACTACCAGCTGCCATTTCATGGATGTATCGATTGTCTCGATCTCCAGATAACGGAACGCATATCTTCTGGGAAGTACCAGCGTTGCAGGAAGCACATCAATGTGGAACCACTCCTCCTGGATCCATCCGCGGCTGATCCATCCGTCATACTCCTCGGATTTCTCAGTCATCTCTTTTGCGATCTCACCGAATTTCAGTTTAAAAAATGCCGGTGCATCCTGAGGGCTTCCTACAGATGCCAGCTTCAGAGTCACATAACCAACCTGGTGATCACCGAAATCCATGCAAAGCTTATCGCCCTTTTTCATATGATAATTCTTCAGGTTATCCACAGAATCTCTGTGAACGACCTCCGGATATACACCGTCAGTCTCACGGATATCCACAATCTCAACCGGACGTACCAGTGTTTCTTTAAGCTCCGGCGCACAGTCTGCCGCTTTCTTAAGGAAATCCTCGTTAGACACACGTACCATGTTTAAATCGATGCTTACTTCTGCCATGTTTTTTCTCCTTTACCTTATGATTGCTTGTTTTATTCTCAGTTTATTCCTTACTGTTCATTCTTCTGTTTCCTGCACATTATATTCTTCTTAATGTCCCAGATACAGAATTGTTCTTTTCTCACTGATATTTATCTTAACGTTTTCGCCTCGTTATACAAGTGTGATTTTTTCGGAAAAATACTGATATTTTTTTCGTTCTTTCTGCTCCCTCCAATCTGTGCTATACTGAAAAAAACAGTTCGTATCATCAGTCGGAAAGGAAGCTTCATGCAGATCTCAAAATCAGATTTTCACCGGTATCTCTCGGAATACACCGAGGATGAGCTTTTTTATAAAAAAATATATCTCCTGAAAAAAGAACATCCTGAAACTTTTTCGGAATATCTCCGGAGTCTGGACCAGGACTATATCCGCAGTCGGCGTCTGTTCGTTCCGGAGCTTCGTCAGGAACCATGGTTCCCATACATGGGTGAGAACGATCTGTTCGAAAATATTCCGGAAAATATTATCATCAGCAAGCATTACCGCTACACTCCGGAGTTCACCCACAAGCATGATTTTTTTGAGATTCTCTGTGTTTATGAGGGAACTGTATCCAATCAGATCCAGGGAATTCATCATACCCTGCATTCCGGAGATATCTGCATCATTCCACCCAACACACAGCACAGCCTGGGGATTTTTGACGACAGTCTTGCCTTCAATATCATCGTCCGGTCATCCACTTTCCAGAGCACCTTCTTTCAGTCACTTGCCGCAGACAGTGCTCTTGCGAAGTTTTTTTCCCATGTTCTTTACCAGAAAACCGAAGGAAATTTCCTAATTTTTCATACCGGTGACGATCCACGCATCCGCTCCACCCTTGAGGATCTCTATATGGAATATATGCTTCACGCCCGATACCGCGCTGCCTTTCTCAATGCCCAGCTGATGATGCTGTGGGCGGAACTTCTCCGATATCACGAAAATGACATTGAATCCATCCTCACCAGTACCTCCGGAAGCAGCACAATCCCGGAGATCCTGAATTATCTCAGTCAGAATTACCGCACAGCTACACTTCACGACACGGCTGCACATTTCGGTTACAGCACCTCGCATTTCAGTACTCTCATCAAAGAAGGTACCGGCCGTACCTTTCTCACCATTATAAAAGAGCTGAAACTGAGTCAGGCCAACCGCGCACTGCGGGAAACCACTCTCAGCATCAGCTCTATCTGTGAGCTTACCGGATACGAAAATCCGGAGCATTTTATGAGATTATTTAAGAAAACGTATGGCGTTACACCCGGGGAGTACCGGCGTAAGCATCAGGGAAAATAAGCTTTTTCCCCTGTGTAAAACTATCTCAGGATAATATATCCCGCATAAATCAGATACATGCAGACCATAGAAATTCCCTCTTTTCTGCTGATCCTGCGTTTGGTTGCTGCATAGATCCATACGATCAGAGAAAAAGCGATCAGGATTGCAATGTCTATGATATTTTCCCGGATCAGTGCTACTGGATTGATCGCAGACGCGATTCCAAGTACCATCAGAATATTGAAAATATTGGAACCCACTGCATTTCCGACTGCCATATCCACCTCATTCTTTCTGGCTGCCACAACAGAGGTCACAAGCTCGGGAAGAGAAGTTCCGATAGAAACAATGGTAAGTCCTACCAGCGTCTGGCTCATTCCCAGATCAATTGCAATACGGCTGGCTGCATCAACAGTGAGGTCTCCGCCAAATGCGATCGCAGCTGCTCCGCCCACAATAAAAATAATGCTCTTTGGCCAGGAAAGAATTCCGATCTCTTCCTCAACGCCTTCTATTTCTATGTCTTTTCCTTCCGCTCTGGCCTTCATGGCACTTCGGATCATCACAAGAATATAACCGGCAAAAAGCACGAGAAAAATAATTCCATCAAGATGTCCCAGCGTCATTCCGCTTCGGTCTCCCACTGCCAGAATTCCCAGTCCTACAAGTGCCAGAGCACATGCCACAGAAAAAGGAATATCTCTTGTAACCGTTTCCTTCTGTACCAGGATCGGTGTCAGAATGGAACAGACACCAACTACCATCATCAGATTAAAGATATTCGAACCTACCACATTGCTGATTGCAAGCTCATTATTGTTTACCAGAGACGCCGTGACACTGACCGCTGTCTCCGGAAGAGACGTTCCCATTGCTACGATAGTTAGACCGATGATGATCGGTGGCACCTTCAGTCTCTTTGCAATACTGGAGCTTCCCTCCACAAAAAAATCTGCACCCTTCATCAGAAATCCAAATCCGATCACAAGAAATACGATAACCAGTATAAGAGGTGAGCTGTTTACCAGATTTTCCATTTTCTTTCCTCCTTCTTTTCACAACGCTCCAAGGGAAATGTCTGCCCGGCAACAAAAAAGGACCCATGTATGCCCTGCATTTTAAAACAAAGCATACATGAGTCTCATTCTTTAAGATTTGCCAGGTTTACATAAAAACCGGGTCTGTTGACAAATCACGCCTGTACGCGAACTACTCCCTCATGGAATGTATTTACGATTTTTTTCAATTTAACAGAATTGTTTTGAAAAGTCAACCCTGTTTCCGGTTTTTGTGAAATATCTGTATTAATGTCTGCAGCACACCATCCTCACTATATGACGGGCATACCTTCTTTGCTGCTGCCTTCACTTCTCCTCTCGCATTAGCCACTGCATAGCTCATTCCTGCTTTCTGAAGCATGGCGATATCGTTAAGATTATCCCCAAATGCACAGGTTTCCTCCGGCAAAATATTCAGCTGTTTCTGAATAAATTCGATTGCTGTGCTTTTTTCTCCGCCAGGCGGCGTGCTGTCCATCCATTCCTTTCCGGCTGCTGCCAGTGTAACCTTATCCTTCCACGCCGGTGTAAAATACGGCTCACAAAGCTCCTCACACCGCTCTGGGTGATAAACAGAAAACTTCAGCACCTGTTTTCCCTCCAGTGCTGAAAGATCCGGCACCTTACGCATATCATACCCGTAAGAATCCTTGAGCCACCGGAACATCTGCCCTTCTTCATTTTCCGCATAGCAACACTCCGGTGTGGCAATAAAGCAGTCACATTCCAGCATCTTCTCTTTCACCATATGGTACATACTTTTCCATGTTTCCTCCGGAAGCGTATGGGTTTTGAGAATTTTGTCATTTTTCCGGATCACAGTACCACCATCCGACACGAAATATACCAGATCCTTCACTTCCTCAAAAAGCTTCCGCTCACTGTCATACTGCCGCCCCGAACACACCACAAAAGTAATTCCCATCTCCGTCAGCTCCCGGATAACTCTCATGTACTCCGGATTGATAAGCATTGTGCCATCTTTTACCAGTGTGCCGTCTACGTCTGTTGTGATTAATTTTAGCATTTGATTCCTTTCATCAATGTTCTCTTATCTGTTTTCATCGGTAATGACCCATTTACCAAATCGTTTGCCGCCTTCTCTGACCAGAATACCTTTTTTCTGTAATCTGGGTAAAATCCGTTTTATCGTTCCTAATGAAATTCCCAGTTGCTCATGAATCTTCTTCTGCGTAATTGACGGATTTTCCTTTATTAACTGTATTATATCTGATGCCCAGTCTTAAATCTTCCAACCTTGCATATGGATATATTCTTCTTTCCGTAAAAATATTCTGCTTCCGGATATACATTTGTGCGATTGCACCAGTTGCTGTCACTTTTACATCCGCGTCGTCTACACGGTCATAAATAACTTTCTTATAGCTGTGTAATTCAGCGCTTGGAGAAATATGAACATGAATGATGGTTCGTCTCTCATCATATTTTATGATCTCTGGTATTAGATATATGGTGGGTGAAAACAACATAGGATTACTTACAATTTTAATAAAATTTTTCACCATATCAGAAGCCGCTTTTTCTGGAATACCTACTACAGTTCCATCATCCAAGATTCCCATAAAAAAATCTCCACCGAATCTGTTCAGAAAAGAGCAGACTGTCTCATAGGTATCATTTTCTATTCCGTTACCGCAGCGTTTGAATTCCACCGCTACTGTTTCACCAATTGCAAGAATAGATTGTAGTTCTTTTACAGTTATTCAAACGCCTCCCGCTCCTTACAAAATTTTATATCGGACAGCTTCTTTTTTCTTCTTTATCCATATCTCCCCGGACATATCTGGCATTAAACTCCATATTGATGTCCCGGATTTCCTTCTTTCCATCGATATAATCCTGGTACATATCTGCAAGCCCTGACATACAGCCGTCACAGTTCGCTGCAATATTTCCCAGAGACTCCTCTACGATCTGTTTTCTTTCTTCTTTTGTTGTGTCTTTGATCAGGTATCCTGGCATTTTGTTTTTCCTCCTGTCGTAAAATATCTGTATCCATTTATTGAGCATTTACATGTGAACATGTCATATAAAATTTACAGTTGTTGTCACAATTAGTAATCTTATCAATTGCACGCTTTTTTACTGTTTCTTTTGTTTTTTCACTTTTTTCGCCAAATTCAGAAGCTAACGTTTTAACGCTATTAGATGCGACCTTTAATTTTTCTGAAGGCATTTCTTCATATACCATACTGTTTACCAGATGTTTTGCAAAGTCATTACCATTATCTGTTAGTGCCACCTTGAATCATGCTTAATAAGACGTCCATTTTTGCTACCTAACTTTAATGCTTTTTCGAACAGAGCTGCAACACCGGTTCCAACTCGGCATATCCCATTAATTTAGCGGCTTCTCTGACAAGATCTCCCTCTTCTATACTAATACCATTCCTTTACGGATAATAGTAAATACCTTCCGGGTATACTTATGTTTTGAAACACAACGTTTTAGCTTGCTAATAGTTTAATTTTTCCATATCTCTCCAGACATCCCCCGGCATTACCTTTTCTTACTGATACTTATTCACCTTTTGAATCCCCAAATTTTATCCCCTGAATACTTTCCAGAATAAGATTTCTATTTTTTTCATGAAGATACACTTCATTCAGTCTTGATTTTTTATACTTCCAATACGTATTTTCCGTTCTTTCAGTTAACAGCCGGGTAAAATATCTTTCCCAACTGAAAAAATCTTTGCTGTCTATATAGTTTTCTGGTTCTTTCAATATTTCACGAATCAATTTTTCTTTAAGTATTCCGGAATTCAGAATGAGCCATTCAAATGATTCCGGTAAATATAAATGAATGTTTTTCTTTTTTTGACACTGTTTATATAATCTGTTCATTTCTGCGCCAATTGCTGCACCATCTGCAATTACACAGATCTGTCGTTCATCATCTTTTTGCAACATTCCAAAAATCTTAGTCTTTCCATGTGCGCTTTCACATTCCATTTGATTTTCCTTGCTGACATTTTCAAAAAAATCATATCCCGAGTTCGAGTCTTCCACAATTAATTTCTCCGGTTCTACAGGCATAAAATTTTCTCCAGAATAGATTCTGTACATCTGCTGATATATTTTTCGCGTATTTTGATATTTTCCTGAAGAATACAGACCGTAAATCTCTTCTACACTATATGGCAAATTATAAAGATTTTCCCTGGTTATTAATACATAATAATTATCTGTGCCCTGAATAGCAGAAGCAAACTCCTCCGTATTGATAAACGTATTTTCCTCATCAATAAAAATAATGCTTTCTGAAATATTTTCAAGAATCACTTTCCAGTTTCTACCTTCCAAAACTCTGCATGGAACATCGCAACTTATATCAATTCCACTGGATTCTCCAAGATTTTCTGCCTGACGCAGCATATTGATCAACGTAGTTTTTCCAGTGGCACTGTTTCCCTGAATAATTGTAATATTTCTTTTTATCTCAAATTCATAATGCAGCCTGTTATTCTGTACAATAACTTTATGCAAACCTTTCATACCCATTCACCTTACACATACATTCCTGCAATATTAATAAACTCCAGCATATTATGAACCACATTTCCTGTATTTAATATCTTTATTTCAAATTCATCATCTCCAAATTCCATAATATGGCGAAGATTGATCGTCAACTCTTTTTTTCTGGCAATTTTCAAAATCCATTTTGCACAGTTATCTCCACATGCAGACGCATTAAATACTTTACCGGTATCATCGAATAACATTAATAAAAGTGTTTTTACCCCACCGGATAATTCTTTTGGTGAAATAGGCCCTAATACCGGGCTTTCAATTAAATGCGGACTGATTACTTCCGATTGATCCACATTTCTGATCATTTCAACGGATCGTTTGTCTGTGATCCACTCATCCTCATAGCGATTATCAAAATAAGTCGGAGGATAATAAATTGCTTCATCCATTTTTCCCAGATATACATTTAACATAATTATTCCTCGCTATTTTCTATAAATCTGTTTTTTAATTTTGCACCTAAAAAAATTATCTCACAAATCCATCCATTTCACCAGATAATTTTCCTCGAACGCCAAAAAGATCAGGATTTCATATCCTGACCTTTTTTGTTAACAATTCCCTTTTTTAATTCATT
>SKEI01000846.1_pt1 | contig 18538 bp, 21 predicted proteins | sample 4826701 | NCBI WGS metagenome assembly SKEI01 (sample SAMN11008813, study PRJNA524170) | human gut metagenome | biome: Human fecal sample; material: Feces; isolation source: fecal sample from pouch patient p2, p6, p7, p14 | host: Homo sapiens | place: Israel: Tel-Aviv | collected 2016-08-31 | reverse complement strand
CGAATTTTTACGTTATTTGCATCGTCCGGATGAGTCGCACCTGCAAAACGCCGCGCAGGTGTTGCTCATCTGGCAAATTGTCATTGTCGATGGTAGCGAACAGAACCTGCTGCAATGGCATCGGATTTTACAAAAAGCTCGCCTCGCCGCGCCGATTACCGACGCTCAGGTCAGGCTGGCGCTAGGTTTTCTGCGCGAAACCGAACCTGAAATGCAGGATATTAATGCTTTTCAGATGCGCTATAACGCGTTCTTTCAGCCTGCCGAGGGCGTTCACTGGTTGCATTGAAACCGTTTCGTCTTATCAGCCTACAGACCGCGCCTGACCTGTCGGGTGGATAAGACGTTCACGCCGCATCCGGTAATCTTTGCCCTGTTCCGTTTCGATCTTAACTCCAGCTCAAGCAACACCGTAAAAGTTGCAAAAACGTTAAATGCGTCACACATTTCAATGTTAAAGTGGTCGGCTTTTCCCCTGAAACATGCCACGGGTAACACCATGAGTGAATTTATTGCCGAAAACCGCGGCGCGGATGCCATCACCCGACCGAACTGGTCAGCCGTTTTCTCGGTGGCGTTTTGTGTCGCCTGTCTGATTATCGTTGAGTTTTTGCCCGTCAGTTTGTTGACGCCAATGGCCCAGGATTTAGGCATTTCGGAAGGGGTTGCCGGGCAATCGGTGACCGTGACCGCCTTTGTGGCAATGTTTGCCAGTTTGTTTATTACCCAGACAATTCAGGCTACTGACCGCCGCTACGTTGTTATTTTGTTTGCCGTTTTGCTGACGCTCTCCTGCTTGCTGGTTTCCTTTGCTAACTCATTCAGTTTGCTTTTAATCGGTCGTGCCTGTCTGGGGCTGGCGCTGGGCGGGTTCTGGGCGATGTCGGCGTCGCTGACCATGCGTCTGGTGCCGCCGCGTACGGTGCCGAAGGCACTGTCGGTGATCTTCGGCGCGGTTTCTATTGCGCTGGTGATTGCCGCGCCGTTGGGCAGTTTTTTAGGCGAGCTTATCGGTTGGCGCAATGTCTTTAATGCGGCGGCGGTGATGGGCGTGCTGTGTATTTTCTGGATTATCAAATCATTGCCTTCACTGCCAGGCGAACCCTCGCATCAGAAACAAAATACTTTCCGCTTATTACAACGTCCGGGTGTGATGGCAGGGATGATCGCCATCTTCATGTCTTTCGCCGGGCAGTTTGCTTTCTTCACGTATATTCGCCCGGTGTATATGAACCTGGCGGGATTCGGCGTGGATGGCTTAACGCTGGTGCTGTTGAGTTTTGGTATCGCCAGCTTTATTGGTACGTCGCTTTCGTCGTTCATTCTTAAACGTTCGGTAAAACTGGCCTTAGCAGGCGCGCCGTTAATACTGGCTGTGAGTGCGTTGGTGCTGACGTTGTGGGGAAGCGATAAAATCGTTGCTACCGGCGTGGCGATTATCTGGGGGCTAACTTTTGCATTGGTTCCCGTCGGCTGGTCAACGTGGATCACCCGCTCGCTGGCCGATCAGGCAGAAAAAGCCGGGTCTATTCAGGTGGCGGTTATTCAGCTTGCTAATACCTGTGGCGCGGCAATCGGCGGTTATGCGCTGGATAATATTGGTCTGACTTCGCCGTTGATGTTGTCCGGCACATTGATGTTGCTGACTGCATTGTTGGTTACTGCAAAGGTGAAAATGAAGAAATCCTGATATCAGGTAAAGAAGCGTTGGTCAGTAGTTGTTGCTGTTCTTACATATCCGGGCATTCTACCTTACCCAACGCTTCCCAATAATTGCTCTGATTATTACGTTCCATCGCCACGATGGCCTCGCGTATATGTTGTTTATTGTTTTCATCTGACAACATTAACTTTTCCCACGCTTCATCTGATAATGACGCCTGTGGCGTGCAAATTTTACGTAAATCTTGTAATACCGTGGTTTTCTCTTTTGCGGACTGCAGTGAGCTAAAAGGCGACTCGGCGTATACGATGCCTGGCATAGCGAAAAAAGTGAAAATAAGCAGTAGTGTCGTTGGTTTCATGGATTCAACCTTTTACAAATGTGTATCGAATGAAGCATAAGTGTAGTTTGCTTTCATCGCTCTCATCATGCTGTACGAAACGCGCTTGCGTGGTCAGTAAGAAGTGCCAGACTTTATATTCCACTTTTATTCCTTTTTATTCTTATCGATAGCGTTTCGTTTTTTAAACCGCAGCGACCTTACCGCTATAGTCAGGTAATCATTAATAAAAGGATAAAAAAATGAAACTGACAACACATCATCTACGGACAGGGGCCGCATTATTGCTGGCCGGAATTCTGCTGGCAGGTTGCGACCAGAGTAGCAGCGATGCAAAACACATTAAAGTTGGCGTTATAAATGGCGCAGAACAAGATGTCGCGGAAGTCGCTAAAAAGGTGGCAAAAGAGAAATATGGCCTCGATGTTGAACTGGTAGGATTTAGCGGTTCGTTGCTACCGAACGATGCGACAAATCATGGCGAACTTGATGCGAATGTCTTCCAGCATCGACCCTTTCTTGAACAAGATAATCAGGCGCATGGTTATAAACTGGTAGCGGTGGGAAATACGTTTGTCTTCCCTATGGCGGGTTATTCCAAAAAAATCAAAACCGTGGCGCAAATAAAAGAAGGCGCGACAGTGGCGATCCCCAACGACCCGACCAACCTTGGTCGCGCACTTTTACTGTTGCAAAAAGAGAAGCTAATTACTCTGAAAGAGGGAAAAGGGTTATTACCTACCGCGCTGGATATAACCGATAATCCTCGTCATTTGCAGATTATGGAACTCGAGGGGGCGCAGCTCCCGCGCGTACTGGATGATCCCAAAGTTGATGTAGCGATTATCAGCACCACTTACATTCAGCAGACAGGGCTTTCTCCGGTGCACGACAGCGTATTTATTGAAGATAAGAATTCGCCGTATGTGAATATTTTGGTGGCACGGGAAGATAATAAGAATGCAGAAAACGTGAAGGAATTTCTGCAATCTTATCAATCACCCGAAGTCGCTAAAGCGGCAGAAACCATTTTTAACGGTGGCGCGGTGCCTGGCTGGTAATTCTCACTCATGCCGCGCCGGACGATTTATTTTTCTGGCGCGGCGACGGGAATCCATTGAAATCAAAATCACCGATGACAGAATCAGCAGCGTTCCCAGCCAGTCCGGTAATGTGAACGTGATCCCCAGCAACAGCAAAGAGAGTAGCGCGCTACTTAATGGTTCTGCACAGCTCAAAATGCTGGCTTTTGGACCGCCAATTAATTGTGCTCCTTTCAGGTACAGACTAAATGTCAGGGACGTACCAATGACCACCAAATAAAAAAACGCCAGAATCAAACTGCCGTTAACGACAAAGTTTGTTCCTTGTCTGGCATAAAAAGGCAACAGAATCAGACCGCCAATCAGCATACTCCAGCCGACGACTGGTAACGTGCCATAGCGGGCAATTAGCGTTGAGGGATAGGTGGTATAGAATGCAGCAGCAAATGCCGAGGCAATGCCCCAGAACAACGCGGCAGGAGAGATCGATAATGACGTCGGATTACCGTGTGTCACCAATAAAAAAGTCCCGACCAGCGATGTCAAAATAGCGCAGAAAACCAGAATGCCCGGGCGCGATTTACGCACCAGTGAGAACCAGGCGACGATAATCGTCGGTGAGAGGAATTGCAGCACCGTTGCCGTGGCTGCGTTCGATTTTTCGATGGTTAGCAAAAAAGTGAGCTGTACAGTTAGCGCGCCAACCACGGAAAAAATCAGCAGGCTAATGGCATCTTTATGATTGTTAATAATAGAAAAGATTTTATCGCCATGAACAAATGACAGCGTCAGTAGAATCAAACCGGCGAATATCAAACGCGTCATAGTCAAAAACTGCGACGACATCTGGCTTTGCTCCATGATGTATTGCGCGCAGACCCCTGAACTTCCCCACAACACGGCGGCAATCAGAACGTTCAGCATCCCCTTTCTGGTGGAACCCATTTTTCCCTCTGCATACTGTTTTGTCGTTTATGTATGCAGGCATGATAGCAAAAATGGCGAGGATGGCTCTGTTTGCGCCACGCCGATTTTTCTTAGCCCAGACTGGTGAGCTAAATATCTTTAATAAACAGCAGGCAAATCATCGCAATACCCAACATCCCTATCGCCAGCCAGAACAACGCATGGTAGCTCCAGATTTCAACCATAATTCCGTCAACAGAGCCGGCGATAATCCAGCCGACGCGTGAAGTATTTGCATATAACGTTGTCGCAGAGCCTATTTTTTCAGGCATCAAGTCCTGAAAATAAAGCATGCCGATACCACAGAGAATACCAAGGAAGATGGCATTAAGAATTTGCAATTCCAGCTCAACCGCCGGAGTCGTCGCCATGAGTACGCTGGCGTAAAAACACATTCCACTCACGATAGCAATGAGCATTAATAGTCGCTTGCCAATACGTTTCATGTAATAGCCTGCGATTAACATCATCGGAATTTCCAGACCGGCAGCGATACCAATCATTTCTCCAGCCAGTTTATCGGTTAGATGCAGTTCATCAATAATAAATAGCGGCATATTTATCATGTAGAGATTATTCGCCGCCCACATCATTGAACAGACCACAAAAAGTAGCCGCGTATCCCGCTTCCTGTGGGTGGAGGGTAAAATTTCTACGGGTTGGGTAACGACAGGAATATTTCTTTGTATTGATGGCAAAAACAACCAGACTATCAGTCCGCAAACAACAAATGCGATGGCTGCGGTGAGATACATCACTTTAAAACTAAATCCCATTGCCAGTTCATAAGCGAGCGGTGGCCCGATAACCCAGGCAAGCGAGATCTGAGCACGTAAAAATGTACTGAACATGACCGTCTCACGGCCTGTTCTGTCGGCGTGTTCACGGGCGAGGGCGAACATTTGCGGGTTTGCGGTGGAAGCAAAACTACTCAGAAGTACGCCCGTTGAGAGGAGAATGAAGTAGTTGCGATTCCACGCAAAAAGCGTGCAGGCCAGCACTCCAAATAAGCAACATAGCAGAATCAGTAATTTACGGTCGCCTTGTTTATCGGAGTGCCTTGCCAGAAATTGACTGACCAGAATTCCCATAATAGCGCTACCGGTGAAGAAAAAACCTACCATTATAGGACGGGCTTTCAGTTCATCTGCGAGGAATATACTTAGGGTAGGAGTCTGAAGAGCGCCCGCAATACCCGTCAGAAAGGCGACAAGTAAAAATGCCGCGGCAGTGAGATCAAGTATTTTTGATGGAGTGGTAGCCGTTTTTTGCATTCTTCTGAATCACCGGGCGAAAAAATATAACTGAGTTACAAATAAGTACCAGTCGAATGAGTATTGTATTAAGAATTTTTGAGTATCGCTGATACAACCAGAAAGCAATGCTAGCGCAATATTATAGGGCCAGCAATTGAGATTATTAGTAAAAGCATGTTAAGAATTAATTACCGAATTTATATATTAATTATAGTAAGGCAATGAGCTATTTTTGATAGTAAAAATAAAACAAGTTGATTTGATATATTAAATGAACAAATTAATCTTGATGGCAGTCTGATTATTGGTGAAGTTTATAGTCAGTTTTTTTCGCCAGCGGTTAAAGAAATAGAATAGTCGTATAAAAAAGGGTGTTCTGGGGCGAGTAAAACAACATCTTCACCTTAATGGCGATACAGTTGGCTGAGAGTCAGCAGGGGGGCAAATCACCTGCAAATAAACACGGCGCATACTGGCGTGAATATCGCGGATGCGTTCGAGGACAGAAGAACCGACAGGCGGATTCTTCAGCCGCTCATCGTCCATCACAAAACCTTAGACCAGGTATTCCTGAAGCCGATTGAATATTGAGCAGTAGAAAATATCTGGATTGACAGTATTACAAGGGGTTGGAGAACGTCAGGAGAGGCATTTTGGCGGAGATCACAGGAGTCGCATTTGGTGGTTAATCATGTTGAATTTATTGATTATTTTCCGATGTGCTTTACTGACATGCCCCCGATTATGCCCCCACATGTTTTTCCTTAATGATCAGTTGGCTGATTTATGAGCGTTTCAAGCCAAGGTTGAACTGTGCCCGATGAACATCCAAAGATGTTATCCAAGGTTCTTGATCCTGCCAGGAGAAACCCTTCTGGTCAATGCGCACAAGCTCGAATCGTTCCACAAGGAAATTAACAGCATCAGTAAGATTCACTCCAGCCTCTATATGTTCCTGAATCGTCGTATCGTTACTGAACGGTGTATCGTTGATCGTGAGGCCGTAATGATGCTCTAAAATATACGTTAATAGTTTTTGCCAAACTTGGACAGGAGACAGGCGTGACGAAACCGTCACCGTTGCCGGTACAGTTGAAATATGCATGAGTTGAGTCTCTGATAAAAGAAGAGGAAGGTGTTATCTGGTTAGAGCTGACTGGGGATATATGGCAATGTAAACGTAACCATGAGAGCCGAGAGTGTCAGCTTCACAAGTAAGTCCGTTGTGATGCCGTGTGACGCAGTGCTGGCTGCGAGGATCAAGCTCGCCAGCCGTCAGCATCCGCTCAAGCTGTTTCATCATCAGTGGAAATGCCTGGTCCAGACGCAAAGCTTCATCGTCAGTGAATGAGCCATTAAATCCTGCCCGGTCAGCCAGAAAGTATAGGCGGTTGCCTTCCTGTACCAGGCGAGCGCCAAAGCATGGCGTGATATTACGTTTTAAACCCCACTGAAGGCAGGATGCGTTCTCCGCCGATGTGCCGGATAAGGTGGTCGACTGCATTAGTATATTCCTTAATGACTGAGTGGGTTGATTAGTTCACTGTCACGCTGCGCAGAATGGCGTACGGGCCTGCCCGGCCCTGACGACGTTCAACAAAAACAGCGAGAACGCCGCTGATATCCTGAACTTCACGTCCGTAGTAATGGCAGACACTGCCATGCCACTGGTAGTGACCTGTACAGAAGGCAGATAACTTGGATTCGGGATGCTGACGATAAATATGCATCGCCTGGCGCTTACTGATGATTTTCATTCTGCACCTCATAACAAGCCACATTCAGCAAAAGACACCACTTCGTTCCCGACCACAAGATGATCCAGCACACGCACTTCCACCAGAGCCAAGGCTTTAGCAATTCGCTGAGTGACATGTTTATCCTGCTGGCTGATTTCTGTCGTGCCGGACGGGTGGTTATGCGCCAAAATGACCGCAGCAGCGTTATGTTTCAGGGCTGATTTAACCACTTCGCGGGGATGCACTTCGGTATGGCTGAGCGTGCCGGTAAACAGTGTTTCTCGCTCCAGCAAGCAATGCTGATTGTCGAGATACATTACGATGAAGACTTCCCGCTCCAAGTGAGCCATCTGCAGTTGCAGCCAGGTTTTTGTAAGGCTGGCAGAGGTAAATGACTCACTCGGTTGACGCTGGTATTTCTCCAGCAGACGTAATGCTCGCTGGATGACTCGCTGTTCGTTCGCAGGAAATACCGGGGATAAATTGATCGTAGACATGGTTGCTCCTTAGAAAGAAAAGCCCTTCCGAATCTTCGGAAAGGCGTTAAGGGAAAATAGTGGAAGAGATCATGAAGCAAGCTGCAGCATATTCTCAGCCATCACCCAGAGGGCCCGGTTGAGCTTCACATCACCGTCAATACCTTTCACTGCTCGGGTATGGGCGCGCTTTCCTTTGGTTGTTCTCCCCGATAGCCCGCCTTTTATCAGGTTTTCCTGAATGCGCTGATAAGTGGTCCACAGGTCGTTACTCTCATCCTGCCAGCGGCGTGGGGAAAGTATCTGCGTCTCTGTCACCGGTTGGTGCTCCTCGCCGAAGCGATATGTCAGCGCCGCTTTCGCCATAGCCTGCTGAGCGGGCGGCGGCAACAAAAGCGACTGCATGGCATCGCGTTTCTCATCTACGCGGTCAAATATTCTCAGTACTTCGTAGGCCCCTTCGATGACTTTCTCTACTACGTTGCCTTTATGCGGCACGCGTACTTCGCCAAAACTCTCACCGCAAATCAGCCCATTTTGGCAAACTGCTCTGAATAACCCCGGTAGCATCTGATATGAGCTGGAGCCGTCGTGGCTGTTCAGCAGAATAATTTCGGGAACCTGTTTGCCAGTAATCTGGCCTTCACGACGCAGGCGCAGCATGTGCTTCGTATGCTCTCGTTTGCTCTGGTCGCGGACTCTGGTTTGACACGCGAAGAATGGCTGGAAGCCTTCGCGTTGCAAGTTATCGAGAAGGGTAATTGTCGGGATGTAGGTATAGCGATCACTACGGGATTCATGCTTTTCTTCGCTGAAGACACTGGGCACATAATGAGCCAGTTCGTCGCGAGTTAACGGGCGGTCACGACGAACCAGGTTGACTGCACCAAAGCGACTGACTAAACGGGTCATAGTTGGTTCCTTTTAAAACGGGCATAAAAGCCACTCCAGTAGAGTGGCATTGGATGGAAGATAAAATGTTCAGGGAGAGGCTGGTGGCTGACTCTGCTGTGGCGAGAGTTCTCTGTCAGGTAATGCCGGTGAAATTAGCTTTTCGGCCTGGTGATGTTGTAATCGCTGCAGAATAAAGGGTTTACTGTATTGGAAGTATCGAAGACACCATTTGTATTTAACGACTCGCCTTATGTTCAGAGGTAAGCATTCATACGCTTTGCTGCACACCGATAAAACAAAGGCATCATCATTGATTCTGTCCTCTACTATTGCAGCCAGCCCTTTGATAAAGGAACGCTTCAGCTTTTGTCGAGAGCTAGCTTCCAGGTGGGTTTCGAAAGGTGATAGTACGTCTGGTACAGGTGTTAGAACACAAACCGTTTTGCCTGATTGGGACTTTTCAGGCAAGCGTGGCGAGTTTTTTTATGAGTCTTATCAGGCTATAGGTCATCAGGCTGGCTCCCATTGTCTGGCATATGACCGACTTACTTCTCAGCAGAGTGAGGCCTGTGACGCTGAAAACAACGGGCCAGGTCAGCCCAAATGATTCTGCATCTGGCGTTGTATCGTCCGGGGATTTTTTAGTTTTCATAGGTTGATCCAAAAGGCGTCCGGTATCGCAGGAAGCTAATACCGGACTGGAAGAGTAATTAGGGGAGATCGACTGAGGCTATTTCCTCAGAAGCGTTTGTAGGACCACTGTAAACGCCGACATATTCATTTTGAGGGAAGATAATTACTGCATTTTTCTTCGGATCAAAAGAGCAACCACTTAATCCTGCAATTGCAGCGGTTTTCCCAGTGCTTGTGTTTTTGACAATCAGTTTGTTGTCTGCACAGTTGCTGGCTTTAACAAAACTCACCACATAACCGTCCTGCTCTGCGACGGTTTCAGCGGTCGTTGATTTTGGCTCAGAGTTAAGTTCTTTCTGCCCGCTTGCCCGATCGCTGCTATAAGGAATATATTGCGCAGCATCATTCCGCATGGTCGGTGGATCATTGTTCAGACCAAGATATACAGGACAACTGGAGGCACCCACCTCGCAGCTCTTTTCGACGATAGCACGTGACGGCCAGCCTTTTGTGCCGATGTAGGCAGCACCGGTTTCATCAAGGCAGTAGGTTTCCTCCCATGAGTAATTTTTATTCTGACTCGGCATAGTGCGGGCCGTTACGAGACAAGTCAGAGCCTTAACTGGTTTACTGTCGTAGCGGATAAAGTTCTGTTCAAGGGGTGATGATGCGTACAGCAAAGGAGATATGTTCGCAACAGCAGCCTTGCTCTGTGCCTCAGCGCTAAAACCAACTTTATTGTTGAGTTTTACGCTGACTGCCGCATCGTTCATTTCGCGAAGCATTTCACCGCCTCTATCTGTTAGAAAGAATGTGTATCGCTCTGGGTGGATATTACCGGGAATTGTGATGGCAAAACTTAGGGCCGGAAATGAAAGCACTGAGATAATAAATAAGCGAGAAATAAATTCTGTCATGATGACACCCTGAGGACGTTTGTCATTGGCTCTGCTGGACGTATCTGAACTCCAGCAACGAGTAGCTAAAACAGCAAACTGTGCTGTTTTGAGAAATAGGCGAAGAAGGTGCTTAACGGCTGATGCAGTCCTGCCAGGTTACCTCTTTCAGCGCTTCCTGAAGACCTTCGGTTTTGAACGGTTTGGACAATAGTTTCTTGGCTTCAGTGATTTCCAGCACTCCTTCATCACTGGTGTTTTTGAGCGCCATAAATGCAGCTTCGCCTAATTGATAGTGGGTTGAGTTGATGATCAACCCTGGCTTTTTCAGACCTGCCCCAGAAGAAATGGAATAGTTCTTTGCTGGGACGCTGTAGGTGATGCCCAGGTGGCCTCCGATGCAAGTGAAGGTAATGCGCTCACCAACATCATTGTCGGCATTAATACCAAATTCCATTCCGCTGGTATTACCAAACCAGTTACCCCACTGCTGTTCCTGAATGGTCGCGTGCGCAGCGGTGGTGAACAAAGTTGCACTGAGAAAGAGTGCAGAAGTGACCTTAAACATAGAGATTCCTTACTGTTGTTTTACAAACGAAAAATGGCCCTTTGCTGTACAAAAGGCCACCTGATCGTATGCATTTGAGAGAGAATGGGATAATCGTTACTACAGATCAGTTCCCTGGAATCGATCGTTATATTCTATTGATAAAGCGATCAATTATTCTCTATTAATAGCTAAAAGCTATCACTGCTTGAGTATCGATCGGTGCAATAGATCAATGTGAAGAAGCCGTGCCAGTAATACATACTGGCACGGCTTCATGTGGGTAATATAGATGTGAAATGATCTGGAATACTTTCAAGGAACTTTTATTGGGTAATTTATACAAAGTTATAAGTTCACCAGTTGCCCACAGACTAATTCATCTCCTGTAATTTATTTCTGATTATTTTTATTTTTTTTCTTTTACGGGTAAGGTATGTATCCCTGGCACGCTTAAACTGGTTATATAGTTCGGGTTCCAAGAAAGTTCCTCCAACATAGAAAATCCAGACTGCATGGATAGCTAAATATGTTTCTCTTGGCGTCGATGGCTGAATGATCTCAAATGCATCATGCCAGCCAATTCTGTTAATACTGGATAGAGAACTGCCGTTTTCCGGAGAAAGGTCTATGGTTTTGTAACTCACCTTTTTTATGCCACTTTCATGCTCTGAACTCTTGTCATTATCGGCGTCATTGTTAGCTGATTTATTGTAATCCTCCTGTGCCGTACTTTCTGACATATTCTTATTGCAGATGCCATCTTTGTCATCAGCAGAACATATTGAGAGTGAATAATCTTCACCAGATAATTTAATGCCCCCCTCTGGCGCTTCTGTGCCTTGAATGTAAACGCGCTTCCTCATGGATGGTTTATTTTTCATATAGTCCCAGGCCCACTGGCATAGACCTGTATTTTCCACGGGGATATTTAACTTACGTTTTGCTTTAAACTTAACATCCCATTGAGACCTTATGTTTTTTATAAATGACAATTTATCAATGAAGTATGATGGAACTAGATCCATGAAATACAGGATAGAGTTATAACGTTCTTTGTGTGATGCGGGATGTACATGCAGCGAGTTTATTTCTGAAAGAAAAGGTTCTGATGCAATTGCATGCTGAATATTTTGGCTAAAATTATCAAGACCTGATAGGCCAACCAGAGAATGGACATTACTAAATTTTTGTGGCGCAACCTCCTGTTGAATATTGAGCATTTCAGAAGATAGTTGAGGGTAGTGTTTTTTTATACTTAGCCAAACAAAATAACAAGCATGCTCATTTTTCCTGAACCATTCAAACTCTGATTCTGGAAGAAGTGAGTCAAGAAAAATTTCTATTTTTCCTTCATAATGAAGTATAGCGTCAAGGACACCTGAATAATAGTCGCTGACAACTTCAGATAATAGTAAAGAGGCATCCCGTATATTCATTCGGTAAATTGAATTTATTCTTTTCATGTTTTTTAGAGGTGAGGAACGGTAGCGATCGATCATAGATTTATTTTCCATTACAAACCAATAAAAAACGGATAGTTCTCTTTTCGTTTTTATTTTTAATCTGTAATCCTCATTCTTTCCTTTGCTTAAACTCATCTTTTACCTCTTTGAATGCCGGACTCAATTTACAGCATATCCATTATTTTTATACTGATACTAGATGTAGTGTATCACGTAGTCAATAAGTAGATTTTTCGTAGTTTTTTTGTAGTGTTTTTTTTGATGAAAGGTCCAGTATTACTGACAAATTACATTGAAAGTGGCTTTTTTTAGACAGAGATGTAAGGAGAGTTTCCTTATCGCAATAGTGAAAGGCCGTAACCTGTCCCTGCATGCTTTCAGTAATGACTCTTCAACCACTATGGAGACTCTCCATAGAAATGTAAATCCATACATACCTGACCTATCCATTTGAAAGGATGCCGCCCGGCGTCCTCATGTTAAATTCTTTTGGAGAAGTCATGAAAGAGATTGATATTTATAAAGACCGGTTCGTTGATATGGTTTTCATTACCGAACTGACCAATCTGTCTGATAAGTGGTTTTATAAAATGGCACAGCAAGGGAAATTTCCAAAACCTGTAAAGTTTGGCCGCAGTTCCCGCTGGATTGAACGTGAAGTAAAAGAATGGTTAGAAGCCCGCATTAATGACTCGAGAGTATAAAGAAAATTAAAGATAGTGATAAAAAGGTCACTAACTTTACACCATGCTTTTATACTTCCGTACCTTGTTGCACATGGGTTTTATGTGATTTATAAAGGCGGTTTATTTATTATTGTATTTAATTCATTATGAATTATTCATTAATGTACTCAATCATCAAACAATATCACTCCATTTAAACACTTTATACCCATCTCATTGAGGTGTTATACACTTATACTTTGTTATCACACAGACACTACCTCTGATATAACTATTCATACTGAATATTAGATAAAGACACTCATCCAATAACCACACTAATACATTGCCGGTCAGTAATGGCTGACCGGTCTCAGAGAAATACATTATGGCCTTACCAGAATCATTCCTGTTATCTCATGCTGAATATCACATTGAGAATAACACTCCCTATGTCACCATATCCGATGACAATGAATTCAGATTCAGATTAGAACAACTGGACAGTTGTCTTAAAACTATCAGCAGAGGACGTAAGTTACCTTTCGCTATTCTGTATAACCGTTCAGGATACAAAGAGAGTGCTGAGTCAGTCACCATTCTTGATGCTATCCGTTATCTCAATATGTTGCCACAAGATGCAATGAAAGTACGAATAGCTAATCCACGTATAGCTACCTTCCAGCGTTTATTTACTAGCACCGATTTATATTCGCGTGTCCATAACGGGAAAATAGCAGGGGCAGACACTGTTACCACAGCAGAAATGCTGAATAAGCTGATACAGGATTACCGGTTTACTGTGAGCCAGGCAGGATTTAAAAAAGCATGCAGAAAGTACCAGAGGGCTTCGGTTAAAAATCTGAAGGGAGTGATGAATTACATCAGACATCTGCAGGAGCGTCATTCCCGGCTGCTGGTCTTGCGGGTTGATTTATCATGGGCAAATGAGCACAAAGCTGATATCACTGCTGATGATGCCCGTAAGCACCGTCAGCAGCTGTTTCGCAATATGCAAAAGAATCCAATCTTTCGCCATGTCCTCGGGACGGTATGGAAACTGGAATATGGCCCACAACGTAAATTTCATTACCACATGCTATTTATCTTAAATGGTAATAAGGCACAACAGGATGGCGTGATTGCTCATGCTTTCGGGAGATATTGGAATGAAACTATTACTAAAGGTAAAGGCATGTTCTACAACTGCAACGCTTACAAAGAGCGTTATGAGGACTGCTGCCTCGGCAAACTGAAACGCGGTGACAATAGTAAGGACAAGGGGTTACTTAAGGCGCTAAGTTACATCACCAAAATCGATGCCTGTGCACGTCTGGTTCTTCCGGGTAATGCCAGAACCTTTGGTCGCGGAGAAGTACGTTCATTGAAAAAAAGGAAGAGAGCATAAACAGGCCGGTAAACCTAACCTGCTGAAACAGTTGGTAATGCTTCCTTCCCCCTTCTATCTACAAAGCCAGCTAACCATGTTGGCTTTTTTCATTTGTTACGGAGTTCATGATGAATTACTTCGTCTTAGCCACTCACGCCGTCACCGTAGATGGTGAATGGGTTACACCAGAATCTGTTCAACAGGTTGATTTTGATTCATTGCTTTGTATTTACTGCAAACTGCAGATCGGTGTTCAGTTTGATCCTCTGACATCTACAAGAACGTTTGTGCACATACTGAGGCATATCAACAATGTTGCTCGGCTTAAAACATGTCGATTTAACAAGCTCCAAACAGTACCAGAACAAACCTCGCCAAAAACTATCCCACCTCCAGAAATGCGCCTTCTACCTACTAACACGACGATACGGCAATGGCGATGCTGCTGGTGCGATACTCACTGGCATGGGGACAAGGTTTGTCCGAAATGTCGCGACTTGATTTATGTGTTAGACGTTTAAGAGACAGTTTCGGTCGTTAGAGTTCGTAGGTTAAATCTGAGCGTGCCGACATCTACCATTGCCCCTCTTTTACCAGGAAAGGAAATTAGATATATTTCTACAATTCCGGAAATATAGAAACGAGATGCAAATGGAACTTTCAAAAGCAGCAGACACCCTGAAAGAGCTGGGACATCCTACACGACTGAGCGTGTACAGAGAGCTGGTTAAAGCCGGACATGAAGGTTTACCGGTTGGCGAACTGCAGAAACGGCTCGACATCCCTGCCTCTACGCTGAGCCATCATCTCTCATCGCTGATATCAGTTTCTCTGGTACGCCAGGAACGTCAGGGCAGAACGCTTTTTTGCCATGCTCGATATGAAAATCTTGACGCTCTGATTGCCTTCCTGACGGAAGAATGCTGCTCAGGAACTGACGACTGCCTCACCATGCCCCAGAAGACGGAGAAGTAAAATGACAGGTGATCTTAAGAATGTTGATTCGGGTTTGTTCGACACCTCAATCACAGAGGCAAGATTCGGCGTTCCTGCCGTTTCCCATCCTCCACGTATCCTCATGTTGTACGGCTCTGTACGCGAACGTTCCTACAGCCGACTGGCAACTGAGGAAGCTGCAAGGCTGCTGACCGCCATGGGTGCAGAAGTGCGGATCTTCAATCCTTCTGGCTTGCCTCTTCCTGATGATGCGCCTGACTCGCATCCTAAAGTCATGGAACTGCGCGAGCTGGTTCGTTGGTCCGAAGGGATGGTGTGGTGTTCCCCTGAACGCCATGGTGCGATGACCGGCATCATGAAGGCCCAGATTGATTGGATACCGTTATCAGAAGGTGCAGTTCGCCCTTCACAGGGTAAGACACTGGCCGTTATGCAGGTCTGCGGTGGCTCTCAGTCTTTCAATGCCGTAAACCAGATGCGCATTCTTGGCCGCTGGATGCGGATGATCACCATCCCGAATCAGTCCTCTGTCGCAAAAGCCTGGCAGGAGTTTGATGAAGATGGACGCATGAAGCCGTCGTCTTATTACGACCGGATCGTGGATGTGATGGAAGAACTGGTGAAATTTACTCTGCTGACCAGAGGTAGCTCAGCCTATCTCGTTGATCGCTACAGCGAACGAAAAGAGTCTGCAGAAGAACTTTCCCGGCGGGTTAATCAGAGCAAAATTTGAGGGCTGGTATCAGTGATGTAACAGCATTCAACAACTGCATGAGCGTGTTCTGGCGGCAACATGAAGCCGAACTCTCTCGCTTTCTGACATCAAAGACTGGCGATAGCGAAAAAGCAGCAGACCTTCTGCAAGAGCTATTCCTGCGTGCCCGCGCTCATTCAGACAGTTTCTGCGAGATGGATAATCCGCGAGCCTGGCTGTACCGGGCGTCGAGGAATCTGCTGATTGATGAGTACCGCACCACCAGGGAGTTTGTTGATCTGGAAGAAGATGCCCCATTAACAGACGCATCCCCTGATGCAATCTCAACGCTGGATATCTGCCTGCCTGAAACATTACAGGCTTTAAATGACGTTACAGAGCAACATGCAAAGCGTATTGCATTAACACCACTGCAGAACGAAGAACCAGTGGGTGCAGCTCTGCTGGCAAAAATGGCAGACTAATAGATGGGGCTGCGGCCCCATCTTCTGTAGCCAAACTTTTGCTTATACAGATTATAAGTTTAAGTGCTTAACCTGCTGTCGCGAATTCCGGTAGTTTGTAAAACACCATTACTGGAGCAATTCCATGCACATTATCAAAGCTGAAGAACAGCACATTACCGCGATACGCAATATCTATGCTCACCATGTTCTGCATGGTACAGGTAGCTTCGAAACCGAACCTCCGGATACGCAGGAAATGCTTAACCGACTGAGGAACATTCAGTCTCGAGGATTCCCATGGTATGTCGCCCTGCAGGGCGATAAGGTCATCGGCTACTGTTATATTTCCCGTTACCGCGAACGCCATGCTTATCGGTTCACGGTTGAAAATTCGATATATATTGATCCGGCTTATCAGCGACAGGGCGTCGGAAAAGCACTGCTCGATCATGCATTAAAATGGGCCGAATCTCAGGGATATCGTCAGATGATTGCTGTTGTGGGTGACAGCGCTAACGTCGCTTCTGTTGCGCTGCATATCCGCGCAGGATTTACTGAAATAGGCACGTTAAAGGACATTGGTTTCAAACATGGCCGCTGGCTTGACACGGTTTTGCTGCAAATGAAACTGGGTGAAGGGAATAGTACTCTGCCAGAAGATTCAGATCTTATGCTCTGAGGCAGGAATAAGGGGGCGTCTGCCCCCTTTATGTTTATTTCAATCGCTTACCTGTTTCATCAACGACTTTCTCGCCGTCTTCCTTAGCAAATGCGCCTTTTTGCGCATCCGGAAGAATATCCAGTACCACTTCGGAAGGGCGGCAAAGGCGCGTTCCCAACGGTGTCACCACAATCGGGCGGTTAATCAGGATCGGATGCTGAAGCATAAAATCGATTAACTGATCGTCAGTAAACTTGTCTTCGGCAAGCCCCAGTTCTTCATAAGGCTCGACATTTTTACGCAGCAGCGCCCGTACTGTAATCCCCATATCTGCGATAAGTTTGACCAACTCATCGCGTGACGGTGGATTTTCAAGGTAATGAATGACTGTCGGTTCATTACCGCTGTTGCGGATCATCTCCAGCGTATTACGCGACGTGCCGCAGGCTGGGTTGTGATAAATGGTGATGTTGCTCATATCGGTATCTCATTACAAAGTGAAAGAGAGACGTAGCGCCAGCGCGGCTAGCGTTACAAACAGCACAGGCAGAGTCATGACGATCCCGGTGCGGAAATAGTATCCCCAGGTGATGGTCATATTCTTCTGTGAAAGGACATGCAGCCAGAGCAGCGTTGCCAGGCTACCAATAGGTGTAATTTTCGGGCCCAGATCGCAGCCAATCACGTTGGCGTAGATCATCGCTTCTTTGATAACGCCTGTTGCGGTGCTTCCATCGATAGAAAGAGCGCCAACCAGTACGGTAGGCATGTTGTTCATGATGGAAGACAGGAAAGCCGTCAGGAAGCCAGTACCCAGCGTCGCAGCCCAGAGTCCTTTATCCGCCAGTACGTTCAGCACACCGGAAAGGTATTCGGTTAGCCCGGCGTTGCGCAGACCGTAGACCACCAGGTACATCCCCAATGAGAAGATGACGATCTGCCATGGCGCACCGCGCAGCACTTTGCCGGTGTTAATGGCATGGCCTCGTTTAGCTACTGCAAACAGGATCACAGCTCCAACAGCCGCAATTGCACTAACGGGAATACCGAGCGGCTCGAGGACAAAGAACCCAACCAGCAGAAGAATTAAAACTATCCAGCCGGTTCTGAAGGTTGCCAGATCTTTAATCGCCTTTGCCGGTGCTTTCAGGAGAGCCAGGTCGTAAGTCGGTGGAATATCTTTGCGGAAGAACAGATGCAGCATCACCAGCGTGGCGATAATAGCGGCAATATCCACCGGCACCATTACCGACGCATACTCAGTGAAGCCCAGTCCAAAGAAGTCCGCCGAGACGATATTCACCAGGTTCGACACGATAAGCGGCAGGCTGGCCGTATCGGCAATAAAACCGGCAGCCATGACGAATGCCAGCGTGGTGCCTTTGCTGAACCCTAATGCAAGCAGCATGGCGATGACTATCGGCGTCAGAATAAGTGCCGCACCATCGTTGGCAAACAGTGCCGCCACCGCCGCACCGAGCAGAACGATATACGTAAAGAGCAAACGTCCACGACCGTTACCCCAGCGGGAAACGTGCAGCGCTGCCCATTCGAAAAAACCGGACTCATCAAGCAGCAGGCTGATAATAATTACGGCAATAAAGGTCGCCGTCGCGTTCCAGACGATATTCCACACCACCGGAATATCGCCCACATGCACAACGCCTGATATCAGAGCCAGTCCCGCGCCCAGCATTGCACTCCAGCCGATCCCTAATCCCTTCGGTTGCCAGATAACCAAAACAATGGTCAGGACAAAAATAGCGCCTGCCAGTAACATAAAAC
>SKEI01000840.1_pt1 | contig 18618 bp, 13 predicted proteins | sample 4826701 | NCBI WGS metagenome assembly SKEI01 (sample SAMN11008813, study PRJNA524170) | human gut metagenome | biome: Human fecal sample; material: Feces; isolation source: fecal sample from pouch patient p2, p6, p7, p14 | host: Homo sapiens | place: Israel: Tel-Aviv | collected 2016-08-31 | reverse complement strand
ATCCTGTACAGTCATAAGCTGATACAGTCATGGTGAATTTATAATCTTTCATACCAGTCATAGGAAGAGTAGCCATTCCTTCTGGAGCGTTAGCTGCTTCTTCTTCTGTCAGTGCTACCGGACGGATTGCTGCGTGCGGGCAGACATATGCACAACGGTTACACTGGATACAGTTTTCTGGCTGCCATACCGGTACGTTTACTGCGATACCACGTTTTTCGTATGCAGCAGTTCCGGATGGTGTAGTACCATCAACATATTCTGTAAATGCAGATACAGGGAGTGTGTTACCTTCCTGAGCATTGATCTTGCACTGGATGTTGTTTACGAAGTCCTGAGCTTCCTGAGCACCGTGAGTTGCATGAGCCATGAAGAGACCTTCATCTTCTGCATCTTTCCAGCTTTCCGGAACTTTAACTTCTACAACCTGTTTTGCACCGGCATCGATAGCTGCCCAGTTTTTCTGAACAACGTCATCACCTTTACGTCCGTAAGTAGCTTTTGCAGCTGCTTTCATCAGTTCGATTGCCTGCTCTTCCGGAATGATTCCTGTAAGTTTAAAGAATGCAGACTGAAGGATTGTGTTGATACGTGTTGGTCCCATACCAGTTTCGATACCGATCTTAACACCGTCGATGGTGTAGAATTTGATATCATGGTTAGCGATGAATGCTTTTACCTGTCCCGGGAGATGTTTTTCAAGTCCTTCCATATCCCATGCGCAGTTAAGAAGGAATGTACCACCATCAACAAGTTCCTGAACCATGTTATATTTGTTTACATAGGACGGATTGTGACATGCAACAAAGTTTGCTTTGTGGATCAGGTATGTGGATTTGATCGGTTTCTTACCGAAACGAAGGTGAGACATTGTAACACCGCCGGACTTCTTGGAGTCATAATCAAAATATGCCTGAGCATACATATCTGTATTGTCACCAATGATCTTGATGGAGTTTTTGTTAGCACCTACAGTACCATCAGCTCCAAGTCCCCAGAACTTACAGTTTGTAGTTCCTTCTGGTGTTGTAACAATCGGAGCACCTGTTTCAAGAGAAAGGTTTGTAACGTCATCAACGATACCGATTGTGAATTTTTCTTTTGTTGTGTTCTCATATACTGCAACGATCTGTGCCGGTGTAGTATCTTTGGAACCAAGTCCATAACGTCCTGTAAAGATCTTAACATCTTTAAACTTGCTGTCTTTTAATGCAGCAACAACGTCAAGGTACAGAGGCTCGCCAAGTGCTCCTGGCTCTTTTGTTCTGTCAAGAACGCTGATCTGTTTTACAGAATCCGGAATAGCATCGATCAGTGCCTGTGCACAGAATGGTCTGTAAAGACGAACTTTAACAACACCAACTTTTTTGCCTGCTGCTGCAAGGTAATCGATTGTCTCTTCGATTGTATCGTTTACGGAACCCATAGCGATGATGATGTGTTCAGCATCCTCAGCTCCATAGTAGTTGAACAGTTTGTAATCTGTTCCGATCTTTTCATTAACTTTGTCCATGTATTCCTGAACTACTGCCGGAAGAGCATCATAGAACGGGTTACATGCTTCTCTTGCCTGGAAGAAGATATCAGGGTTCTGAGCTGAACCTCTCTGACATGGATGATTCGGATTAAGCGCATGGTCACGGAATGCCTGGATAGCATCCATATCTGCCATATCCTTCAGATCTTCATAATCCCATGTTTCAATCTTCTGGATCTCGTGAGATGTACGGAATCCATCGAAGAAGTTGATGAACGGAACTTTACCTTTGATTGCTGCCAGATGAGCAACTGGTGTCAGGTCCATAACTTCCTGTACAGATGATTCGCAGAGCATTGCACATCCGGTCTGACGACAGGCCATAACGTCGGAATGGTCTCCGAAAATGGAAAGTGCATGAGAAGCAAGTGCACGAGCGGATACATTGATAACGCCCGGAAGCTGCTCACCAGCGATTTTGTAAAGGTTCGGGATCATCAGAAGAAGACCCTGGGATGCAGTATAAGTAGTTGTCAGGGCACCTGCTGCCAGAGATCCGTGTACTGCACCTGCAGCACCTGCCTCAGACTGCATCTCTGTAACCTGTACTTCCTGTCCAAAGATGTTCTTTCTTCCCTGAGTTGCCCACTCATCTGTTGCTTCCGCCATAACAGATGAAGGAGTGATCGGGTAGATAGCAGCTACATCTGAATATGCATAAGAAGCATGAGCGGCTGCATGGTTACCATCCATGGTTTTCATCTTTCTTGCCATAGTTTGTTTTCCTCCTTAAAGGTATGATGAAAATTTTTATTTATTTCAGACCACTGAAACGGTCTAAAAGTCCACTGGTTATTATAGCATACACTATTGCGATTGTCCAATCGGGATTACGCATTTTCTGTATCTATTTACATACAAAAAAGTTAGCCATTTATAAGTTTTTTCAGGGATTTTCGCTTCAGCATCCTGCACAGTTCTTCCTGAATTTCCGCGAGTTCACAGTGAACAGAACAGTTCTGTCCGTCTGCGCTGTTCCTGGCACAGTCATAGCCAGGTTCCAGGCAGTCAATGATAAACATTCCCGGATCGATCGTTGTATAAACATCATAAAGTGTTATCTGATCAAGATCACAGTTCAGAGAATATCCCCCATGAACACCACGATACCCTCTGACCATTCCTGATTTCTGCAGTTTTTTCAGGATTTTGTATGCAAAAGGTGCTGTGATCAGTTCTTTTTCACAGATTTCATTTACGCTGACTCTCTTTTCCTCTGCCATTGCGCGGAGCACCCGCACAGCATAATCGCATTCTCTGGTTATCAACATACTCTGTTTCCTCTTTCCATTACCCGTAACTCTCCAGCAAACTTTCTTAAATTATAGCAATTCCTCTGTGTAAATTCAATGTTTTTATGATTTAAGGCTTGCAAAATCTCCACTTTACTGTAAAATGGGAATGAATGGCCAAAAACAGGCCAGTTACTGTTCAATGATCGAAAACTTAATTCGAAACCATAATGAAGAAAAGAGGTACCTTATGATTTCAGCAAATAATATCACTTTACGTGTTGGCAAAAAAGCCCTCTTTGAGGATGTCAACATCAAATTTACCGAAGGCAACTGCTACGGTCTGATCGGAGCAAACGGTGCCGGTAAATCTACTTTCCTTAAAATCCTTTCCGGACAGCTCGAACCGACCAATGGAGATATTGTGATCACTCCTGGCCAGCGACTCTCCTTCCTGCAGCAGGACCACTTCAAATATGATTCCTTCAACGTACTGGATACCGTTATCATGGGAAATGCCAGACTTTATGAAATCATGAAGGAAAAAGAGGCGATCTATGCAAAGGAAGATTTTACAGATGAAGACGGTATCCGTGCCAGCGAACTTGAAGGTGAATTCGCAGAGATGAACGGATGGGAGGCAGAGTCTGATGCTGCTACTCTTCTGAACGGACTTGGCATCGAATCCGAGCTCCACTATACACAGATGGCTGACCTGACCGGCAGCCAGAAAGTCAAAGTTCTTCTTGCACAGGCTCTGTTCGGCAATCCGGACATTCTTCTTCTCGATGAGCCTACCAACCATCTGGATCTTCCGGCAATCGAATGGCTCGAAGAATTTCTGATCAACTTTGACAATACTGTCATCGTTGTATCCCATGACCGTTATTTTCTTAATAAGGTCTGCACACATACTGCCGATATTGACTATGGCAAGATCCAGCTGTATGCCGGAAACTATGATTTCTGGTTTGAATCCAGCCAGCTTCTTATCAAACAGATGAAAGAAGCCAACAAAAAGAAAGAGGAAAAAATCAAAGAGCTGCAGGAATTTATTTCCCGATTCAGTGCCAACGCTTCCAAATCCAAACAGGCAACCTCCCGTAAGCGTGCACTGGAAAAAATCCAGCTGGATGATATGCGTCCTTCCAGTCGTAAGTATCCATACATCGACTTCCGTCCAAACCGCGAGATTGGCAATGAAGTGCTTATGGGCGAAAACCTCTCCAAGACTATTGATGGCGTAAAAGTTCTGGACAATATCAGCTTTACTCTCGGTCATGACGATAAAGTTGCATTTGTTGGTGCCAATGAACAGGCCATTACTACTTTTTTCCGTATCCTTGTCGGTGAACTGGAGCCAGACGAAGGAAGTTACAAATGGGGTGTCACCACTTCTCAGGCATATTTTCCAAAAGACAATACACAGGAATTTGACAATGATCTCACGATCACAGACTGGCTGACACAGTATTCTGAAATCAAAGATGCTACTTATGTCCGCGGTTTCCTTGGCAGAATGCTCTTTCCTGGTGAAGACGGCGTAAAAAAAGTACGTGTTCTTTCCGGTGGTGAAAAAGTCCGCTGCCTGTTGTCCAAAATGATGATTTCCGGTGCTAATATCCTGATTCTTGATGAACCTACCAACCATCTGGACATGGAATCTATTACTGCATTGAACAATGGACTGATCAAATTTCCGGGAGTTATCCTTTTTACTTCCCATGACCATCAGTTCGTGCAGACAACCGCCAACCGTATCATGGAGATCCTTCCTGACGGTAAGCTGATTGACAAGATCACCACCTATGACGAATATCTGGCAAGCGACGAAATGGCGAAGAAACGTCACGTCTTCCAGGTTAACGAAGAAGATGCTGCCGATAACTAGAATTTCATACTGCAGTTTTACTGCATGACAAAAGCTCCCGTTTTTAATGATCGGGAGCTTTTGCAGCTTACTGTTTACAGTATTTTTTATTTCATTGTGATATCCGCCAGTTTTCCATTTGTCACTTTCAAAAGTGCAGCAAGCGAAACTTTCAGCGTCAGTCCGACGCGGCCTCCACTTACATATATTTCTTCAAACCCACCCGCGGATGCATCAAACACGACCGGATATGGTTTTTTCATCCCAAGCGGACTGCATCCGCCTCTTACATAGCCTGTAATTTTCAGAATATCCTTAACATGGATCATATCCACAGCCTTCTCTCCAACTGCTTTCGCAGCCGCCTTACGATCCACTTCTTTTTCGATCGGTACTACAAATACATAGTATCCGCCGCTTTTCCCTTCCATAACCAGTGTTTTAAAAGACTGTTCATATGGTGCCCCAATCAGATCTGCACTGTGAAGTCCATCAATAAACTCATCACATTCATATGGAAATGCTTCATATTTCACTTTCTGACGATCCAGCATTCTCATCGCATTTGTCTTAGCTTCTTTTGCCATGTTGTCCTTCTTTCCTGCCTTCTACCCGGCATCTTTACTGTTACTTTCTTTTTTTATGTGTATCATCACGTCTGGATATCTTTTTCCAGAGTTCTTCTCCCTCCCGGTCGTCTTCGTCCATCATTTCTCTCAGCACTTCCTCATCCAGTTCATCCTCATCAATTACAACCGGTTCTTCATAGTCATCATTCATTGGATGATAGGAATCTTCTGTATCAAAAGATCCCAGCGGAAGATCAATTTCTTTCTGTCTGCTCTTTCTCGGTCGGTACGGAATTGTTTTTTCTGATTCAGGTGCCACCGCATCCTTTTTATGTTTTCTTCCTTTATTTTTTTCAAGTCTAAAATCTACCTGCTGCGCACTCCGAGATGCTTTATGAGAACTGTTCTGCGCTCTTCCCGGCGTATGCTTCACATTTTGTCTCTGTGCCGATGTTCTTCTGACTTCTTTCTGCGCCTTTCTTTCTGATTTCTGTGGCATATAATCCCTGAAATCCACATAATCAGAACTGTCCTGTCCATCGTTATACGCATCCTCTTCGTACTCTTCTTCCTCGTCATCATCTTTGCGCCTGTTTGTCGCAAACTGAATCAGCATTCCAAGAAGTGCAAATCCTGCACTCAGTCCCAGACCATACGGAATATCCGCCAGTCCGCCTAATTTTGCAGCAGAAAAGCCTGCCATCGCACCTCCCAGAAGGCTTGTCCCAATGATCAGAACTTCTCTCGCCTGCTTCATAGCCAGCACACCAAGGCCCACTCCCAGAAGGAGACAGAAAAAGAATACCAACGAAGTAGTTGGATGAAAAACATAAATACCAAGTCCAATTCCAATGCCTGCTCCCAGAATAAAAATTCCAATCTTATAGCTCACAAATGCGATCACGGCCAGTAGTACACCCGCTCCAACCATAAAAGCCGCATACATATATTTCTCTGTCACACCACCGGTATACGCTGCACCAAATCCAATTCCAGCTCCAATGACAAAACCACAGAGCATCATCCAGAAACGCAGAAGCCGATATCCCAGAATACAGTTGATCACTCCAAAAATCAGCAGTACTGTAAAACCGATCATCGAAAAACTGGATATAGACGGTACTGTCCGCGTATTCTCAATCATATTCATAATCTGCTGCAAAATATCATTCATAAAAATATCTCCTCTAAAACATAAAATATATCGTTTTCAGATTATCCAGAATACCATAATGATACTCTACTGTACTGAGCCCATACATTTTCAGATAATATTCAGCAACTTTCTGAACATATCCTTCCTGTATCCACTGCTGACATGCTTCGTCAAAAGCTTCCTGCGAAGTAAATTTGAAACGTACTACCGCAGCTCCGTTCTCAAGACGCATACAGCAGAAATCATAAATCTGCTGTTCATCATATGTATCAAAACATGCCTGATTCAGCACATAAAAATTAAGATCCGTCGCAGTACACTCCGGAACCGGAAATTCATCGGATGCTGTATATAATTGCTCATATTCCTGTGGAAAAGGACACAGATAATCATAAATTGTTGTCTTATGTTCTTCCAGAGAAACCGCACCGCCTTCCAGAAATGCCGGCTGATCCCCGTTTGTAGCATCTACATAATATTGCTCACCGTTAATTTCTACGATATTCCAGGCATGTCCTTCATCACTGTCCCTCGCATTTCCCTCTACATAAATACACGGAACTCCAAGCTGTTCCAAAAGATACTGTACCGCCCTCGCATATCCGGCACACACAGCTTTCTTTTTCCAGAAAATGCCTGCAATATTCTGGTCATCCTCCGATGCTTCATACTCTGCATGATCTATCAGATACGTATAAACTGTTTTGACCTTATCATAAGCAGACATATCCTGTGTAATCTGCTCTTTCACTTCTTCCAGCGCATGTTCCATGAATGCCATAATTTCCTGAATTTCCTGATCTGTATACGTATATCCAGGTGAAAATCTGCAATAATCAGTTCCTTTATACGCAGTCGTATATACTTCCTCACGATTGTGCACCCAGAAAAGTTCCGGATGATCCTTCAGCAATGCATGGTAAACTTTGCTGATCAGCTGTTCATTCGAAGATGTCAGATAAAACTCATCTTGTCTCTCCTGTATTCCACTCAGCATTTCACGATATATTTTCTTCTCATCTTCTGTCAGCAATCCAAAATAATATTCCCTGTAATTGTCATCGGTCTGCAGAATCTCCTGTTTTCTTAATGACCTGACTTCAGCAGGTTCCTGAGAAAGAAGATCACTCTGCCAGATGACACCCATAAACAGGACAATCAAAACGCAGAAAACTCTGCGTCCAAATCTTCTTTTTTTCTTCATCTGTCACTCCCTTATCTCCTGTACAGTCTTATATTATCAGACTTCTGCCATCAATAAAAGAGCTTGCTGTAAAAAACCGAACGACTCTTTCGAATCGTCCGGCCTTGTTTATCATCAATCTTCAAAAGTAACCTGAATATCACTGTTATCCGGTTTTTGCGGAAGAATTTCCGCAGAACTTCCGGAAACCGAAACATTCTGATTCAGGATTTCATCCAGCGTATCTGTCACTTCCACACTACCCGTCGCATAATTGGAAGTCGTCTGATTTTCGGATTCATCACTCATATCCTCAAATGTTATCTCAACATCCTCAGCCGCATCAGCAGGTGCTGTAATTGTTTCCGCTGTATCATATGTTGCTGTATCCTTCACATTCAATCCATCACTGAGAGAGTTTGTTGTTTCTGCCACAAGTGTTGCTGACGTTGTTATATTATCCGTTATCAGATCTGTTTCTGCATTGTCTGCACTTGCACCCTGGTTTTCCATCTCTGCAACTTCCGTCTGTGTAGGATAGAAGGAAGGCTGACGGATATAACGGAAACTTGCACCATAAGCTTCTCCAACTGTTACTCCATTCTTACTGGAAGAACAGTGTACTGCGATCCAGTCGCCTGCATCTGTCTTGCCACAGATAATACCTACATGGTTATTACTGCCCGCTTCCGGTCCATTCTGGAATACAAGGTCACCCGGCTGCGCATCCTGTTCACTGACAACATTGGCATTCTCCCACTGTTCAGAAGTACCGTCTCCCACACTGCTCTGCATACCCTGATTCAGATATCCATTGATCACTGACCATGTAACAAATCCACTGCAATCAAGACCATATGCACGGACAGTTCCACTGCTGGCACTGCCTGCTACAGATACTTTTTCGGCAGAACCCCAACTGGAGTCTTTACCGATCTGCGTTGATTTGCCGCCCCAGAAATATCCAACTTCACCTACCAGTGAATATGCTGCAGTAATGACATTTACACGTTCTTCAGAAACATCATCCCCGACACTCTGACGTACAAATCCTTTCGCATCTGTAACGATCGCACAGAGCAGCTTGCAATCTGTTTCTACATATTTCTTAAGTACTGTCCTATTTTCCTGAGAAATATTATTCTGTTTAATATAATGGTTAATGTGATAGTTTCCATAAGAAACATGTGTAATGCTTTCTTTATCACGGACAACCGGATTCATCTCAGCAAAGATCTTTGCCAGTTCATCCTTCGCTGATGAATCAAGAGTGAACTCCGTGTTTCCTTCCTGGCTCTGCTCATAAACATAGATTGCCAGGATATCCTGCCAGTTACGCACGAGCAGAGAATCTGCTGAAGTCGTCAGGCCGTCAGCCCTGCTGTCGCTAGCGTCTGTCAGTTTGTTTTTTTCTTTATATTCTTTTTCAATTTCATCCATCACAGAAGAAAAATCATCAGAAAAAGAAAGCTGATAATTATTTTTCAGACTGTCCAGATAAAATTCTTTGCCTGCATGAAGGTTCGACACATAATAAACCGGTGTTCCTGTCTTGCCTGTAACATTTCCACTTCCATCAGAAATATCTGTTGCATTCCCCGCATCCTTCTGATTCTTCTGCAATTCTGCAATCTTGCTTTCAAAACCAACAAGAAGATCGTAATTTGTAACAAACTTCTTCTGGTCTTCCGGCAGGCTGTCATATTCTGCTCTGAGTTCTTTTACCTTTGCCGCATGATTTACTGTAAGTGTCTCCTTCGCAAGTGCATTGATCTTTGCTACCAGATTCTTTGCAGCTTCAGATTCTGTTACATTTGTCGGTGCCGGACTCGGTGTTGCAGTTGGATCCGACGGTGTCACAGTCGGATCCGGTGTTGCAGTTGGATCCGATGGCGTCACAGTCGGTGCCGGACTCGGTGTTGCAGTTGGGTCCGATGGCGTCACAGTCGGCTCCGGTGTCGGCGTATCTGGTTCCGGTGTTGGTGTATCCGGTTCTGGCGTCGGCGTATCTGGCTCCGGTGCCGGTGTGTCCGGTTCTGGTGCCGGTGTGTTCGGCTCCGGTGCCGGTGTGTTCGGTTCCGGTGCCGGTGTATCACTTCCATCAGAGATTACCTCACCACTTCCATCGCCCAAATCGCTTGCAGTTTCTATATGCTCATCCGCAGCCATGACTGACATCGGACTGGTTAAAACCATTGTAGATAAAATTGTTACACATAAACTTCTGGTCAGATATTTGTTCTTCATTCTGGTAAAATTGCTCCCTTCTGTCAAGAACATATCTTTATTCCCCTTATAAAGGTATGTTTCTCACTGCTAACTTACTTACACAATAACTGTGGTTAGTTTAGCATAAATTTCCATAAAAATCAACCGCCGGGATAAATACCCCGACGGTTTCTGGATAAAATTCACATTCTTTTCATATTTACATAACTGCATAAGCATAATCTGCTATGCCATTCTTCCGGCATAACTGAAACAGTCCCTGAAATACCTGATAGCACACAGTGAGGATATAATGAATATCATCATCTATATTTCTCTTACAGTTCAGATATCTCCTGTGATGTTCCTTAATGTACTGTAGAAGCTGATTCAGCGTCTCAAAATGGATTTCCTTCTCCGTATACACATCAGCCTTACCTTCCAGAACAAATGCTTTCAGCTCGTTCTTCAGATGCTTTTCATAGGTGTTGTGCTGATAAAGTGTACCATCAAACGTCTTATTATGTGGAAAAGTAAAATAATCTGCTATATAATGCATGACCTCTCCGGATCTCCGCCAGAATACCCTGTCATTATACCCGGCCCCTGACTGAACCAGTCGTCGTATCTTACCCTGAACCTCATCAAAAGTACCGAAATACTCATGTCTCTTGGTTACAAATGAAGGCTGGATGTCCGGCAGGATATTGCCAAGACAAAATGCTTTTCTATGTGACTGTAAACTTTCATTAGCCGGCATCTGATCTGCCAGATACCTTGCCAATAATATGTGTGATTTCTTACGCACAATAAACACTTCTTTCTCTGATAAAAAACAGTTTACCGTAACCATATCTACTATAGCAGATTTACCTTTTTAATTCAAATAAAGTTTTTATAAAATCCTGACACTTTTTGGTACAAAATCATCTTTTCAAGACACCAAGCGCCATACTGTGCTGCGCAGCATGTCTTTTTTCAACCAGTGTTCTTGGATATCCAACTACTCCATTGTTATCATACGGATCATTAAAATAATACTTTTCTTCATCATATCCCACCAGCAGCATACAATGTTCGTTCGAGGTCCAGCAAAATCGTTCTCCTGTATCCAGAAGTTTCCACTCCGGTCCCGGAATTTCCTTACGCATGTTGATACATGCCCAGAATACCACCGGCATATCCTGATCGATATACTTTTTCAGAAGTGTCTCTGTCGATGTTCCCGTCTCATCCAGAAATTCATAATGATCCCCTGCGGCTTTTGCAAGCGCTTTCTGAAGTCCTCTCGCATAAATCCCATAAGATTCTTCATCATAAGGATTTCCACAGAAAAATTTATTCGGATCCGGACCATACAGAACACCATCCCGTATTTCCACCTCTCGGCACTCAAGACAGTTCTGAATAAACTCATCTACCGTAATCTCATAGCCAAGATACTTCAATAACATAACTGCCGAAACGCTCTCGCATCCAGTTGGATATTTTATGCTCTGGTCAATATATGGTACCTGAATCTTACGCACTTGCTTTTGTCTCCTCTTCTTTGGAAGATGTGATTTTTTTGATCACTGTAAGCGTAAGCAGAAGCAGGATCAGGCTGATTCCAAGAACCACCCACCAGATATGTACAAATCCGGCAATGATATACCCGATAAAGGAGATCACTGCAACTACTGCTGCATACTGCATCTGCGTAGTTACGTGATTGATATGATTTGACTGTGCCCCTGCTGAAGACATAACTGTAGTATCAGAAATCGGAGAAACATGGTCACCACAGACTGCTCCTGCCAGAACTGCTGATACAGAAATGATCATCATCTGAAGATTTTCAGAACCCGGGAACATTGCGATCGCGATCGGAACCAGGATTGCAAAAGTTCCCCAGCTTGTTCCTGTTGAAAAAGAAAGGAACACAGCAACTACAAACAAGATTGCCGGAAGGATCACACTTGCAGATGCATTACTTCCAACGATATTTTTGACAAAAGTACTGATTTCCAGTGCATCGCCCATGCCTTTCAGTGACCATGCAAAGATCAGAATTGCAATTGCAGGAATCATCATCTTGAATCCCTCTACAAAGCTGTCCATAAATCCCTTAAAGGTAACCACTTTGCGTGGAAGATAAAGAATCAGCATAAAAAATACCGTGATCATCGTAGCAAAGATCAAGCTGGTCTCTGCATCGCAACCAGAAAAAGCAGTCACGATATCTGTTGCTCCACCAAGGAATCCTGTATAGATCATTGCCCCGATTGCAGATACGATAAGTACCAGTACCGGCAGCACAAGATCGATGACTTTTCCATTTGCTGAGATTTCTTCGTCTTTAACCTGATCAAATTCCTCTCCACCTGAAGTAAAAAGATCTCCTCTGGCCGCATTGCGTTCATGTACCTTCATCAGACCAAAATCCAGTCCGGTCATGATGATGAAAACTACCATCACAAGTGTCAGGATCGCATACAGATTATACGGAATCGTTGACAGGAACAGCTGAAATCCTGTAATACCAGCATCATCCGGCACATAAGAATTGACAGCTGCCGCCCAGCTGGAAATCGGTGCGATAATACATACCGGTGCAGCTGTTGCATCAATAATATATGCCAGTTTGGCTCTGGATACCTTGTAACGGTCTGTGACAGGTCTCATAACAGAACCAACTGTCAGGCAGTTAAAATAATCATCCACAAAGATCAGTACGCCAAGACCTGTCGTTGCCAGCATTGCACTTTTCTTAGTCTTGATCTTACTTCCCGCCCATTTGCCATAAGCTGCCGATCCGCCTGATTTTGACATCAGGACGATGATCATTCCAAGCAGTACATCAAAGATCAAAATATTCAGATTCATACTGTTCTTCATGATATCAAAGAATGCCACAAATGCATTCCACGGATGAAAGCCGGTATACAGCAGTGCCCCTGCTGCCACCCCGATAAAAAGCGAACTGTACACTTCCTTGGTTACTAATGCCAGCACGATTGCCAGCAATGGCGGTACCAGTGACCACCATGTTCCGATAAACATCGAACCATCCATTTTATTTTCCCCCTACATATTATATTTTTCAATGCTTTAAATCTATTATACACTACCATATTTGTCCTGTACACCAAAAAAGTGAGAAGCCCGGTGGAAATATTCTCCAGGTTTCGCACTTTCTTTATAATATTCTTTAATCCATCAAACTACTCGGCCTTTTTACTCAAACGAAATACTGTCAAAATCCGGTGTTCCCATCAGGTCGAACGGAGTACTCTGGTATACGTAATAATTCAGCCAGTTTGTATACAGATTATTGGCATGAGCTCTCCAGAGAAGCAACGGTCTGTTTTCCGGATCATTATCTTTGTAATAATTCTTCGGAAGATCGATTTGAAGTCCCTTTCCTACATCTCTCTTATATTCTCCATCCAGTGTCACACGGTCATATTCCGGATGTCCCATGACAAAAATCTTACGTCCCCCCTGCGCCATTGCAAGAAAAAGCCCCGCCTCCTCAGATTCTGCAAGAATCGTGATATCTTTACATGCACGGATATCTTCGATTGGAACCTCTGTATGTCTGGAATGTGGTGCAAGAAAAGCATCATCAAATCCTCTGACCAGCGGGATTTTACGATTCAGAACTTTGTGCCAGAAGAGACCAAACATTTTGTGATCGAGCTGACGTTTCTGAAGTCCGTAAAAATGATACAGACTTGCCTGTGCAGCCCAGCACAGAAAAATCGTAGATGTCACATGACTTTCTGTCCAGTCCATGATCTCTGTCAGCTCGTTCCAGTAATCCACTTCTTCAAACTCCATCTGTTCTACCGGTGCTCCTGTCACGATCATTCCATCAAACTTCATATCTTTGAGTTCCGAAAAAGTCTGATAAAATTTATTCAGATGATTGGCAGACGTATTTTTTGCCTGATGGCTCTCAACTGCCATAAAAGTCACGTCCACCTGTAATGGTGTGTTTGACAGAGACCGCAGAAGCTGCAGTTCTGTTTCTTCTTTCAGAGGCATCAGATTCAGGATCAGAATCTGAAGTGGGCGAATGTCCTGGTGTACCGCCCTTCCCTCATCCATGACAAATATATTTTCTCTTTCAAGAATTTCTTTTACCGGTAAATCTCCCTGTATCTTAATCGGCATTTTCTGTTCCTCCTTTTGTCCAATTACAAATTTTTCAAGAATCCCGCCACTGATATAATTTTGTTGCTCACCACCTGCAGAGGTGGAGTCATCTCATATCTGATATAATCTTTTATCTTTCTGCCAGTTTCAGGAAATCTTCCTCTGACAGAATCGGAATTCCAAGTTCCCGGGCTTTTTTATTTTTTGATGAATTCGAAGTCACATCATTATTGATCAGATAATTTGTCTTACCCGTCACCGAACCGGTTACTTTGCCGCCCAGTGATTCGATCAGATTTTTGGCTTCTCCTCTGTTACTGAAATGTTCCAGACTTCCGGTAATGACAAAGTTCATTCCTGCAAAGATCTGCTCACCGGAAATTTCTTCCTTATTAATATGAAGATATTTCAGCAGATGATCTACTTTTTGATTATTCTCCGGATTACTGAAATACTTTGTCAGACTCTTTGCTATGACCGGTCCGATTCCATCGATCGCACTGATTTCTTCTTCATCTGCTGAACGGATCTTGTCCAGATCATCATCAAAATGCCGACAGATTACTTTTGCATTGGAAAGTCCGATATTTGCGATTCCAAGACTGTAGATTACTTTTGCAAGTGTTGTTTCTTCTGCCTTCTCAATGCTGTTCATCAGGTTTTCATAGGACTTTTCTCCAAAGCCTTCCATCGTTACGATCTCATCACGAAACTTTTCTATCTCAAAGATATCTCCGAAGTTGTGTATAAAACCTTTTGCAATAAATTTTTCCAGCGTTGCCTCTGACAGTCCGTCAATATTCATGGCATCTCTGCTTACAAACAAAGTAAATGCCTTGATCTTTTTTGCCGCACAGTCCGGATTCATACAGTAAAGTGCCTCTACATCATTTTCCCTGATCACTCTGGCTTCCTGACCGCATGCCGGACAGATTTCCGGTATTTCCAGATTACTACTTCGTGTCAGATTCTCAGCAATCTGTGGAATGATCATATTTGCTTTATATACCTGGATCGTATCCCCAATTCCCAGCTGCAGATCTTTCACGATACTCACATTATGCACGCTGGCACGGCTGACTGTCGTTCCCTCCAGTTCGACCGGATCAAATACGGCAACCGGATTAATGAGACCTGTCCTTGAAGGACTCCATTCAATTTCACGAAGTGTCGTCTCCCTCACTTCATCGGCCCATTTAAAAGCAAACGCATTCCGGGGAAATTTCGCAGTACTTCCGAGTGATTCTCCATAGGCAATATCATCATATAATGCAACGAGCCCATCTGATGGAAAATCATTTTTCTCGATCGCATGTGCAAAGTAATCCATTGCTTCGTCCAGATTCTCTCCTGTGACCATACGATATTCTACTACTTCAAATCCCTGTCTTCTAAGCCATTCCATCTGATATTTTCTGGAATTATGCATATCTACATCCTGTGCAGAAACCAGAGCAAATGCATAAAAGCGTACATTTCTTTCTGCCGTGATCTGATTATTCAGCTGTCGAACCGAACCACTGCAGAGATTTCGAGGATTTTTGTACTTTGCATCTACATCTTCGATCGTATCATTGATCTTTTCAAAATCAGAATAAGTAATGATGGCTTCCCCTCTCAGGACCAGTCTGCCCCGGTACGCAATTTTCAGCGGAATGTTCTTAAATACTTTTGCATTATTTGTAATTACCTCTCCCACGGTACCATTTCCTCTGGTAACGGCTTTAAGCAATTCTCCATTTTCATATGTGAGAACGATCGTAAGCCCATCCATCTTCCAGGAAAGCAAAGTTGGATGTGTCCCGATAAACGCTCTTAAAACGTCTCTGTCCTTAGTCTTATCCAACGAAAGCATTGGAGACTCATGCGTTTCCTTTGGCAGTACATCGACTGCCTCATACCCCACATTAACAGTTGGGCTGTCTGCCAGAACGATTCCTGTTTCCTTTTCCATTTTTTCCAGTTGATCGTACAGTGCGTCGTACTCTCTGTTGCTCATGATCTCCCGGTCTTCCTGATAGTATGCCTTTGCCGCTTCGTTCAGCTTCTGCACCAGTTCTTTTATTTGTTCTGCCGCTGATGTTTCCATGCTGTCCTCCTGTTCTGATTACTGTCTCACTGGAAGAATCCCGTATCAATTCATTCAGTTTCTTCCATTCATCTCCACATATTTCCCGATATTCTCCACATTTCAGGCCGTCCAGTATAAGATTCATGATACGGATACGTTTCAATGTACATACATGATATCCCAGATATTCACACATTCTTCTGATCTGGCGATTCAATCCCTGTGTTAATATGATAGAAAAGCTTTTATCACCGGTCTTATATACCGTACATGGTCGTGTCACAGTCCCCAGAATCGGGACACCACTGCTCATCTTTCTGATAAAAGTTTCTGTAATTTTTTTGTCCACAGTTACTTCATATTCTTTCTCATGGTAGTTACCTGCACGCATGATACGATTAACCAGGTCACCCTGATTCGTCAGTAAAAGCAGTCCCTCTGAATCTTTGTCCAGACGTCCTACCGGATATACTCTCACCGGATAATCCAGGAACTCTGTTACTGTCGTTTCCTGTCGCTGCTTTTTTGTACTGCACACAATACCCCTTGGCTTATAAAAAAGCAGAAGTACCTGCCTGGTCTCTGCCTTCACCGGTCTGCCATCCAAAAAAACCTCGGCATCTGCTGGAATCCTTTCTCCAGTACCGATTTCTTTTCCTGCAACCGTAACCCGTCCGGCATCTGTCAGCTGGTCTGCTTCTCTTCTTGAACATACTCCTGCCGCACTCAGGTATTTATTTATTCTTATTGTAGTCTGATCTGTTGTTATCCTTTTTTCGTCCATTATTCTATTATATAGTTTTTTCTTTTTGTCCGCAACCGAGACCTTGTTTTTTTTTACCACATATTGTATGATAAAATTATTGTTTTATCATTTCAGATACACAAAGGAGGGAAATTATGTCTGATAAGAAACGACACCTGAATCCCCTGCTGCTTCTGATTGCGATTTTATTGTGTCTGTCTGCAGGATTTTTATTCCGTCGAACTTCTTTTGATGCGAATTACAAAATTCCTGCCAGACATTCCTCTGTAATAAAAAAATCCAAGGTCACACCAACGCCTGTTCCTACCCAGAAACCAAAGGCAAACGTCAGCATTTCTGCTACACCGACCATTACGGTCGAGCCTTCTGTCTCTCCTTCTGAATCCATATCACAAGATGAGACATCCCCGGAGGCAAGCCTTGGAGTCTGGACTTCAAGCGGCAGCAACTGGATGTTTATGGTTGACGGTGTTCCTTACACAGGCTGGCTGATCGATACTGACGGCAAACATTATTTCTTTGATAAAGATGGTATCATGCAGACCGGATGGGTGGATGATAATGGCAAACGTTATTACATGGATCTGGATGGTATCATGCAGACCGGAACGATCACAGTAGATGATCAAAATTATGAACTACAGGCAGACGGTTCTCTAAAAAAATAAGCATTGAAAAAGACACAGGATCCATCCCGTGTCTTTTATTCTGTCTAAATATTTTACTGAAGCAATCCACTGTATACATATCCGGTCTGACCATCATATTCAATCTGGATCCAGTCACCTTCCTGTCCCATTTTCTGAACCTGATCCCCTTCGTCAAGACCACCAATAATTTCACTGTCACTATTTGCTTCAGCTCTGACATTACACCCTTCTGTAACTGTCAGCATTGTGCCGTCTGCACTCGTCTCAGAAGAAGAAGTATCTGCTTCTTCACCCAGTCCGTCAAGGAACTGTGCAAGAGCTGTGTCATCCTTCTGTGCCTGCTCATATTCTGCCTGCACCTCAGCTGTAAGCTTCTTTACATCTTCATCAGATTTCAGCGAATCCATATAAGTGGAAACTGTTGTGTTCTGTTCAAGGTCACCCAAAATTCTATAGGTACCATCGCTGTCTTTTACAACATAAGAACTCCAAAGAGACGGTGCCGGTGTATCAATCCCCTTACAGATGAAACTTCCTTTCGTATATACAACATACGAATTGTCGTCCATCCCTTTCTTCATATACACTTTGCTGACTTGATATCCTTCAATATAATCCTTTGCATTTGTGATTCTGGATTCATCAGAAGGTGTCAGATTATTTACCAGTGTTCTTAATGTCGTAATATCTTTTTCCCCTAAAGCCTTGTAGTAGCTGTTCATAAGTGCAGTAACTTCTTCACTGCCATCCTCCAAGGGATTCGTGTCTTCTTCTTTCTTCCCGTCGTTTGTCTCCCCATCATCTTCCGGAGAAGAAGGATCATTTCCCTGGCTGTTGTCCTGTGCTGTAGTTTGTTCTCCGTCCGAAGTCCCCTTTCCACTTCCGGTACAAGCACGTATGCTAAAGAACAATACAGCTACGATTATCAAAATCACTCCGCCAAGCATAAAATAGCGAAGGTTATCTGATAACCATTCCCTGAAATTATCCAAGTTCTTGTCCTCCTTAATTATTACTGTTCACTTTGTTCACAGTAACTTACAACGCACCGAGGCAGACCCATTACCTCGTGCAACACACCTGAAGGGAATCGAACCCCCGCACATGGTACCGGAAACCACTGCTCTATCCACTGAGCTACAGGTGCAAGCTTTTCCTAAAGCTTTTTATAATATAGCACATATTTGAGTATTTGTAAAGTTTTTGAATTATTCCTACTTTTTCAACTATTAATTC
>SKEI01000831.1_pt1 | contig 18682 bp, 15 predicted proteins | sample 4826701 | NCBI WGS metagenome assembly SKEI01 (sample SAMN11008813, study PRJNA524170) | human gut metagenome | biome: Human fecal sample; material: Feces; isolation source: fecal sample from pouch patient p2, p6, p7, p14 | host: Homo sapiens | place: Israel: Tel-Aviv | collected 2016-08-31 | reverse complement strand
AAGCAGTCTATACAGCTATGAGTTCACCGGAAGATAAACAACACGATGCGTTTCTTGCAACAGACTGTATTGGTACAGAGAAGCTGGTGTCAGGAACATACAATGATGATGTATTTGCCTTTGGCGACAGTGGTGTACGCAAGCTGTTGGCTGATATACAGATTGAGGAGCAGAATCATGCGGAGATGCTGTATAAGTATAAGACTGTGAATGGAATGGCATAAGAAGTCTTAAGGCATTGAGCAGAGTAGCATATTGGGAAAATTCTATACCAGGACTGCTATAATTACCTGACAGGAGACAATTGGTTTTGACTGTCTCTTGCCAGGTACATCTTATTTTATAAAAAATATGATGGTATAAATGTTGGGATATTTTATGAAAAATTTTGTAAAATTTGTCATGATAAAAGCCATAAGATAATTGCTAGAGCGTGTTTGAAAAATCATTCCCATAATCTGCACGCCCCACTTTGCGATATATTTTGCCAAAATTTGTTTTCCGTAACCCGCTACGACGCCCTTATTCGAACAAAATCTCCTACAAATTGTGACGCACATCTTGTGGGAAGCATTTTTCAAACACATTCTAGGAATTCCGATTAGTTACGTAAGGTGTAATAGTGAATTTTGGCAGGAATGAATAAGAATTTTTTATAAATACTTGAATGAATATAGTAAATATAATACACTACTCATTAGTAGTATATTATTTATTAGTAATGTATTATATTTGTTGGAGTATTTGTATTGGATTTTTTGGGTCTGATAATATTAAAAATAATTTATTTGCAGAAGGTATATCTCTAGATGATGAATTTCAGGTATCTTCTAAGTGAAGTCATGAAATCCTAAATTTTGGAAAATTTGCTGATTCATTACTTGAATCGTTGTTTCTTAATGTTTGACAAGTTCTAAGTTTAAATATCTCATCGTGTACGCTCGAACAAATTTTAAACTTGGGAATTTAATATCATAATATGAAAGTGTGGAAAAAATGGCAGGGATTAAAGATGTTGCAAAAATGGCAGGAGTAGGTGTGGGAACAGTTTCAAGAATGCTTAATGACAGTGGATATGTTTCTCTGGATACGAGGGCCAAAATAGAAGCTGCTATGAAGGAATTGAATTATACACCGAATGAACTTGCCAGAAATCTGTATTATAAAAAAAGTGGTATAATTGCGGTACTTGTACCGAATGTATCCAATCCTTTTTTTGCTGAGTTTGTTGATTGTGTAGAAGGGGAACTGCGCAAAGCCGGCTTCAAAATTATGTTATGTAACACATTGAAAGATGTAAAGGCTGAAGCTGAATATCTGGATTTGCTGAACAGACATATTGTAGATGGGATAATTGCGGGAATGTCTTCTTTGGATGAAAGTGAGTATTCTAAAATTCATAAGCCGATTGTTGCGCTTGACAGATATCTGGGAGAAGAAATTCCGGTAGTAGCTGTGGACCATAAAATGGGTGGACGCCTGGCAGCAGAAGTGTTGCTGCGTAATGGCTGCAAAAGAATACTTCATTTCAGAAGTACAGCAGAAAAAGAGTCTTTATATCATGATCGTCATGCAGAATTTCAAAAAATTATGGATGAGCAGGGAATAGAAACCTATTGTTATGATCTGGACTGGCGGCGTTTGGATATTCAGTATTATCATCAGGTTGCAGAAGAAGTTATGGAAAAAAATCTGAAATTTGATGGTGTGTTTGGTGTAGACCGACTGGCTATTGAATGCATGAATGGATTGCTCAGGCAACACAAAAAAATCCCGGAAGAGGTAAAAATAGTTTCTTATGATGGAACGTATATTACAGAATTGGTAGAACCGCAAATAAGTACAATTGTTCAGCCCATTGACAGAATGGCAGAGGAATCTGTAAAAAGCCTTTGTGAGCTAATTAATGGAAAAAAAGTGAAAAATAAAAAAAGTATTTTAATACCTGAATTCCGTAAAGGCGGAACAACAGTATAAACAGACGTCATACATGTATTGTGCATTTGTTACAAAAAAAAGAATAAAAAACAAAGATAAGTACAAAACATTTAGGCATAATTTATGAAAAAAATAAAAAGATTATAATTGAATTGACAAAAACTCCAAAAAGGTTATAATGAAATTAACAAGACGAAGAAAACAAAGGTGTTTTAAACAATGTGGAACGCGTTCCATATTGTAAAACAAAATTTGTTTTCACAATGTTAACCCGTAAAATTAGATTACTCCGGAGAATATCTAAAGCGGTTGAAGCAGTATGTAAATGGAACGGCATGATATTTAATATCATGGAATTTAGAATCTTTAAGAATAGGAGATTAAAAATGAGAAAAAAGATTGTTAATTCATTAATTACAGCAACTGTGATTGGAAGTATGCTTACAGGAATGGCAGTTCCCTGTTTTGCAGGTGGGAAAAAAGACGATGGAAGCAGTATTACAGTTCTTGTAGAAAGTGGTTCACCTGCAGAAGCACTTGCCAATAATACAGCAGCTGATTTTGAGAAAGAAACAGGCTGTAAGGTTGTTGTTGATGCTGTTGCCTATACTGGTATGTATGATAAGCTTTCTACCGAAATTAAAGCAGGACAGGCTGCTCATGATGTTTCATGCATGGATTTTGTATGGCTGGCAGCTTTTGCTGATGCAATCGAACCAATTACAGATGCAGATACCAGTGATTTCCTTCCAACGCTGGAAGAAAGCGGAACAGTAGATGGTAATCTTCTGGGATATCCGATGTGGGTAAACGCTAAGATCCTTATTTACAGAAAAGATCTGATTCCGGAAGATAAAGTGCCAAAGACCTGGGATGAATATAAAGCACTGGCAAAAGAAATGAAAACAGACGATATGTACGGAACAACAGTTTTTGGAAGTGGTTCTGACGCAGTTTGTTCCTTCCTTGATTTTGCCTGCCAAGCCGGTGCAGATGGATTAGTATATGACAAGGATGGAAATGTAAATATTACAGATCAGCCATATGTGGATGCGCTTGATTTTATGGTTGAAATGGCAAATGAAGATTGTACGCCATCAGATTCTCTGGCTACTGCTTCTACAGAGTCTCAGGAACTTTTCAATAATGGTAAAGTTGCAATGCAGTTGAACTGGAGCCATCAGTATCCTGCAGCTGTTGAGGCACTTGGAGCAGATAAGGTGGGATGTGCACCAATGATTGCCGGCAGTGCAGGAGCAGGAGCAACCACAGGTCCATGGTATGAATGTGTAATGAAAAATTCTGAGAATAAAGACATGGCACTGAAATATGTAGAATATATGTACGATCATAATGCAGATTATATTAACGGAACCCTTAAAATTGCCGGCAGAACTTCTGTTTATGAGGAAGCTGGAAAAGAGGCTGGTAATGAGCATACAACAGCAGTTCTTGACACATTGAATGAAAAACAGTCTCAGCCAAGACCTATGATTTCAACCTGGTCACAGGTAGAGCAGGTTCTTACAGGTGTTGTAGAATCCTGTCTTGGTGGAGCAGATGTGAAAGAAACCCTTGAATCTGCAAAAGAAGAGATTGAGGCAATTGGGAAGTAAAGTGACAAAGTAATAAAGAAAAAGCAGATTGCAGACATCTACCAAATAATAAAAAATGTAATTAAATCAAGGGTGATTTTACCTGGACATCGAACACACTAACTATGAATTTACTAATCTATGATGTATGATGCAGGGAGTAAATCGCCCTTGATTTTTATAAGAAAGCGGGAAATATTATGAAATTGATATCAAAAAAAACACTATTGCTGTTTTTTCTTCCTGGCGCGATTTTCATGGGTGCCTTTTTGATTTATCCTATTTTTAAAATGGTATTTGACAGTTTCTTTAAGGTTGGAATTACAGGAGCCAGAACTTTTATTGGATTTGATAATTATATTAAAGCATTTACAGCTGGCGGTTTTTTGAAGCAGCTGAAAAATACATTGATTTATATTTTGATTGCGGTATCTGTGGAAACAGTTTTAGGATTTATTTTTGCATTATTATTTGAACTTGATTATAAGGGCAGTAAAATAGTACGTTCATTAATGATGACACCACTTATGATCGCACCGCTGGTTGCAGGTCTTATCTGGAAATTGATGATGAGTTCAAACTTTGGTATTGTCAATGAGTTTCTGACCAGAATAGGAATCTTGTCCAGTCCAAGTGATATTTTGTGGCTTGCAGATTCCAGATGGTCATTGATCGCCTGCTGTATTGCAGATATATGGCTGACTACACCGTTTATGATGCTGATGATTCTGGCTGGCCTTCAGGGATTGGATACCAGCGTGGCAGAAGCTGCAAGAATGGATGGAGCAAGTAAGCTGCAGGAAATTTTTTACATAAAAATACCGGGAATTAAACCGGTTCTGTTGACAGCATTGTCAGTGAGAATTATAGATGCAGCAAAGACTTTTGACATTATCTGGGCAATGACAGAAGGTGGACCTAACAGTTCATCGGAGACAATTAGTATTATTATTTATAAAACACTTGTAAAGTATAATAATACAGGATATGCCAGTGCAATGGCTGTTATCTTTATCATAGTTCTTGTAGTGTTTACATTAGTATTTATGCAGAGTTTATGGAATCCAAAGAAAAAGTAAAAGCTGTCAAAGAAAAACAGTAATAAGAAGGATTCAATAAGGAGACCAAAATGAAGAAAGGTAATAGTATCAAACTAAAAATAGCAGTTATTATTTCTATAATTATTACGATATTCTGGCTGCTTCCATATATTTATGTAATTTGTTGTTCGTTTAAACCTGGATCAGAGGTAATTGCTGTTCCGCCATCTTTTCTTCCAAAAAGCTTTTCGGTTGAAAATTTCACTCAATTATTTGTAAGAATGAACGCGGGTGGGTATCTGCTGAACAGTTTGATTACAGCAGTTTGCAGTACAATTATTGCAGTTATCTTGGGTTCACTGGCTGCATATGCTATTCAGAGATCTGGAGCGAAGCTGTCAGTAGGGCTGGTGGTATTGATTTTATGTCTGAAAATGATTCCTACATCCAGTATTGCAGTACCTATTTATGAGATTATTTGTAATATGGGATTGTATGATACCAGAATTGCATTGATTATTGTTTATGCGGCAGTAAACATGCCTTTTGTAATGTGGACAATGCTTAGTTTTTATGAGGGAGTACCGTCTACTTTGGATGAGGCTGCATATGTAGATGGCGCTTCCAGCCTTCAGACATTCAGAAAGGTTATTTTGCCGATTTGTAAGCCGGGACTTGCAACTGCCTTTATATTTACATTGTTCCTGGCATGGAATGATTTTCTTATTTCTCTGTTGCTGACCAGTATGAATGCTAAAACATTTACAGTAGGTCTTGCCGGTTTCCTGTCAGCGTATAATCTTGACCTTGGACCGATGTGTGCAGGAGCATTTTTATTTAGCTTCCCGGTAATGATTTTATCAATGTTTGCACAGAGATACATTGTTCAGGGAATGACAGCAGGAGCTGTAAAAGGATAATAAGAATGGAGAAAGCCAGTGAATAAAATATTAATGAGACAAAGAATAGAAAACGCGCAAAAAGAAATTGACAGTAAAAAGATGATTGTTCAAAATGGAAAAATGCGTCAGCATTATCATTTTATGCCCCAGAGCGGGTGGATGAATGATCCTAACGGACTGATCTTTTTTAACGGACAGTATCATGTGTTTTATCAGACTAATCCATATAATGGATTTTGGGATTGTATGCATTGGGGACATGCAGTCAGCAAAGATTTAGTTCATTGGGAATATTTGCCTCTGGCATTGGCACCCAGTGAAGAGTATGATGATTATCAAAAAGGTGGATGTTTTTCCGGCAGTGCAATCGAACACGAAGGTAAGTTATATGTATTTTATACGGCAACTGCAAATCATGGAAACGGAAGTGAGCAAAGCCAGTGTCTTGCTATAAGTGAAGATGGAATAAATTTTGAAAAGTATGACGGAAATCCTCTCTTTGATGCACCGGAAGGTATTCAGCCGGATTCATTCCGCGATCCAAAGGTATGGAAGCATGAAAATAAATATTATATGGTTGTAGGGGCCAGTCGTAATAACAGAGGATTAGCATTGATATATGAATCTGCAGATCTTTATCATTGGAATTTTTTAAACGTGCTGGCAGAAAGCCGTGGAGAATGGGGATTCATGTGGGAATGTCCGGATTTTTATCAGCTTGGCGATAAATATGTTCTCACTTTTTCTCCAATGGGCTCAGGAGATCATACATCAGTATACCTGACAGGAGATTTTGATTACAAAACAGGAAAATTTGACTGGCATATCAGTGGTGAAATGGATTGGGGATTTGATTTTTATGCGCCACAGTCCATGGTTGCTCCTGATGGAAGACGTCTGATTGTTGCCTGGGCGAATGAATGGGAATGGATGCCTCTCTTTAAGGACTGGGGACCTACTTATCAGGAGGGCTGGTGCGGATTTTTTAATGTGATTCGTGAAGTTCGGATGTGCAAGGATGGAACGCTGGCGTTTGTTCCTGTAGAGGAAATGGAAAAAATCCGTGAAAACAAATTTACGCAACGGGAAATACAGATTACAGAAACACCTCAGCAGTTAAAAGCAGGAGATGGAATCAGCTTTGAGATGAAATTTACATTGGATCTTGAAGAAACTGATGCAGACAGGGTAGAACTGAAGCTCAGATGCGGAAAAGAAAAAGAATCCCGTTGTATTTTTGATCTGAAAAATGGTGAATTGCTGGTAGACAGAAGCTGTGCAGATGGATGGAGTGTAGGAACATCCAGAAGTGTACTTAAGGTCAGCGAAAAAAGTCTGGATGTACATATCTTTTCAGATCAGAGTTCTCTGGAGATATTTACAGATCAATACAGAAATAATCATTCCAATAATATTTTTGCAGGAAATGATCAGGATGCAATAAGTATATCTGCGTTTGGTGGAAGAGCGGTAATCAGAGACTATGAAGCATATGGATTGCAGGAGTGTTTTAACTGAATCAAGTAGCGGAGCGGATTGCGAATATCCGCTTGACATGAACTGAAAGCAGGAGGAGTATTGAAATGAAACGTAATAATTATTATGATGTCACTGACTGGCAGGTAGGTAACCCATATACGGATATCGGAGAAGTGATCAACAGTATCATTGCAGACATCAAGAACAGACAGAAGGATACAAATGTAAATGATGGAGGAAAACCGGGAGCAGTAATTTATATTCCGTCTGGAGATTATCATTTAAAAACGCAGGTGAAAATTGACATCAGTTACTTGAAAATCCAAGGATCAGGACATGGATTTGTGTCTTCAAGTATCCGATATAATGTGCCAAAAGAACAGTGGAAGGATCTTCATGACATCTGGCCGGGCGGTAGCAGGATTCTGGTAGATTTGGAACCATTAAAGGGGGATGAAAGATCCGGTGCTGCTTTTCTGGTGGAACGAGAGGGAGATCCGAGAATCAGTTCCGTGGAGTTTGAAAATTTCTGTATTGATGGACTCCATTTTGTAGATGACGGAAATGGAGATCCAGAGAATACATATTTAAATGGAAAAACAGGAATTTATGTAGCCAGTGCACAGGATTCTTTCAGAATTACAGGCATGGGTATTATTTATCTGGAGCATGGAGTGACTCTTTACAATTCTGATGCATTATCTGTTCATGATAATTTTATAGCAGAATGTGGAAATTGTGTAGAACTTCGTGGAGCCGGACAGGCATCTAAAATAACAGATAATCTTATGGGGGCTGGTTATAGAGGTTATACAATTTTTGCCGAAAATTTTGGAGGACTTCTGATTACTTCCAATAACATTTTTCCAAGAGGAAAAAGTATAGTACATCTTAAGGGTGTTCTTAGATCATCAGTAACTGCAAACAGATTTCATTCTTTTTATCCGGGAATGCTGATAATGGAAAATTGTAGAGAAAATCTCATATCTTCCAATCATTTTCTCAGAGATCATGAACCATGGCCTCCGATGCTGGAATATGATAATGGATTAGAGGATGATTTTGGCCTGATTCATATTCAGGGAAGTAGCAATTCACTGATTGCTAATCACATTTCGGAGACGATTGAACAGCAATATCTGAAACCGGCAGGCATAAAACCGATAATCATTCGTTTGGTTTCCGGAAGAGAAAATTACATTGCAAACAATCATATTGTGGCAACTACAAAAACTGATAAAAAAGAAAGTGAAGAAAATCAATCCTGCTTTGATGCACAGGTTGGAGCATTGTTAAGTATGGATGAGCTGGTTAAACTTCCGATTGAAGCAGTACATGTTGATGAGGAATCATTGAATAATATAATACTGGATACATGCAGAGAAAATGAAGTTTCTATGAATTTTTCGACAAATGTATTCCGAGAAATTCCTGTTAAATAAAAATTAAATGACATTAATAAATTATTGTCGGCATTATTTTGTGGAATTACTATAATAGGTACTATTGTTCATATATCAGGTTGCATAAACATTATTATCATTATAACTTTTAAAAAGACAGATGAGTAATCTGTCTTTTTATTATAATTATAAATTGTAAAAAACTCCTGATTTTAAAAGAAAAAAGCACAGTAATCGAAGACCTTCAGACTCAGGAGAAAGTTGTATTGAAAAATACGGAAAATACGTACAGTAGGCAAAAAAATCTGAAGTTTATAGCGTGTTTGAAAAATCATTCTCACAATCTGCGCATCCCATTTTGCGGTATATTTTGCCCGAATTCGGTTGCCGTAGATCGCGCTACGACGCCCCTCATCCGGACCAAATCTCCCACAAATTGTGACGCACATCTTGCGAAAAGCATTCATTTAAAGCTCTGCCCGTATTTTTCCCGATATTGCCGCAGAGTCATTCCTGTATATTTTTTAAACACTTTTCCCAGATGACTCTGAGAGGAAAATCCCAGATAAGTGGCGATTTCAATATAAGAATAGGGGGAATAAGCCAGAAGATTCCTGGTAAGCTTTACCTTTTCCTGTAGAATGAAATCCGTAAGAGTAACGTTTTCACATTGCCTGAATAGTTCAGAAAGATAATTCGCATTCAGATGCAGATACTCTGCAATATTCTGGATGCGGATTTTTTCGTGTAAATGTTTAAAAATGTAATCTTTGGACTGTTCCACCCAGATATTTTTGGAGGCAATATCAGAAGAAACTTTTTTTTGCTCACGGATTTCGGCAACTGCTTTGATATACTCCATCTGAAACTGGCGGGCCAGATTCACGGTTACTACAGGATCCGTCATTTCTTCTATTTTCTGTATAAAAATATCGCTCATAGAGAAAGCTATTTCCGGCAGCAGACCGCCGCGGATCGCAGCGCGGCTGGCAAGAGTCATGAGAACAATTGCCAGATTCTTGCTATTTCTCAATGCGTCTTTGGAAAGAGTTCCAAGCTTTCCTATATAATCTTCGCTGATACTTTTGCGGTACATTTCCATATCTCCGTTCTCAATACTTAAGAATTCGCGGATTTCCTGATCATAGGGATTATGCGGCTCGTCCATTTCCTGGCGCTCGAAAATAAGTGCAGAATAATTACACATAATATCATAGTCTTCTGCCTTTTTCACGCAATTAGAAGAAATGAGATCATCCCGGATAAGAGGAGATTCACTGAACAGATTATGGGCCAGAAGCACATTGGAGCAGAAATAATAAAAATTGCAGCAGAAGACAGGAGTAAGATCTTTCTGTGCCAGGAAAGGCAGGTTTATATGTAAATTCGTCTGTATAAAGGACGAAAACACTACAGGTCCAATGAGCAGATATTTCTCTCCTGCAGCAATGTATGCGTAAAAAATCTGCTGGTCAGCAGTTCCGGCAGAGAAGATAAGAGGATTGTTGGCAAGATTGAAAGTATCTTCTGCATTTAAAATAGAATCCGTAAAAACAGAAAATGGCAGATATTCATCGCTTATATCTTTACGTGCACAGACAACTTCCGGCTTTGTCTGTGAAGATAAAGTGTCTGTCCAGTTTTTTATAATTGTATGTAATTCATAGGAAATATGCTGCATGAGATAATCTATATTAAAATTCATGGCGGATTCCTCCTGTTATTAACGAAAACGATATAAAAGGGAACATATGTAAGTATTTATATCATAACATATTTGCCGTGAAAAGTGATAAAAAACTGAGAATTATAATATAAAATTCCCCTTTTCACAGATAAAATAATGATTGAAAAATAAAGAGCGCGTGAAAGTAAATTGATATCGGAAAGACGTTTCCGAAAATGTAAAATTTATACCAATATCAGGGAGGAAAACATGAAAGTAAAAGGAGTCAATCTTGGAAACTGGCTGGTACTTGAAAAATGGATGAGTCCGTCTTTGTTTGATGGCACAACAGCAGAAGATGAATACTATCTGCCCACACAGCTCTCCAAAGAGGTCTATGAAGCAAGAATCAAGATCCATCGTTCTGAGTACATTACAGAAAGAGACTTCACAAGAATTAAATCCATGGGAATGGATGCAGTAAGAATCCCGGTTCCATATTTCATTTTCGGTGACAGAGAACCATTCATCGGATGTATTGAAGAATTGGACAAAGCATTTAACTGGGCTGAGAAATACGGTCTGCAGATTCTGATCGATCTTCATACAGCACCGGACAGCCAGAATGGATTTGACAATGGTGGAATCAGCGGTGTATGCAAGTGGTCACAGGAGCCGGACGAAGTGGAATTCGAACTTACAGTACTGGAAAGACTGGCAGAGAGATACGGAACAAGAAAAGGATTGTGGGGAATTGAAATCCTGAACGAGCCAATACTGGAAGATATGTGGGAATCCATGAAGGTTACAGAGCGCTATCCTGCAGTTGATCCTGAGAAAGCCAAAGGAACAAAACCAAATACAATGGAATTCATCCGTGGTTTTTATCTGGAAGCATACGACAGAATCCGCAGACATATGCCGGAAGACAAATATGTGGTATTCCATGATGCATTCTGTTTAAAAGCATGGAAAGATTTTATGCGTGAAGATAAGTACAAGAACGTAGTTCTGGATACTCACCAGTATCTGATGGTTGCAGAAATGAAGGGCTGTGAGCAGACTGTAGAAGAGTATGTGAAATATGTAAAAGAGCTGAAAAAAGACATCGCAGAAATGCAGGAATACTTCCCGGTAATCTGCGGTGAATGGTGCCTGTTTAACTCTCTTGCAGTTGGATGCGATACAAAGGGCGGACAGACAGTTCTCAACGGTGTAGAAGGCATGGCACAGGAAACAGTAAGTGCTGAGGAAAAGAAGAAAATCTACAACGCAGTTGCTGAAGCACAGCTTGACGCATGGAACGCAGGAAGCGGATATTTCTACTGGAGTTACAAGCTTCTCACAGATACAGTAAACACACCTGGCTGGGTAGGCTGGGACAGCTGGGATTTCGGCAGATGTGTGGACTTCGGATGGTTTCCGATTGAGAAATAAGAACAGATTTATTGAAAAGTAAAGAGCATCTGTTGTGATGAGAATGGAAAAATTACAACAGCATACAGGGAGAAAAGATTATGAAGAATGTAAACATGAATCCGGATGCTAAGCTGTCTTTCCTTGAGAGATTTGCTTATGGTATCGGTGACTATGCAGGAAACCTGGTGTACTCTGCAATCAGTGCATTCCTGCTGGTATATTACACAAACGTAATTGGTGCAAGTGCAGCTGCAGCAGCATCTATCATTGCAATTTCCAAATTCCTGGATGGAATTTCTGACCTTGCAATGGGTTACATCGTAGACCATACACACAGTAAGTGGGGAAAAGCCCGCCCATGGATCGCAAGATTATGTATTCCGCTGGCAGTATGTACAGTTTTAATGTTCAGCGTACCGTCTGCATTTGCAGGAAAAGTGCAGATTGCATATATGTTCCTTACATATAACCTTGTTTCCACAATCTTCTATACAGGTATTAACGTTCCATATGCAACTATGCAGGGACTGATGACAATGAACCAGTATGAAAGAGGACTTCTCGGAAACTTCCGTAACCTTCTGGCTACAGCCGGAACTATGACAATCAACACAGTTGTTCTGAAAATGACAGGCTTCTTCGGTGGCGGAGATGCTTACACTCAGAAGGGCTGGACAATGACTTTTGTAGTACTGATGATCGTATTTATCGTACTGAACATGTTCATGTTCTTTGTATGCCAGGAACGTGTACATGAAGAAAGCGCAGAAGGCGGCCAAAATCAGGTTTCCTTTATAAAAGGTCTGGAAGGTCTTTTCAAAAATAAATACTGGCTGTTAATGGTAGTAAGTCTGTTCGCTATGTACTTTATGATGTCCTGCTTCTTTGGTTCAGCAGTGTACTTCACAATGTATAATATGGGAAATGACGGATACTATGCAATGGTATCCAACCTTCTGTCAATTGCACAGATCGTAACTCTGTTCATCACACCATTCCTGATGAAGAAGATCAGTAAACGTTACCTGTTTATGGGGGGAATGGCAGTTGCAACTGTAGGTTTCGTACTGTCAGGACTGACAACTTCCTACTCTCTGATCTGCCTTTCTTCCGTTATCAAAGGTATTGGATTCGGATGCGGCGGAGCAACTATGTTTGGATGCCTTCAGGATGCGATCACATATGGTGAATGGTATAATGGATACGGCACAGCAGGTATGGGAAATGCAGCTTCTTCCTTCTGTATGAAAGTTGGTTCCGGTGTGGGAACAGCAGCACTTGGCTGGATCCTTGCAGCAGGTGGATTTGACGCACAGCTTAAGGTTCAGAGCGCGTCTGCACTGTCCTCTATTTCAATCGCATTCGCATGGGTACCGGTGATCACATGTGTAATCTGTGTAATCTGCATGGCATTCTTCAATGTAGATAAATACTATGCAAAAGTAGTGGAAGATCTGTCTCAGGGTAAACACAGAGGCGAATAATAGTAGCAGGATAACAAATAAATTGCATCATTTCTATAGCAATCCTCTCAAATGTATTGTTTATGAGGATTGCTGTAAATAAACATAAGCTAACAGTAAAAAGGATGTCGGATTTGCTCCCGGCATCCTTTTTATATGTGATCATACAGGATAAAATAGTATAAAAAAATGTCAAAATATTTTATTGAAACTCCCCGTGATTTTGTTATGATATAGTAAGATTATGTTGGCAGAAGGTCAGTGCGATACTTTGATATATAGTGAATCAGAGACAAAATTCAGAAAGGGGATTTTTACATATGTATACAGGAAACTATGAATGTCTGGAATTATTTGTAAAACCAGAAGCCGGGAAAAAAGGTAGTGTGAGCCTGAAGAAGATAAAAGAAAACAAAACAGAAATAAAAGAACTGCAGCATATCTATGGAAACTGGATCAAGTTCCAGACAGATAAAGATACAGAATACGAGATTACTGCACAGGACTGCACCATTACCTTTGCTTATTTAAGCGAATGTGAAAATATCCTGAAGAATGGAATTTGCGTACTGAATACCACAGACAATTTTAAAGCAATGAATAAAGAAGAATTTTTTAAATTCATTGACACTCCGTACAGAGAGCAGTTTCATTTTTCGCCGGTTGTGAACTGGAACAATGATCCGAACGGACTTTGCTGGTTTAAGGGTTATTATCACCTTTTCTATCAGCTGAATCCTTTTAAACAGGAGTGGAATAATATGTACTGGGGACATGCAGCAAGCAGGGATCTGGTGCATTGGACACATCTTCCGGTTGTGTTAGAGCCTCAGGAAGAAATCCTGGATAATCTTGCGATTAAAGGTGGTGCTTTCTCCGGAAGTGCACTTCCGATGGGAAATGAGGTGTACTTCTATCTCACAAGACATATCGGATCTCAGGATGACGGATGGGACACTATTCAGTATCAGACAATGACAAAGAGTAGTGATATGATTCATTTTGAGCCGGAAAAAGAGATTATCAGGGAGAAACCGGAAGGTACTAACTATGATTTCCGCGACCCGAAAGCAATTAAGATCGGTGAGAAGTATTATATTGTATTAGGTGCATGCGTAGATGAAAAAGGAACATTTCTTCTGTATGAATCTGAAGATGCAGAGAACTGGAAATACAGATGTCCTCTGATTACAGAGGAAACAAAGATCAGAACTATTGAGTGTCCGGACTTTTTCCCACTGGATGATAAATATGTAGCTATGGGAGCATGGATGAGCCATTATGATGAATATGGAAGATTCCAGCAGTGCAGATATTACGTGGGAGACTGGAGTGGTGATGCAATGGATGTCCATACGCAGCAGTGGGTGGATTTTGGAAGCAACTGCTATGCAGCGCAGAGCTTTCAGCATGAAGACCGCAGGATCCTGATCGGTTGGATCAGTGATTTCTATGGAGAGCATATTGCTACAGAGCCGGGAGCTTATGGAAGCATGACGTTGCCAAGAGAACTCCATGTGAAGAATGAACATGTATATACAAAACCTGTAGAGGAAGTTTATACTCTTCTGGGTGATACAGTATATGAAGGCACAGGCAGTGAAATCAAAGTCGGATCCATTGCAGATAACAGATATTATGCATCTGTATCATTTGAAGAAACAGGAGATTTCAACATTCTTCTTGGTCAGGATGGGGATAAATCCATCAGTCTGACTGCAGAAGGGGGAAAAGTATTCCTTAAAATGGCCGGTGTGAAGAGCGATAAGGTACAGTTTGTTTCTTCTGTGGAGAAATGCAGAAATGCAGAAATTTTTGTAGACGGAAGAACAATCGAGGTATATTTAAATGATGGAGAAGATGCAGGAACCAGGCTGTTCTACAATAGTAGCAGACAGGGAATCTTCTGCCTGAACAGTGAAAAAGATGCGCAGGTGAAAATTTGTGAAATGAAATCCATCTGGAAATAAATCAGAGATTTCAGAAATCGGAATCTCAGATTTTTTCGAATATCTGTTTAACTTATGGAAACGTTATAGAAATATAGAGGATGGGAGTAAATAGAAATGACCACATCTATGATAAAGGGTAATCCACTGAAATTGATGTTACAGTTTGCGTTTCCTTTATTATTAGGAAACCTGCTGCAACAGACCTATAATATTATTGACGCTGCGATCGTAGGCCAGATCCTTGGGGCAAAAGCACTGGCAAGTGTAGGAGCCAGCAGCAGTATACAGTTTCTGGTACTTGGATTCTGTATGGGAAGCTGTACAGGTTTTGGCGTTCCTGTAGCTAAATATTTTGGCGCGGAAAAGATAGAGAAAATGCGGGATTATATCTTTAATGGAGCTGTGTTATGTGCAGGAATTGCAGCGATCCTTACAGTATTATGCAGCGTTTTATGTCCTCAGATATTACATATTCTATCAGTACCGGAGGACATTTATGACAATGCATATAGTTATCTGCTGATCATTTTCCTGGGGATTCCCTTTACGATTTTATATAACTATCTGTCCAGTATTTTGAGGTCAGTGGGAGACAGCAGGACACCGTTTATATTTCTGGCGTTATCTGCTGTTCTGAACATTTTTCTGGATTTATTCTGTATTGTAGTGCTGAAACTTGGATGTGCCGGAGCTGCCATTGCAACAATTTCCGCACAGGCGATCAGTGGAATCTTGTGCCTTATTTTTATCATCCGCAAGATGAAACTCCTGTGGCTCAAGAAAGAAAACAGGGCAATAAAGGGGAATGCAGTAAAGGAACTTCTGGCAATGGGAATGCCTACGGGACTTCAGTTCTCCATCACAGCTATCGGAAGTATGGTTATGCAGTCTGCCAATAATGGACTTGGAAGTACTTATGTATCCGCATTTACGGCAGCAATGAAGATTAAGCAGTTTACCATGTGTCCATTTGATGCTATCGCAACATCTGCATCTGTATTCTGCAGTCAAAATCTGGGAGCAGGACAGTCTGACAGGATTAAGAAAGGTCTGCGCTGTGGTATTACAGTGGGAGTAGGATATGGTATTGCGGCGGGAATTTTACTGATTTTTGCAGGGCGTACACTTTCTATGCTGTTTGTTGGAAAGAGTGCGGTGGCAGTTTTGGATGCCTCTGCTAAATACCTCAGATGTATGGGATTTTTCTACTGGAGTCTTGGTATTCTCAATGTTGCCCGTATGGTAACCCAGGGACTTGGATATTCAGGCAGAGCCGTTTTCTCCGGCGTAACAGAAATGATTGCCAGAACAGTTGTCTGTCTTGGATTTGTAGGAACTTTTGGCTTTACAGCCATCTGTTTCGCAGACCAGACCGCCTGGGTCACAGCAACCTGTTATATTCTTCCAACATGCCTGTGGTGCATCCGAAAGTCTACAAAAATGCTTGCATCTATAGCAGTCCGAGTAAATAATGCATCTTAAGCGAATTAAGTAAGTCCCCTGCGGGGGGTGTGAATATCCGCTTGACTCCAGCCCATCAGAGTGTGAAATTCTGCTGAACTGTCTTAAATACATTATTTATTAGGACTGCTATAATAAAAGTATAACAAAATAAGAAAACAGCTATGCAAGAGCAGTAGATAAAAATATCTGTATTCTTCATAGCTGTTTTTATGTATGGTTTATATATGGTAAAGCTATTGACTATATGGATATCAGGTTAAAAGAGCTTCTGCTCAGATGCTTTTTTATCCGTAAATGGTCCTGCGACAGTTTTGACATCTCTGTGATTTCCAAAGAAATCCTGATTAAAGATAATCGGGCTTCCGTCAGGATTTTCGTATTTCTGCTCCGGTTCGAATGCCATACCAAGTGTTTCAGTTGAGATGATACCGTCGGTTTCTTCTTTGATGATATCATACAGATTGGTCTTCAGATACCAGCCATCTTCTTTCTCTTCAACAGAGATATCTACAGTGTGTTCTGTATCTGTGACTGCATCTGTTTCTTTTTCCCATGCACGTGCTCCATTGAAATAGAGATTGCCGGATGCCCATACAGGAAGATGATCATAATAGCAGTTGCCTGTTGTCTCAGAACCCATTCCGCAGTAACCTTCGAACTGTCTGTTCCATTCATCAAAGGTTGGATATCCGTTAAATTTGAAAGTTCCTGTGATCACATTGCAGTCATCCCACATATTTCCATTGTTACCCATAAGATCAGCCAGATCCTGCATACAAGGACGGATCGGTTTCTGAACGAAGATGTTGTTGTAGAATCTGTCATCTCCATGAAGGATGGTCATAAATCCTGCAACCTGAGTTCCGTGTTTGGTGTGATATGGAGTATATCTCGGAGATGGAATATCAGGTGCACCGTTGTCTGTACCGATACCAACAGAAACGAAGCCGCCGCAGATCAGGTTATGTACAAGGGCAACACCCTGGGTTGCAATTTTCAGTGCACGGTCAGACAGCAGGATATTGTGGTCGATCAATGTCGGACCATGGGAAACCTCAACGAAGATATCTTCTCCTACGCTTGTGACAGCGTCATCCCCTGCCTCGAAGTCATTAGGAAGAGCATTGTCATGGAAGAGATTTCCTGTAACGCGGGTTCCCTGTGCCTGCCAGTCAAGCCACAGACCACGGGTGCAGTTGTGGATATGGTTGCGGCGGAAAATAACATCGATAGCAGCATGCATTTTGATACCGCCAATCTCTGCTCCTGCCAGATTCTGCTTGTTATTAATGTGGTGGATATGGTTGTCTTCAATAACAGAGAATACGCCTCCAAGATGTCCTACAATACCTGTCTGACCGCAGTCATGGATTTCACATCTGCGCACAATATGGGAACCGATGTGTTCTTTATCCCATCCTTCATAGGAAGCCTGGCAGATGCAGTCGCGTTCTGTCTGAGTTCCGTCTTTGTATTTCCACTTTAACCATTTGTTATCATTTTCAGGCTGCAGATATTTACCAAGAGAAATACCGCTGCATTTGGATTCATAGATTTCACAGTCTTCGATGATCCATCCTTTGGACCAGTGAGGACCGACCATTCCCTCCTGATAAGCGGTAGGGGGAGCCCACTGAGTAGCAGCCTGACTGATGCGGAAACCGGAGAGAGTGATATATCCGATTCCTTCACTTTCCGGATAGAAGCAGTTTCTTCTTACACTGATCTCAACATTTTCTTTATTGGGATCTTTTTCATGGAAGTTTGCATAAATAATTGTCTGATTATTGGCTTCATCCTGTTCTGCATACCATGTATATACAGAGAAATCAGGATCCCATGAGATAGTACTTTTTTGTGGATTTTTAACTTTATCCAGAGTGGTTACTTCATACATGGATTTTTCATTCAGATATACATCTCCTGTATGAGCAATAAATGTAGCGATAAACCAATCTCCGGATACCAGGGTAGTAAATGGGTTATAATCACCGAAGATTCCGTTCGGAATGACTGCTTTCCATACAGTGCCTTCTACATTTTCCCAGTCTTTGACAGCTTCACTTCCTGTAATGTGCGCCTGTCCTTTTATTGCAGAACGGTAGGTGATACGCTTGTCTGCCGTTCCAGCGTGAATCGGATTAACAGCTTCACGGTATAATCCCGGTGCAACGATGACTTCATCTCCCGGAAGTGCCTTTGCAGCGGCCTCCTGAATAGTTTTGAATGGATTTTCTTTTGTTCCGTTTCCGGTCTGGATCACGGATGCATCAACGTAAATAATCATTATAAAAACCTCCCGGCCTTCTGGCCTGAATCCTTCTGTTTGCGGGCGAAATGCCCATAAGATATGTAATCTAG
>SKEI01000829.1_pt1 | contig 18708 bp, 18 predicted proteins | sample 4826701 | NCBI WGS metagenome assembly SKEI01 (sample SAMN11008813, study PRJNA524170) | human gut metagenome | biome: Human fecal sample; material: Feces; isolation source: fecal sample from pouch patient p2, p6, p7, p14 | host: Homo sapiens | place: Israel: Tel-Aviv | collected 2016-08-31 | reverse complement strand
TCCTTGACGGTGTCCTGGCCGTCGACGATGTACTTGCCCTCGTCCTCGACCGGGCGGCGCAGCGCGGTGTGCAGCACGGCGCGGTCCTCGGTGTTGTTGATGTGCACGCCGGTGTACATGGCCTTGGTGCGCTCGTCGAGCTTGACGGCCTTGGCCAGGTCGGCGAACAGCTGCAGGGTCTCCGGCTTGATCAGGTTCTTGGACAGATCGAAGTGCAGGTCGCCTGCATCGAAGCTCAGCTTCTCGACGCGCTCGGCGTCATCGGCGAACCACTGCTTGAGGCTGATGCCCTCGGACTGCAGCTCGTCGTAGTGCTTCTGCAGCGCGGCCCACTCCGGGGTCTTGGTGGCGTCAACGGGAGGATTGATGGCCATGTTGATAGGTCCTTTCATCATCACTGTGAAGCGGAACGTGACGGTGGAATCTCGTTCGATTTTCCACGGCACGAGCCGTTTTCTTCACCTCACAAGATACTCACAAAAGCCGACAGAACAACACAAAAATGTTTCCCGAGTTAACACATTCGGTCGGAAGCGCGATATACCGCGGTTCCGACCACTTTTCAGCGGCGACATGCCAGATAAACGACGATTACTGAAATCGTATGCAACGTTCAGCGGAAAAGCTTCAACGCACGTGAAAACGGCTGTCGTATGCAACGATCGCATTACGATTACGTACGCAACTTACGCACGACCACGCACGCGGCTTACGCAAGTCAGGCGATGGCGGCGAGCAGGAAGTGCGCGCCGGTCATCATGACCAGGCCGATGATCGCGGACACGGACAGCGAGAAGCCGGCGAGTTTCGCATTGCCGAGCACTTCGTCGGTGAACAGGGTGGAGAACACGGCGATTGGCGCGAGGCAGCACATCACCACGGCTTCGCGCACATTGGCGCCGAACGGCAGCACGAACCATGCGCAGACGGCGAACAACAGGCCGAATGGCAGTCGCAGTCCGATGATCTTCAGCAGCTTCATCACATCGTCACGGCCGGCGGGCAGGTCCATCAGCATGCCGACCATCAGCATGGCGACGAACGAGTTGGCGTTGGCGAGCGGCTCAACGAACGTGGCCACGACGGCGGGGATCTTCACATTGGCAAGCATGAGCACGATCATGACCAGGTAGGTGTCGAACGGGATGGAGCCGAAGAAGCCTTTCGCCACGTTGCGTAGCAGCGCGTGGCGTGCCAGCCGGCGGGCATCGCGATCCTTGGGTTTCGTATACGGCAGCACCGGCGCATGCCCCTGGTACTGCTCGTCCAAGGTCTTGCCGGGCTGGATGTGCAGGAGGGTCTGCGTCATGACGTTCGTGCCGGCCGCCACCATCACGCAGTTGCCGATGTCGAACATGGCCGCTGGCACGATCGCCGCGGTGCCGAGAAACGCCTGTACCACGGGGAAGCAGAAGCAGCCGATGTTGAAGCCGGAACCGTTGAGCATGGTGAACGCGCGATCCTGCACAGGCGTGTAACGTGTGGTGAGGAAGATGAGCACGGGCGGGATGAACGCGACCACGAAGCCGAAGACGGAGATCCACAGCATGCTGGAATCATGCGGGTTCGTGGCGAACGAGTAGATGATGGCGCAGGGCAGAACCAGGTTGAACAGGGCGACCTGCATGATGCGGTAGTCGCGGTTTTTGAATTTGCCGGCGCGTTTGAACAGGTAGCCGGTGAGGATGATGGCCAGCAGCGCGATTGGCTGAATTAACGTGGACATGTGCGCGAGATGGGACTTGAACCCACACGTCAAAGACACAGGAACCTAAATCCTGCGCGTCTACCAATTCCGCCACTCGCGCAATCACCATCCGCGCACGGCGAAAACCGATACGCACGAATGCACATATGCAAAACCCTAGATGCTCGGAAAACCTCCGAACATCTAGGGCAGTGGAGCCACTTGACAGAATCGAACTGTCGACCTGCTCATTACGAGTGAGCCGCTCTACCGACTGAGCTAAAGTGGCGCAATGCCCGGTAAGCATACGCTAGCCGCGCACAAGAAACAAAGCATAGCGGAAAAACCGGACGAGCACAAATCGCACGCACGCCATCCAGTGTCGTGCGCCACGGCAAGCGCCCGTCGCGGCCGTCATCCGATGTTATTTGACCAGCGCTTCGATCGATGCGACCAGCGCGCGCAGCGCCTTGCCTCGATGGGAGACCGCGTTCTTCTCGGCCGGCTCCATTTCGGCGGACGTGAGCTTTTCGCCGGCATCGACCGCACGCTGCGGCTGATCGTTCGGCACAAACAGCGGATCGTAGCCGAAACCGTTGGCACCGCGCGGGGCACGCAGCAGCACGCCCGGCATTTCGCCGACTTCGACGGTTTCGCTGGCGATCGTGTACGGCTTATCATCATCCGCACCGTCCGCTTTGCGCTCTCCCGGCACGACCAGCGCGGCGGCGCAGCGGAACCGTGCGGTGCGCTTGCTGTCGGGGATGTCGGCCAGCTGCTTGAGCAGCAGCGCGTTGTTGGCCTTGTCGTTGCCGTGCTCGCCGGCCCAGCGTGCGGACAGGATGCCCGGCGCGTTGCCCATGACGTCCACGATCAGGCCGGAATCGTCCGCGACTGCCGGGCAGCCGGTGCGTTCGGCCACGTCGCGTGCCTTGATGAGCGCGTTCTCCTGGAAGGTCACGCCGTCCTCGACCGGATCGGGCAATCCCAAGGAGCCTGCGGAGACGAGCTCGATGTCGGCGGCGTCCGCGCCGAGACGTTCCTCGAGAATGCGGCGGATTTCCGCCAGTTTGCCTCCGTTATGCGTGGCGACGATGATCTTCATGCCTTACGGTTCCTTCCGTCGTTTTCCTACTTATATCTGTTTTGCGTTGTTCTATGCGCCGAGTCGCCGGCATCGGACCGTCAACGTCCAACATTCAGCGCATGCCGTGCCGTCGATCGGCTCAGTCGAGCGCGAGCGCGGCGCGTTGGGCGGCCTGCAGCTCCCTGTTGCCTTTTTCGGCGAGGTCGAGCAGGGTGTTGAGTTCGGCGCGGTTGAACGGACGATGCTCGGCGGTGCCCTGGATCTCGATGAAATCGCCGGAACCGGTCATGGCCACGTTCATGTCGGTCATGGCCTGGCTGTCTTCGATGTCCGGCAGGTCCAGCATCGGCTTGCCGTTGATCACGCCGACGGAGACGGCGGAGACCCAGTCCTTGAGCACACGGTCGGCGGACTTGACGTGCTTGTGTTCCTCGGCCCAATGCATCGCGTCGACGAGCGCCACGTACGCGCCGGTGATCGAAGCGGTGCGGGTGCCGCCGTCGGCCTGCAGCACGTCGCAGTCGATCTGCACCTGGTTTTCGCCGAGCGCCTTCATATCGACGACGCCACGCAGGCAGCGGCCGATCAGACGGCTGATCTCGTGCGTACGGCCGCCGATCTTGCCGCGCACGGACTCGCGGTCGGTGCGGTCGGCGGTGGCGCGCGGCAGCATCGCGTATTCCGCGGTGACCCAGCCCAGGCCGGAGTCCTTGCGCCAGCGCGGCACGCCGGCTGTGAACGTGGCGGTGCACATCACGCGCGTGTTGCCGCATTCGATGAGCACGGAGCCTTCCGGAACGTCCGTGAAATGGCGGGTGATGCGCACCGGGCGCAGTTCGTCCACCTTGCGTCCGTCCGCACGCACCACGGTCTGGTCGCCCAACATATCCTTAATCGCTACCATTGCTGTTCTGCACTTCGCTTTCCGCTGATTTCGGCTTTTGCCGCCGTCCGATTACTCGTCTTTTCAGCATTCGACCCTATCACCAGCCAAGCACGCCGCGCCTCGAGACCCCTCCTGCACGTATGATGGGATGCAACCAAAGATTGGCCACCGTGGGTCCTACACTTATGGTCAGTTTCACCAAAAGTCAAGAAAGGCTTTGGAAATGCTGGATTATTCACCCGCACTCATGACCGACATGTACGAATACACCATGCTTGACGCATGCCTGAAGGACGGCACCGCCAACCGCAAGTGCGTATTCGAGATCTTCACCCGGCATCTGCCGTTGGGCCGCCACTACGGCGTGGCCGCCGGACAGGGACGCATCCTCGACGCGCTCGAGAAGTTCCACCTCGACGACAACGACCTGAAATTCCTCTCCGATCGCAAGGTGGTAAGCCCGGAAACCATCAAATGGCTTGAGAACTTCCACTTCTCCGGCTCCATCAAGGGCTACCGCGAAGGCGAGATGTTCTTCCCGAACTCGCCGATCCTGCAGGTCGAAGGCACGTTCGGCGAATGCACGCTGCTGGAAACGCTGCTGCTGAGCATTCTGAATTACGATTCCGCCGTCGCCTCCGCCGCGTCCCGCATGGCCACCGCCGCGAAGGACCGTCCGTGCATGGATATGGGCGGACGCCGCACGAACGAATGGGCCGCGGTCGCCGCCGCACGCGCCGCCGTGGTGGGCGGATTCAAGGGCACCGCCAACCTGCTGGCCGCGCAAATGTACGGTCTGAAGGCCATCGGCACCGCCGCGCACTGCTTCACCCTGGTGCATGATGACGAGAAAAGCGCCTTCGAATCGCAGATCGCGGCGCTCGGCAAGAACACCACGCTGCTGGTCGACACCTACAACATCGAAGAAGCCGTGAAAACCGCCGTCGAAGTGGCCGGACCGGAACTGGGCGGCGTGCGCAGCGATTCGGGCGACCTCGCGTCCCTCGCGCAGCGCGTACGCAACCAGCTGGACGCGCTCGGCGCCACCAACACGAAGATCACCGTCACCAACGACCTCGACGAATACGCGCTGGCCGCACTGCAGACCGCACCGGTCGACTCCTACGGCGTGGGCACCATGCTCGTCACCGGCTCGGGCGCCCCGACCTGCGCGATGGTCTACAAGCTCACCGAACGCGAGAACTCCGCCGGCGAAATGCAGCCGGTCGCCAAGAAGTCGAAGGACAAGGCCACCGTTCCGGGCCGCAAGCTCGCCTTCCGCTCCTACGAATACTCGCTGGCCGACTGCGAACACGTCATCTCCGGCTCCGAAGACAAGCTCGCCGCATACCAGCCGGAAGACGGCTGGAAGGACCTGCTCGTCGACTACGTCACCAATGGCGAGAACCACAGCGAATACCAGGGCCACGACGCGATCGTCAACGCGCACAACTACCGCGCGCAGGCGCTCGCCGAACTGCCGATCGGCGCGCAGAGCCTGATGAAGGGTGATCCGGTCATCCCGACCGAAGTCACCGTGCTGTGACGTCCGTCATGGCGTGAACCGCCCTGTACAGCGCAAAAGACATAACAAAAAACCGACGCCCGGTGAATCACCGGCGTCGGTTTTTGCATAACATACGACGTTGCGCCGCACTCGGTCGCCGCACCCAGCCGCCATATTCAATCGCCACGTTCAGCCACCGCAACCGGCGGCATGAATCGGCAACATGGTCGAACGGCAATCAGAACGAGCTGTTCATCATCTCGTCATAGATGCGTTTGCAATCCGGGCACACCGGGTAATGCGTGGGGTCACGCTTCGGCACCCACACCTTGCCGCACAACGCCACAACCGGACGGCCCGTCATCTTCGATTCGGCGATACGATCACGCGACACATAATGCGCGAAACGGTCGGCATCGCCATTGCCACCGTCATCAAGCTTCGTTTCCTCTTCAGGACGTTCCAGAACGGCGGTACCGGTACCCGCATCCGGGTTGGACAGCGGCGAAACCGGATCGTCGGATCCGAACAGGCCATCGAAAATCGCAAATGCCATAATTAAGACTCCTCACACAAGCCGCGATCGCGGCCCCACTGCCTTCCATCATAGCCGAGCCGCATTGCGCCGCCACCCGTGCGCACGAACCGCGCCAACACGGGCATACGCCGATGTTGCGCACGTTCTCAACCAATCGCGGTACGCTTAAGGTTATGACAATTGCAGTTTGCCCCGGGTCGTACGACCCAGTGACCGCCGGCCACCTGGACGTCATCGAGCGTTGCGCGCGCTTTTTCGACGAAGTGCATGTGGTGGTGGCCGTGAACGCGGCGAAGACGCCGATGTTCTCCGAAGAAACCCGTGTTGAGATCATCCGCCAGGCGCTCGCCAAGCGCGGTTGCACCAATGTGAAGGTAGCGTCGACCACCGGCCTGATCACCGACTATTGCACGAAAATCGGTGCGACGGTCATCGTCAAAGGACTTCGGCAGAACGGCGATTACGAGGCTGAGCTAGGCATGGCATTGGTCAACCGCAAACTCGCCGGAGTGGAGACGCTGTTTCTGCCTGCGGCCCCGGACCTGGAGCACATCTCCAGCTCCATCGTCAAGGACGTGGCACGGCACGGAGGCGATGTGACGGGCATGGTGCCCGATTGCGTGATTCCGCTGCTCGGCGAGGCGCTCAAGAACGAAAAGAGAGCATGATGAGTGAAGAGACCAACGATTTCAAGCCGCTTGCTGACGCCGATGACGCCACGTCGCAGCAGCCGGTCACGGCGGCGGCCGATTATCCGGCCACCGGCGCTGTTGCCGGTACCGCAGCGACCAACAACTCCGCAACCGGCAATGCCGCCGACCGTGCTACGGATGAGCCGGCAAAGCCCGCGAAATCGTCGAAACCGTCGATTTCCATGTCGGACCTGCCCGACCTTCGTGCCACGTTCGATCCCGATGCGCCACTCGACGACAGTTCGGATCGCAGCCGCGACGAATTCACCACCGTCTACGACATCATCGACAGCATCGAAGAGGAATTGGACGAGGCCAAGCCGATTCTGTTCGCGCCGAGCTCGGTGCGCGTGGACCGCGAATCGTTCACCGGTAAGCTCGACAAACTCAAGAAGATGCTGCCAGTGCAGCTGGAACGCGCCTCCGCGCTGATGCGCGAATCGGAACGCCGTCTGGAAAGCGCGCAAACGCAAGCCAACGCGATCATCGCATCCGCGCAGTCGCGTGCCGCCGACACCGTACGCGAAGCCAACGAGCAGGCGCAGTTCCTTGCCGGGCAGGAGAACGTGACGGAACTCGCCAGGCAGAAGGCGCGCGGCATTCTCGACCAGGCGCAAGCCAAGGCCGACAAGCTCACGCAGAACGCCGACAAATACTGCATCACCATGATGGAATCGTTGCAACAGCAGGTCGACAAGATCGGCACCGGCGTGCAGGCGGGCCTGAACGTGCTGTACGATCGCCAACGCGAAGCCGGCGCGTATCTGGACCATCTCGATGCGGACGATTATCCGGAAAACTGAACAAGACGCGTAACACGCGTGGAACGCATAGCAAAACGCATAGCAAGAAAGCGATGAAAGACTGAACTATGGCACGTACTGAAGATTCCCCATGGGCCGTTTCCGTGGCGCAGGTGGCCTCGCGTCCGGGGCAAAGCAAGGAGATCGACGCCACTTTCCCCGCGCCGAGCGGCATCGGCGATGAAATCGTGGGCGTGGACGAAGGCGCGGATGTGAGCGTGGTCGGCTCGTTCGATTCGATCGTCGACGGTCTGATTCTGAACGCGCGTATCAGCGCTCCCGTGCATGCCGAATGCACGCGCTGCCTGAAGCCGATCCAGCGCGATTGGACGGTGAACGTCACCTCCTTCTTCCCGTATGAGGACAAGTCCGCCGCCGGCAAGGGCGGAAAGGCCGGCAAGAACGGCAAGGAAGAGGAAGTGGACATCATCGCCGGCGAGGACGAGGCGGAAGACACGTACCCGCTGCTCGACGGCGGCGCATGGGCCGACCTCGAGGCGCTGCTGCGCGACACGCTGGTCGAGGAACTGCCGCTGCAGCCGTTGTGCAAGCCGGATTGCAAGGGCCTGTGCTCGCAGTGCGGCATCGACCTCAACGAGAACCCCGACCATCAGCATGACATGACCGACATTCGTTTCGCCGCGCTGGAAGGGCTGAAAGCCAAGCTGGAAGGCAAGGAATAAGCCGTTCGGATGGGATGGTCCATCGTTTGTACGGAGCTCACGTTAAGATACTGAACGCTTAAGCTCAATCGTTCGAACGAAATAGAGGAAACACAATGGCACTGCCTAAGTACAAGACCTCGCGCGCGAATACCCATTCTCGCCGCGCAAACTGGAAGGCCAAGGCCGCCCAGACCGTTACCTGCCCGAACTGCGGCGCTCCGACGCTGCCGCACATGGCATGCCCGAGCTGCGGTTCCTTCCGCGGCCGCGTGTACCGCGAGGCTGTCCGCTCCATCCACACCAAGTGAGTGGTTGCCGGATAACGGTATAAAGCATCGAAACCCTGCCATCGACGGGTGGCAGGGTTTCTTTTATTATTATCAAGTGATACGGCGATTGCATTGCGATTTATTTCCGCGTGCGATCGGCGTACGACATACGTTGCTTGCGTAGCAAAACCGCCAGATCAGCTGGCGTCTTGCCATGTGCGCAACGGCCACAACCACAGACCGCGGCGGGTTACGGCCCACCGCATGAACGGTAAGGAACATCCATGGCCAAAGAGACCAATCAGGACAACGCACAGAACAACACCCAAACCGAAAACGGCAACAATACCAACGTCGGCCGCATCGGCACCTCCATCACCCCCGAAGGCGAGATGACCGCCAATGTGTTGCTCGAGGCGCTCGGCACCACAATCGAGCCGGACCTGCTCGTCGAAGCGCTCACCCACCGCTCGTTCTCACACGAGCATGAGGGGGCCAAGAACTACGAACGACTCGAATTCCTCGGCGACGCGGTGCTCGAACTGGTCTCCACGGAAACGCTGTACAAGGTGCATCCCGACATGAACGAAGGCCAGCTGGCCAAAATGCGTGCGAAAGCCGTTTCCGAGGAATCCCTGAGCAAAATCGCCCGCGAAAAACTGCACGGCGGCCCGTACATTCTGCTCGGCCACGGCGAAGCGGAACAGGGCGGCGCGGACAAAAGCTCGATTCTGTGCGACATCGTCGAATCGCTGATCGGCGCGACGTTCATCCAGCACGGCATCGACGAGGCGCGCCGCGTGGTGCATCATCTCGTCGACGATACGCTGGCGGAGGTCGCCACCGAAGGTCCGGCGCTCGATTGGAAGACGTCGCTGACCGTCAAGGCGCATGAGATGGGTCTGCCCGACCCGCACTACCAGACGTCGGTCGCCGGACCGGAATACGCACTGGAGTTCACCGCGCGCGCGATTCTCGGCGATGGCGGCGAAGTCATCGGCGTCGGTACCGGCAGCAGCAAACGCAAGGCGCAGCTGGCGGCCGCGGAAATGGGCTGGAAGGCGCTTGACAGTCGCAAGGGCGAAATGGGCGGCAAGCAGAACGGGAAGACGCATAAGTCGCACCACAGGTCACACCGCAAGTCCAACGGTGGCACGCAGGATGCAGCGCAGGGCAAGTAACCGCGCAAACGGTAACGCAAGCGGCGGCACGGCCGGCGTCACGAAACAGCATTACAAGGCAGCGTCGCAATCGCAAAAAATATGGTCCATATCACAATGGCGCGTAACGCGCCAGAATATGGGCCTTTCCGGCGAACCAAGCTGTCAGCCGTTAGCATAGACTCATTATCAGAGAGGAATGCGGCTGCAATCCGCCACAAGCGGTTGCATAGCATTCCGTTTAAGGGGTAAAACGGCGCATGAACGACGCGACCGCGGCCCCTTACGAGGAAATTTTCCACGAACGAGCATGAGAGGGAACATGGTGTTACCTACGCCTCTGCAGGCATTCAGCGGCATGCCAAAGGCATCCGCTACCACTGAAAAGCAGACCATTGTCGACGGCGAAAAGATGACCGGCGCCGAAGCGCTGGTTCGTTCGCTGGAGGATCTGGGCGTCAAGGACGTCTTCGGCGTTCCGGGCGGTGCGATTCTGCCCGTCTACGATTCCATCAAGGACGATACGAAGTTCCGCTTCGTGCTGATGCGTCACGAGCAGGCCGCCGGACATGCGGCAGAAGGCTACGCGCTGACCACCGGACAGGTGGGCGTGGGCATCGTCACTTCCGGTCCGGGCGCGACGAACATGATCACCCCGATCGCCGACGCGAACATGGATTCCATTCCTATGGTCGTCATCACCGGCCAGGTCGGCGTGAACGCCATCGGCACGGACGCTTTCCAGGAAGCCGATATCGTCGGCGCCACCTATCCGGTGGTCAAGCATTCGTACCTCGTCACCCGCGCGCAGGACATTCCGCGCGTGCTGACCGAGGCGCACTACATCGCACGCTCCGGCCGTCCGGGACCGGTGGTGGTGGACGTCACCAAGACCGCGCAGACCGGCGAGATGTATTCTTCCTGGCCGCAGCGCATGATGCTGCCGGGCTACAACCCGACCACCAAGGCGCACGGTCGCGTGCTGTCCGACGCGGCGAAGCTGTTCGAGCAGTCGTACCGTCCGGTGCTGTACGTCGGCGGCGGCGCGGTGCGTTCCGACGCGGGCGAGCTGGTCGAGGAGCTGGCCGATGTGACCGGCGCTCCGATCGTCACCACCCTTCCGGCGCGCGGCATTGTGCCCGATTCCGATCCGAAGGTGCTTGGCATGCTCGGCATGCACGGCACAATCGCGGCGACCGGCGCCGTGCAGCGTTGCGATCTGCTGGTCGCAATCGGCGCACGTTTCGACGACCGCGTCACCGGCAAGCTCGACGCGTTCGCTCCGGGCGCACGCGTGATCCATATCGACATCGATCCGGCGGAAATCGGCAAGAACCGTCAGCCGGACGTGCCGATCGTCGGCGATGTGGCCACTGTGCTCAAGGACCTCATCCCGGAGATCAAGCGCGAGCAGGCCGTGCACGGCAAGCCCGACACCAGCCACTGGTGGGACGTCATCAACAAGTGGGTCGAGGATTATCCGATTACATGGGACGAACCGACCGACGGCAGCCTCGCCCCGCAGTGGGTCGTCAAGCAGCTGTCCGACATGGCCGATCCGGACACCATCTGGGTTTCCGGCGTGGGCCAGCATCAGATGTGGGCCACCCAGATCATCGAATTCACCAAGCCCCACTCCTGGCTGTCCTCCGGCGGCCTGGGCACGATGGGCTTCGGCTTGCCGGCGGCCATCGGCGCCCGCGTCGGATCCGCCCGCGAATTCGACGACAAGAAGCCGGTGTGGCTCATCGACGGCGACGGCTCCTTCCAGATGACCTCCGAAGAGTTGGCGGCCGCGTTCCTCGACCACGCGGCGGTGAAGATCGCCCTGCTCAACAACTCCGTGTACGGCATGGTCCGCCAGTGGCAGACCCTGTTCTACGAGCATCACTATTCCGCCACGAACCTGCTGGACGGCGAGAATACGGCGGATATCGTGGATGTGCCGGACTTCGTGAAGCTCGCCGAAGCGTACGGCTGCGTGGGCATGCGCGCGTTCACCAAGGACGAGGCCATCGAATGCATCAAGAAGGCCAACGAGATCAACGACCGTCCGGTGCTGATCGACTTCCGCGTGTGGAAGGACGCCATGGTGTGGCCGATGGTCGCCGCCGGCGATTCCAACGACAACGTCACATACATGCCCGGTGTCAAGCCTCTGCAGCGCGCCGGCGAGAACGAGTGAACGAGTAGAGCGTAAGGAAGGACATTTCGATCATGGCAAATTATCCTGCATCCCAGCCGGGTTCCAAGCGTCATACGCTGTCCGTGCTCGTCGAGAACCGTCCGGGCGTGCTGGCGCGTATCGCCGGCCTGTTCGCCCGCCGCGCGTTCAACATCAACTCGCTGTCCGTCTCCCCCACCGAACGTCCGGACATTTCCCGCGTCACCGTCACGGCCGACGTGGAGGAAGTGCCGCTCGAGCAGATCATCAAACAGCTCAACAAGCTGCTGCATGTGCTGAAGATCGTGGACCTCGATCCGGAAACCACCGTGGAGCGCGAGTTGGTGCTCATCAAGGTGGCCGCCGACGAGTCCAACCGTTCCGACGTGCTGGAGATCGTGCGTCTGTTCCGCGTGCGCGTGGTGGACGTGAATCCGGAGTCGCTGACCATCGAGGCCACCGGCGCAGAAGGCAAGATCGACGCGCTGCTCGGTCTGCTGGAGCATTACGGCATCATCGAGCTGGTCCGCTCCGGCGCGGTGGCCGTGACCCGCGGCCCGAAAGCCCTGAGCGAGAAGGTGCTCGGCTCCGAGATCACCGGTCGCTGAACGGGCTGAGCGGCATTGCCTACGGCAAAGCGCCGCCCCACGATTCGTTTCGTGGGGCGGCGCTTTTTATTTCGATTCACCGCAACATCGTATGTTCCCATTGCGCCGCCTTGGGAATGCTACGAATGGAACGGGAACATATCACCAGCACGGCACTTGCCACAAGAACCGCGAGGAACACCAGCACCGCGCCATGGAATCCAAACACCGGGAGCAAGGTGCCAGCCACAGCACTACAGAACATCGAAAGCACCTGGGCCGGAACCGTCAATGTAACAGTAATACGCCCCTGCATGCTCGTAGGCGACTTGGCGAAGATGAAACCGAGGAGCATCGCGTTAATCAACGGGAACGGCAGGACAACAAACGAATTGGCAACCAGCATGATCCAGTAGCTGTCGGTCAACGTCATCGGCAATACGCATAAGCAGATGAACAGGTAGGCGAGGCACACGGTTGGTCCAACCGGAACCTTATCGCTGAGTTTGCCGGCCAGCAACGATCCCACAAGCATCATCAGCGATATGCCGCCACTGATGAATCCGATGGAGGTCGCATTGGTCCCGCACGACACCAAATGCAGCTGGATGGCATATTGGATGCCATTGACGCCGAAATTGACCAATGCCGCCACGATGAGCACGACCACCAGCGTTTTCCTGTGCAACGACCATGACCAGCCTTCCAGGAAATCGCGGAAGAAACCGCCTTTCACTGCATCGCCATCCGTTTCCCCGATACGCCCGCCATCCGAACCATATTCGCGGATGCCGGTGGCGGCGACGCCGGCCACGGCATACATGCATGCCGACGCAAGGAACGGCAGCCATGGAGCAATGCTGTACAGAAAACCTCCGATGGGGCTTCCCGCCATGGCGATGGTTGCGTCACGCCCCTCGTTGAGGCTCCGCGCCTTGGGATAATAGCGGATATCGATGATCGAGCGAAGCATCGCATCCGTAGCGCTCCCAAGAAATCCGTTGATGCCGGATGCGAGCACCGCGATCAACAGCAACACGGGGAACGACAACGCGTCGCACAGCAGCAGCACCGCAATTGCGCCCCAAGCCAGAACGCCGACGACGGCGTTCGCCACGATAAGCCGTTTGCGGTCATGCCTGTCGACGAAGGTACCTCCGAATACGCTCGCAACCTGTTGCGCGATCATCGACGACGTTCCGAGCCACCCGGCGGCGATGGTGGAACCGGACACCGCATATCCGAGCAAACTGATCGCCAGTGCGCGCAGCGCCGCTCCGACCGCCGACGCCGTATCGGCGGTGAACCACGGGATATACCCTGCGGAATGCCAGAATGATTTCGCCGTTTCACTCATGCTTTGCTCCCATTAACCCACTTGTTCCGACTGTTCCGCCCACGCTTTCCGGTTTGCTCGTGGATTCATGCGTCAACCCCGCCGGCGTCTTATGAGACCCACCTGAAGGCCTGCAGAATCAGAGCCACGGGTTCGACGCCCAGCTCATCGTCGCCGTGCATGCCGGCCTTGATCTGCCAGCGGCGCACGACCTCATTGAGTTCCTCGATCATCGAGCTCGTCTCCTCGGCGGTCAGGTTCAGAACATGATCATCGCTGGTGCATGAATCAGCCCATTCCCGAGGCAATTCCGGCAGCCTGTCCAGAAAACGCTCGTAGGCCATCTCGTAGGAGAGCGCCGCGGAACGCCGGAACAGATCCATGGCCTTCGACTCGTCCGTACCGTTCTTTTCTTCGGGCCTCCCCAGACGAATGGCGCTTTGACAGGCCTTCCACCAGCTCTTTCTTCGATCTCCGTCAGGAGACTCCACCTTTTTCACTAGTCCCGCATGCGCAAGCTGCCCCAAGTGGTAGCTGATGGCTCCGGGAGCCTCGCCAAGCTGCTCGCTGATGCTTCCCACGGTCTGTTCGCCGTTCACCCGCAACGTTCCAAGGATCCTCATGCGAATAGGACTCGCCATGGCCCGAAGAGTGTCGGCATTGGTCACGGTCACTGCGGCATCTTCGGGTAGCTGCCCCTCGTTGGAGTTCGTATCGTTCATCGTAGAAGACTCCTTTCCATCGCCTCCCATTATATACAAATTTTTTGTACAAAATATTCGTGCTTTGATCTCAATCACGACATACGCTACCGGCAACGCTATGATTCCTTGCAGCAGTGGGAAAATGTCTATTCTGGAGCAAGAAGCAGACTAATGGGGGCATTATGCGCACGATTGTCAGTGATCCGACTTTGGGGATTGTGGATAATGATCCACTGGTCGCGAGCGCAATTCAAAGCTTATTGGTCGAGACATGCGCACCAATACAGATTCTGTGGACTGTCACCTCTGCAGAACAAGCACTTGAGGCCATGAGGGACTCTGCACAAAGGCCACAAGCCGTGCTTACCGATATCGCAATGCCTGGGATGAACGGCTCGGAATTAGCGCATCATATCAAGGAACAACATCCAGATATTGCCGTCATTGGTATCAGCGCCTTTTTGGATGACGAAAACGAAAAAAGATACGGAGCACAATGGTCCGATGCGTTTTATGCGATTATTCCAAAAGAAATTCCCACGATTCAACTGGTTCGAATCATCGGAAAAGCCACTGGAAATGACGAGGTTGCGTCGTGGGCGGGGAAGAGCATAAACTCCATGCGGCTTTCCGGCAAGGAATTACAGATCATTGCCAACTATGCGAGAGGATTCACCACTTCCACTATTGCACACCAACTGAATATCAGCGAAGCATCGGTAAAGACATATGCACGACGAGCTTTCGAGAAGCTCCATGCTCATAGTCGTGCCGAAGCTGTTGCGATGTGCGTAAGAAACGGTTGGATATAACGATGAGGCTGCCCCAACAAATAATGTCATTGGCAAAGGCCGTGCGCAAGCCTTACTTAGCGGGATCCATTATCTGTATCTGCTTTTTCCTGCTCGAGCTGACCGCTTGGCCAAATATGTCACCTTGGTCATGGCTATATTTGGCTCCGTACTGCATCGCTCTGTTGCTACTGACTTGGTTCCCCGTACCGGCAAGCATGGCGATTCTTGTAACACACATAGCATGTGCAATAATCCCGGCAATATGCGATGGCCCTTCGACGTTATATGGCACATGGCTTGTATGTGGAATAGTTGCTTTTGAAATCAAACGATTTGAATTTGCCATCATGGGACCGCTGCTTTGCGCACTAGCACTTCCTTTGGGCTATTGGACAGGCGGCATCGACTACAATCCAAGCATCCCTGTGCTTGCGTGCTCCTACATTGGAGCATTCTTCGTTGGCTTTGCCATACGGTGGAAGATACAGACAGAGCAACGGAAAACCGACCTGGCGATTGCACAAGAACAAGTTCGACGCCAGCAGAAAAGACTCAAAGAAATTCACATACTGCACGATTCCATCGCAGGAGCTATGACATATGCGATTCTGCTGTGTCGCAAGAAAGAGCCCTCAGAGAGCAGCGACACTTTGCCACAGATTGAACAAGTCCTCATGCAGGCATTACATGAGCTTCGCACTCAAATTATCAGCCCGATGACCGATGAGCTTAAAACAGACAAAGAGGAAGACGCGGACGAGCTCTTTCAACAACATATAGAAGCTCAATGCAAAAGACTGAGAATACTGGGTTTTACCGGGACACCAATAATCCGCGGGAATCTAAACGCAATGGACAAGTCACTACTACCATCGTTGCAAACGGTTTGTACCGAAATTCTCAATAACATTGCCAAACACGGGAAACCCGGGGCTTTTGCTTTTATCCTCTCTGTAGGACCAGATGCGGTTCGCATCTTCGCATCAAATCTATATAACGCCGCAATAAATAGTGCTCCAGAAAATCACTACGGGACAGCCCTCATACAAGATTTTGCGCAACAACATAATGGGACAATGACCATAAATTCAGAAAATGAAGAATGGTCATTGTCCCTAGCGATTCCGCTAACTCATCAAACACATTAAACCAGCCACCAGCATTTATTCACGGTGGCTTTCCTTTACTTCATATACGGAAACAACAAGATCCGTATTGCCGATATTGATAATGGACAATGAGGTGGCGCCAAGGAAATTCTTCGCCGGAAGAGAGACTGTTTCCACTCCATTAGACGTACAGGATTCCCTAGTGGTTACAGTGTGCGGCTGTCCATCTTTGTAGAGGACAAGTGAGTAAGGAGCCTGCTCCTTCTGTTTGCACATGGAAACGACATAATACATATTGTTTTCGTCGACCTTTTTGGCAAATGGAATAGCACCATCGCCGTGCACGGATTTCGCGCCCAGCTTGTTCACCAGAACCAGTTTGTCCGAGTTATTGAGATCATCGACGGCGACACTGTCCAAAGCGTCCACAGTAAATGCTTTATATGCTTGCTCCGCAGCATCATCATTCTTGCTGCTGCTCTGGGCAGCGTCTCCTTCAGAGGTTTCGTGTACGGAATTTGCACAACCGACGCATGAGCACAGCAACAAAGCCGACAGCAAACAACAGGCACTTCTTCGCATCACTTGATTCATGAGACACCCCCATTGGTTGTTCTTGCGGAGAACAGCTCTACCCCGTAAGAACAAGAATATGACACTGATATCTCAAGCGCTACACCTTGCTGTCGCACGAATGGCTACACACCCGAAAACGCTGGAGGAACTGCACCGCCGCCACAACATGCACACCCTGTCCGGCAATTGGCGTGGACGGTACGAATGCCATGTCGCCAATGCCGGGGACTGGCTGGCGATCTGGTCATCGAACGATTCGGTCGCGTTCTTCGAGCGTACTGGCAGCCACGACGAATTATTCCGGTAAACCGACGCTGAGCGAATCGCCAGCGTCGGTTTTGCACATTCCGTACCGCCAAACCGACGCCTACAAGCCTCTCACCGTCAGTTTGTCCGACTGGGACTACTCGAGCTGTTCGGAGAGCTCCATCCATTCCATTTCGAGGGATTCAGACTCGTCCGTGACGGCCTGCAACTGCTCGTTGAGCTTGCCCAGACCCTCGTAATCGCTTGGGTCGTGCGCGGCCATCTGCGCTTCCAGATCGGCCTTCTGTTCCTCCAGCTTGGCCAGCTTGCGTTCAATCGCAGCAACGCGCTTGGATGCCTCGTGGAACGCCTTGCCGGTAAGCTTCGGCGCGGCCGCAGCCGAGTCGCCATCGGCAGACACGGATGAGGAATCACCGACAACGCTCGCGGACGCGGCGTCATTACCGCCCTTGCTAGCCTTACCGGCTTTCCCGGCATTCTCATCCGCGAACGGATCCTTGCCGTTCTTGATGGCCTCGGTCATGTCGAGATAATCCTGCACGCCGCCGGGCAGATGGCGGATCTTGCCGCCGATCAGCGCGAACTGCTGGTCGGTGACGCGTTCGAGCAGGTAGCGGTCGTGGGAGACGACGATCAGCGTGCCCGGCCAAGTGTCGAGCAGATCCTCCATCACGGCGAGCATGTCGGTGTCGAGGTCGTTGCCCGGCTCGTCCATGATGAGCACGTTCGGCTCGTCGAGCAGGATGAGCAGCAGCTGCATGCGGCGCTTCTGCCCGCCTGACAGGTCCTTGATCGGTGTCATGAGCTGTGCGGATTCGAAGCCGAGACGCTCCATCATCTGCCCCGGCGTGGTCTCCTTGCCGTCCACGATGTAGCTCGGCTTGTAGCGGCTCAGCACTTCCTTGATCTTGTATTTGCCGAGCTTCTCCAGCTCGTCGAGGCGCTGCGAAAGCACCGCGAACTTCACGGTCTTGCCGATGTTCACATGGCCGGCGGTCGGGGTGATCGTGCCGTCGAGGATCTTCAGCAGGGTCGATTTGCCGGCACCGTTCGCGCCGACGATGCCGAAGCGGTCGCCCGGGCCGATCAGCCACGTCACGTCGTCGAGGATCTTACGGCCAGTCACGGTGACCTTCCGCGCCGCGGACGTGACCTCCGGCGTGGACTCGTCGACGTCGTCACCCGACTCGTGCGACTCCTCCTCCGCCTGCCGGGCGGCCTGCGCCGCCTGTCGCGCCTCGGGCACGCCGGCGTCCACCAGTCGCGGATCGGTCAGATCGTCGACGGCGACCTCCACGCTGCCGTGCGCCTGCGGTTCGGCATACATGGCCGGCACCACGTCCACACGCGAGGCCGAAGCCTCCATTTCCGCCACATCCGGATCGATATCGGCCTCGCCCTGCGCATGTTCGAAGATCTGCGTCACGTCGATGAGATCGACCACCTGCTTGCCGAGACGCGATGTGGCCATCTGCTTCAGCTCCAACGTGTTGCGCACCGGTGGCACGTCCGCAATGAGCTCGCGCGCCGCCTTGACATGGAACTTCTGCTTGGTGGAGCGGGCGCGGGCGCCACGGGTGAGCCATGCAAGCTCCTTGCGGGCCAGGTTGCGGCGCTTCGTCTCGCGCACATCGGCCTGACGATCGCGCTCCACGCGCTGCAACATATACGCGGAGTATCCGCCTTCGAACGGGTCGATCACGCCGTCGTGGACCTCCCACATCGATTCACATACCTCGTCGAGGAACCAGCGGTCGTGGGTGACGAGCAGCAGCGCGCCCTGGCCGGACGGCCAACGGTTCTTCAAGTGTTCGGCGAGCCAGTGGATCGTCACCACATCCAAGTGGTTCGTGGGCTCGTCAAGCGCGAGAATGTCC
>SKEI01000826.1_pt1 | contig 18789 bp, 40 predicted proteins | sample 4826701 | NCBI WGS metagenome assembly SKEI01 (sample SAMN11008813, study PRJNA524170) | human gut metagenome | biome: Human fecal sample; material: Feces; isolation source: fecal sample from pouch patient p2, p6, p7, p14 | host: Homo sapiens | place: Israel: Tel-Aviv | collected 2016-08-31 | reverse complement strand
ATAGCGAATAGTTCATTTCCAAGGAAAATACTTCCATTTTTTAATTTAGTAACATCGGTATGTGGTTTTACTGAAGTGAGAGGGATAATTGTAATAACAGGAGAAGATTTTGCATTGTTTTTGTCTAATACAACAGCATAGTGGAGGCCGCCCTCTTCACTACCAACATTGAAGCCAAGATGAACTTTTACAATTTCGCCACGTTTATATCGTCTAAGGCTCATAGGAGAAAATGATTTTTCAAAATCCAAAAAGGTCATCCAGTCCTTTAACCAATAGCAAAGCTTGTCGGCCTTGCCGTTATCATGAGAATCTTCAGAAGCAATAAGTTTATTCAGATAATCTTCTACATTTTGAAGTGCTTGCTTTTTATGAGAATGGAGTTCATCTGTGCTTTTGGTCTTACTCATTTGTGTATTAGTCCTTTCTATCAATATTTTTTGCCATAGGCTATTTTAACCTTAATTCTATAAGTTCTTTCTGATATCCCAGGATCCGCGCAAGCTGATCTAACAGTATACTATTATTTAACCTTCCCAATTACTTTTCCCATACAGACGATATTATGTACTTAAACATTGGTTGAAATAAAATATAATAACTTTGGTTTTATAAAATTTAATTCGTATTTTAAAACAAGCTGTACATAAAATTTCTCCGTTTCAGAAAGCACTTGCGGATAATTTGATATAATCAAATTAATCAGATCAGCCTTTTTTAAGTTTTTAGAAATCTTTGTTGTATTATCTGCTGGTAGCAAGGAATATAAGATATCCCGCTTGAAATAATCTAATAAAGCATAATAATCCGAACCTTTCTCAACTAAGCCTGTATTTAAAAGTTTTGCACGAGGATCCTGAGACCCAACTATGATGCTGTCCTTTTGAATAATATCTAAAAAGGCTTCAAGGTTATCAGCACTGAGCTTTTTAATAGCTTTTTGTGCATCTGCCAATGACATTAGGGCAGATGGATCAGGTACAGTTTGTACGTCATCCAACATAAAAACATCAAGCTCATAAGCTAAACGGTACATATGTTTACAAGGTAAAAGACGGCGTTTATAATCTTCACAGTCACATTTTAGTAATGTAGTATTATATTTTCCATAATTGCCAAGAAATATCGCAGATCCTCTATCAGGAGACAAGGATAATGGAGAATAATATGGATTGCATGCACGTTCTTGCCGTTCAAGTTGTGGCTGAGAATTATGCATTTCTATTGGCCATTCAGTCCAAATGTTTTGTGATTTTTCAAAATTCAAGTCAACCAAAGACTGCTCTAATTTATATATTTCAGAATACTTGTTGAAGTCTTTTTTTACCATTGAAAGCTGTGTGCGTAATTTAGATAGTTCTATATTTTGTTGCACAATGGTATTTTCTTTTTCCTGAAGTTGAGATGTCATTTCAGAAATTTGATTTTTTAATTTTTTTATTCCAAATAAATCCATTATCTAATAAGTCCCTTCTACATTGTTAGAGTATCTTGGAAATTATTGAGAAATATGCTGTGTCCTGCAAATGCTGCTCAGGAGTTTTTTATATTTTTTCTGCTACCGCTAGATACGGTTCGAACATAATAATGTAACTTCCCACATTTACAGTGCATCCATATTTTTCACGATAACACTCCAAGGCCTCTGTAAGAAATTCTTCTGACACATCTAAAAACTCAGATAATTCATGTCGGTTCCGGCATTTGGCCTGATAGCCTCTAATAATACCAGATAAACCAATACGGCGATCATACGCTAACAATCTGGCAATTCTTTCTTGTTTACGATTAGAAATATCTTTTTGATTTAAAATATTGCCGGTTGTAGTATAATGATGGGCCAATTCCTCTGCTAAAGTATCAGCTGTTTGTGCAGAAGTCATGCCAGTACGGATTGCAATAGAACCATCGACATATAGGCCGTTGATACGTTCGCTGCGGAATTTTATATAATCAATAGGGATATGCTGTTCATAGGCTTCCTGCTCTAATTTTTCTGCTTCGGTCAATGATGTCAACTCCTATTTCTTATTTCTGCGGTTCTTTACAAACTCAGCATAGGCGCGGATATCATCCATTTCTTCTTCCGTAAAATCGTCACCCTCAAAGTGTGCAGCAATGGTGGTTGGTTCTTTTGAGTCAAATTCGGTTAACCCCATAAGTTTTCCGGGCGTGGTTCCTAAAGCATTTGCAAAGAGCAGTATTTTACTATTTTGTATATCCACTTCACCCTTCTCAATTTTAGCAATGGAAGAGCGGCTTGTATATCCACACAGTTTTGCCAGTTCGTCTTGGGACATTCCTTTTTCTTCTCTGAGCATTTTAATATTTCTGTATAAATCAAGCATTTTTTTGGTTCTCCTCCTTTTGATAAAGTAAATATAGCACAAATGTGAAAATAAATCAACAGAAATGATAAAAACTGTTGACAGATATTCACATAAGTGCTATATTAACGATGTGAATTAAATTCAACAAGAAAGGAGTGGTTTTAATGCCAGACTTAAAGCTTTTGGAATTAATTATTTCTGATTCCGGCATGACAATGGTATCACTTGCAGAAAAATCCGGCATTCTCAGAGAAACCTTATATAATAAGATGAGGGGAATCAGTGAATTTAAAGCATCTGAAATAGCTGCGCTGACAAGAGTGCTTAAATTAACAAGTGAGCAAAGAGATGCTATTTTTTTTGCAGAGAAAAGTGAATAAAATTCAACAAAATAATTTGCAACAGAATCATTAGAAGAAAGGGGGTGAGAGAGGTGCAAAATGTAGATAAGGATCATGCAATAGCTGATAGGAAAGGCTATCTTGAAAAACTTAAAGAGGAGTTTTTTGGATTACAAAAGGTAGTAATGAAAGAATTGGAAGCTGACGAAGTAAACGCAAAGAGAATAGAAAGGCTAATTCATGCGCAAAGCGATGTGTATCAGAGACTATTGCAGGAAACCAGGGCATTATCAGGAGATTCCGTGTATCTCCGGTAAAGACACACGGAATAAAGATTACTCATCAATCCAATTATGGTAGCGTTCGAGTAATTCTTTATGTATAAAAAAAGCTCTCGCATCATCATTGTCGAGACCGTTAGCGTTCATAGAAGCATGAGCTGCGGCTACAACGGTATTGTAGGTATCCGCATCAATCGAGGCGATAAAGTCATTAAAGCTCTTTTTCATAGGGTTTTTCCTTTCTTTTATACTCGGCTCTGGCGGGAGCCTGTGAGTACAGTATAGGACGGAGAAAACGGAAAGGCAACAAAGAGTTGATTATTTAGGAGTACCCATTGAGAAGCTGTTGGAGTAGAAAGGGGTGAGAAAGGTGGAAAATGTAGATAAGGCTGAATGGTTGAAAGCTATTGGAGCGAAAGAATTCCCGGAACCGGTAAAGTATGCTTATACGTTTCCGGGATACAGTGGAGCTTTTAATTTATCCGAACGCTATGTAGAAGAAAGCGATTTGAAAGAATTAAAAGCCCAATATGAGAAAAATAAAGCTCATGCATTAGAAGTAATTAAAGCGAAAAAAGAGTTGGATACGCATTGCTAAGATGTTGGACATTATTAAAAAGCCCTTTTTTTTCAAAATATAAAAGTATTTCTGAAAGTTCTGAACGCGGAATACCAAGATAATCAAGTTCTTGAATAGCAATGAAATGACTGGTTTTAGACAATTCAATGAGAGCTTTATAAACAATTTTTTGATTATCTGTAATGCAAAAATCGTAAAACATAACAAGTTCTCCTTTCTTCTGTACTCGGCTCTGGCGGGAGCCTGTAAGTACAGTATAAGACGGAAACAAATTAAAAGCAATGTAGGAGGTGTTTACATGGAAAAACGATATCTTTCACCAGAAGATGCAGCTCCGTTCCTGGGGCTGTCGGCAGCGGCCGTAAGAAAGTACATGCGTAATGGAAGCATGGACCTGGGAATGGTATTAAGTCCTCAAAAGACGGGGACTAAGACCTGGCGGTACAAGATCTATCCGGAGAAGTTAAAGCAGATTACCGGATCCAGTGTGCCAGGATATGAATAGAGCTTGGAAAGGAGAGAGAAGTAATGGCAAAGATCAAGAACTATGACGGTCAGACAGACATGGAGCTGTCCTATGTGGCAGTGCAGGCAACCAGGCCTAAGAAGAAAGCTGTGGACTGGGTAGGCATCACGGAGACATTTATAGCCGGTGGCATGTGGGTGATAGTCTTCATGATGCTTGGGGCTGCGCTTGCGGTCCAGGTGCTGTGATGGCTGTGCGGGAAGACCAGTGCGGTACCTGCATGAGGAAGAACCGGTGCATGGAGAGAAGCCGCTTACAGGCATGCAGAGGCTACATAAAAAAGGACCCAGGCAGCGGCAACTGCGGAAGGTCCGGTAACAAAAAAATTGTACACCCTCATTATACGGAGGGAGAAGGAGAATTGCAAGATGGTAAAAGCGAAGTTTGTAGTAGATAACAGGGAAGCAGGAGAGACCGCGGACTGTGGTCTGATTGTGGCGATCGGTTTGGGAGAGATGAAAGAAGAGAACCAGTTTCAGTTAGCCGTAGTCGGCGGTAAAGGGTTAAGGGGTTCTATGATGGTACAAGGCTTAGCAGATGGCATAGCAGAAGCAATCAGCCGCATGACTGATAATGATATGCAGGCAATCGCAATGATGACAGCATTTATAGAAGAGACCGAGAGACGCTGCAAGAAAAAGATGTTGGAAAGGCTTACGAATGGTAACTAAAAAGCTGTTTAACAGCCGGGAAGAGTGGCTGCAGGGGAGAAAGAACCATATAGGCGGTTCAGATGCGGCTGCCTGTGTGGGGCTAAATCCTTATAAGGATAACGTGCAGCTCTGGGAAGAAAAGGTAGGACTGGTGCTTCCGGAAGACATTTCTGATAAGGATTATGTCCAGTATGGAACAGAGGCGGAAGAACATCTTCGTGCGCTGTTCGCGTTGGATCATCCGGAATACAAAGTCTTTTATGATCCGGATAACATGTTTACCAATTCTAAGTATCCCTGGATGCATGCTTCTTTAGACGGGGAGCTTCTGGACAGTACCGGACGTCATGGGATCCTGGAGATCAAGACCACAAACATCCTTCAGAGTTCCCAGTGGGAGAAATGGAGGGACAAGATCCCGGATAATTACTTCTGCCAGGTGTTGCATTATCTGGCAGTAACGGAATACGATTTTGCAGTCCTAAAGGCCCAGATCAAAAGCGGACAGGGAGAACGGATGCGGATCGAGACAAGGCATTACTTTATTGAACGTAAAGAAGTCGAGGAGGATATAGAGTGCCTGGTAGAGTCAGAACGGAAGTTCTGGAACTGTGTGGTCACGGGTACCAGGCCGGACCTGATCCTCCCGGCAATATAGGAAAAGGAGAGCGTACATGATGGAACTGAAGATCTACAGCCCGCAGGATACGGGCTTTATCCAGAAGATCGACTGGAACTATGACGAACTTAAAAAGGAGATCGCAGCAGCAATAGAAAGCTATGCCAATTCTGTTTATACAGATGACATGATCAAAAAGGCCAAGGAAGACAGGGCCAAACTGAATAAGGTATCAGATGCATTAAAGAAGGAACGTACCCGTATCCGTAAGAAGCTCCTGGAGCCGGATGAGCAGTTCGGAAAAGAGGTCCAGGAACTTACAGGCATGATCCAGAAAGCAGCCTCTAACATTGATGATCAGATCAAAGGCTATGAAGAACGCCTGCGTGAGGAAAAGACCGCCAAGGTCAGGGAGTTCTATGAGGATAACATCCATGACATTGGCAAGTATCTTCCGTTTGAACGTGTGATGCAGCCAAGATATGCCCTTGCTTCCACTACCATGAAGTCCATTAAGGAAGAGATCCTGGCGCTGATCCAGAAGGTGGATGAGGGCCTGGCTGTCTTAAATGAAGTGGACAGCCCTTATGCCGGTGATATGAAGAAAATCTTTTTGGAGACTTATGATATCGGCGCTGCTATGGCAAAAAGGAACCAGTTAGAGGCAGAGGAACAGAACCGCAGGATTTACCAGGAAGAAATGGCAAGGAGAAAGGCAGAGCAGGAAGCACAGAGGAAAGCCGCAGCTGAGAGCGTGATGGCAGCCGGAAGACAGGAAAACGTACAGGCAGCTCCTGCAGAACCTGTTAAGACAGAAGTTCCCAAAATGGAGACCGTGGAAGAACCGGTCAATGTGATCGACTTCAGGGTCTATGCCACCAGGGAGCAACTGATGAAGTTAAAAGGATTTTTAAAAGAGAACGGCATCCGGTTTGAACCGGTACCGAAACAGTAAGAGGAGGATGTAGAAATGGCAGTAGCAAATAAGTTGGTTAATAAGCCGGTACAGAAGGTAGAAACAACAAAGTATATGGCAAACGGTATGCAGGTAACACTTACACCTGGAACAGTAAAGAATTATCTGATCAGCGGGGATAAGGACAGAGTATCTGATCAGGAAGTTGCGATGTTTATCAACCTGTGCCGCTTTACCGGTCTTAATCCATGGCTTCGTGAAGCGTACTGCATTAAGTACGGAAATGAACCGGCAACTCTGGTAGTTGGAAAGGATGCATATTTCAAGAGGGCAGAAGCACATGCAAGCTATGACGGCATGGAAGCAGGCATCATCGTCCAGAATGAAGAAACAGGTGAGATCAGTTACAGACAGGGAACTTTGAAGCTTCCCGGTGAAACATTAGTGGGAGGCTATGCGGAAGTATTCCGCAAGGACAGAAGCCACAGCTTCCGCATGGAAGTTTCTTTTGATGAATACGCAGGAAAGAAGAAAGACGGAAGTCTTAATTCCCAGTGGTTCAAGAAACCCGCGACGATGATCCGTAAGGTTGCGGCGGTACAGGCATTAAGGGAAGCTTTTCCACAGTCATTTGCAGGCATGTATGTAGCAGAAGAGATGGGAGCTGCAGAACCGGAGTATGCCGCAGGAGATGTGATCGATCCACAGACACAGCCGGCCATTGAAGAAAAAGCTGATGTACAGCAGCCTGTTTCTTCAATGCCACAGCCACAGATGGATGCAGCGGATGACTTTTTCAATTAGAAAGCATGATAGAAGGGAGGTGATCAAAGCATGGCGATAACATTTGACAGCATTGGCAATGGCGGGCTGCAGGAGAAGTTCAACATGGCCCTGAGGCAGATCGGAAGGAACATCCTGGATCCGAACATGGATCCGGAAGCTGCCAGGGAAATGACGATCAATATCAAGTTCAAACCGGCCGGGCGTGGGAACCTGAAGGTAGAGTATAACGTGAAGCCGAAACTGGCCGGATTTAAGAAAGCGGAGACCATGTTCCTGGTGGGACAGGATTCCAGTACGGGCCGTATTGATATGTCAGAGCCGGGGAGCAGGCTCCCACAGGTAGATCCGGTACAGGAGATCCCTGCAGCTGCTTATGAAGAGGTCAGCCCCGGCAGAAGGGCGGATCCGGAGACGGGTGAGATCTTTGAAGAACGCAGGACCGGGCCGATCGACTTAAGAAGACAGCAGGCATGATAAAAAAGATAAATGAGTAAAGGAGAGATGATCAATGTTAGAAGGTTTAAAAGATGCCCTGGAGCATGTGGAAGATCTTGCCAGGGAAAATGAGAAAACAGAAGTGGTGGAGATCTGCGGCCATACATATGCCAACAAGACGCTGAGAAGATATGATACCGCCAATTATGCAGAGCCTGTAACGGCCACGACCCTTTCAGCACTGGCAGATTACATTGTAAACTGCAGGGAAGAGTTTACGGAAGGCAGAAGGATGATCGTCCATGTGGTAAGCCCTACAAAGGTCAGGCTGATGTCTGCCCTGGATGGGGAACGTAAGAGAGAGGTCCTGTTTGAAACAGACGCCCAGGTTTCCGGCTTCCACTTTGACCAGTGGTACGACCAGGAAAGCTTTATGATCAGTCTGCAGGCCAACTTCGCAAAAACGGCGGACCTGGATGCGGTGCTCCTGCTTGCCGGAAATATCGAGAGAAAGAATGAGCAGCCCTATTCCGATGACGGCTGTACCCAGGTGGCTACCATGACTGTGGGTGTGGCGGCCAAGGCAGATGCGATCGTACCAAACCCGGTCCAGTTAAGACCTTACCGTACCTTCCAGGAAGTAGAACAGCCGGTCAGCCAGTTTGTATTCCGTATCGGAGACAGAGGGACACCGGAGTTTAAGCTGGTGGAAGCAGAGGGCGGCATCTGGAAGACAGAAGCAGTAAGAAAGATCAAGGATTATCTGGAGTTAGTCCTGTCAGAACAGGATATGGCTCTTAGAAATCGTATCACTATCATCGGATAATCTATCGTATTTGGAAAAGCTTGTTTTACTACCTTAAAGGTCAGGATCATATGTCACGATATTAAATGACCAGAGGTGTTGTACCTGAAGGGGCGGAGCATGACCCAAGTCTCTGACCACCGCCCCTTTTAAAAGAAAGATGAGGATCGTTATGGGAAAGTCACAGCGGGAAAAAGGAAAACGCGGGGAACGGGAACTGGCCGGAAGGTTAAGGGACCACGGCTATGACTGCCGCAGAGGGCAGCAGTTCTGCGGTGCCAGCGGTGATGCGGATGTGACCGGTCTCCCAGGCATCCATATAGAATGTAAGAGAGTGGAACGGTTAAACCTCCAGGAAGCCATGGAACAGTCCAAAAGGGACGCCAGGACCGGAGAGATGCCGACTGTGTTCCACCGCAGGGACCGGTCAGAATGGCTGGTCACCATGAGATTAGAAGACTGGATCCAGCTCTACAAAGAGTGGGAGGCTGGACAGCAGATAACGGAAGGAAAGGAAAATGCCAAGACAGCAGAAGCCAGGTCTTAGTTACTTTCCTCTTGATGTCGATTTTTTCACGGATAATAAGATCCGGATCCTGCGCGCCAGGTTTGGCAATAACGGGATCGCGGTATATATCTATTTACTCTGCGAGATCTACAAAAAAGGCTACTACATGGAATGGAACGATGATTTTAAGTTCATCCTGGCAGCAGACCTGAATCTCTCAGATGGGTTCATAGAGCAGGTGCTGACATTCTTGCTTGAACGGTCACTACTGGACAGCACACTTTTCAAGTCGGACACTATCCTCACCTCACCCGGAATACAGAAACGGTATCAGCTGGCGGTTAAGGAACGCGCCAAAAAGACACCGGTGGTAATAAAGGGTTTCTGGCTTTTGGAAGCGGATGAAACGGAACCCTTTATTAAAGTGAACCCTTCTTTTCATTCTTCCCGGAAAAATGAGGATAATTCCCGGAAGAATAACGATACTTCCCGGAAAAATGACATAAAGGAAAGTAAAGAAAAGAAAAGTAAAGAAAAAGAAATAAAAGTAAATAAAGAGAGTGGCGTTGCAGCAGGAGCAGCAACCCTGTTTTCACCGGATTCTTTTGAGATGCTCTGTGTCAATACCCTGATCCATTCCTGTCTGGAAGGATTCCCGGGAGCCAGGGTTCCGGCAACCGACGAAGAAAGGTCCCAGTGGTGTGTCCACATTGAACGGATGCTCCGCATTGACCACCGGACAGAGGAGCAGATCCGCACCGCATTGGAGTATGCGGTCACAAACCAGTTCTGGAAGGCAAACATCCGGAGCACAAAGAAGTTCCGGGAAAAGTTTGAAACTCTTTATATGCAGTCGCAGTCAGGAAGGACAGCGGCAAGGGCAACCGATGATAAGGCAGAACGGCTCAGGAGGTGGGCAGAGAATGGATAAGAGGGAATTCGCAGCACTGGCAGCTGCCATGGAAGAGTATTATGGCAGGAACCAGATCACAAAGAGTGCGGCATCCATGGATATCTGGTATGAACTGATCGGGGATATCCCCTATGGGCAGTGCAAGAACGCAGTAAGGCAGCTGATGGCTACAAATAATTTCTTCCCTTCCGCAGCCGAGATCAGAAAGTTATGCACCCAGACAGGGAATCCGGAAGCACCAAGCATAGATGATGCCTGGGGAATGGTTTTAAAAGCGGTAAGGGCTTATGGGTACATGCAGGAAGCAGAAGCACTGGAAAGCCTGCCGGAACCATGCAGGAGCGTGGTGAAGAACATTGGCTGGCAGAACATCTGCAGGAGCGAGAACATCATGGCGGAACGTGCATTCTTCCGTGATTCCTATGGTCCTAAGTTCCAGGAGATGAAGCGTGTAGGAATGCTTCCACCAGGGATCCGGCAGGAAAACAGACAGAGATTAGATGACCAGATCAGAAAAGCAGCAGGAAGGCTGCAGTTAGGCGGCGGTACAAATGGAGAAGATGGAAGAAATGCAGGCGGCGGAACTGGCAAGGCATAGAGTTGACCAGGGAGCCGGCGGGTATTATGCAAAGATCATGGACAAGGACCAGATCATAGCCAGGAGAGCCTATATGAGGAGCATCTTACGTGTGAGCTTCTTCTGGTGCACGATGAGCAACGCACAGCTGGACAACATGAGGCTGTGCAAGGCAGGAGATGACTTTATCGTGGAAGATACCGATAACAGGGAGTTCATCCTGCGGATCGACCGCAAATAAAGGGGGAAAGGAAAATGGAAGAGAATACAGCAGCTCTGGAAACTCCGGAAGTGATAAAACATACAGGCGCGGAATGGTACCGGGATGTATCCCTGGAAGATGCAGAGGTATTTATCCGGTCCAACCTGCAGTCAGCCGTACGCAGCGTGATCGCAACGGGATTTTACCTGAAGCATATCAGGGACAATGAACTGTATCTGGAAGCAGGATATAAGAACGTCAATGAGTATGCCATGGACAGGTTTGGTCTCAGTGCCTCTGCCACATCCAGGTACATCACCAGGAATACAAGGTTTTCCAGGGGCGGGAACAGTCCGCTCATAGATGATAGGTTTAAGGACTTCAGTAAGAGCCAGCTGCAGGAGATGCTTGGCATGAGTGACGAGCAGCTGGAGCAGGTCACACCGGATATGACCGTCCGGGAGATCCGGAGCATGGCAAGACCAAAGGAAGTCCCTTACATAGAGATACCAGGGCAGACGGAACTAAAAGATATCCCTGGTGTTATGCCAGAAGAGAGGACGGAAAGCTTTGAAGCATCAACGGCGGAGCTGTTTGATGTGGAAGAGGATGAAAATATGGTTCAGTCGGTGGCAGGTAAGCCTATTAGCCAGGAAATATCGATTACGGAATTGGTGGAAGAGGAAGATGCGGAGATTGCGACGTCGCAACCGGCACGACCTCAGGATAGCATGACAATCCGTAAATTTATTAAAGCCTGGAAGGAGTATCAGCTTGATGATTTTAAACGGGCAATGAGAGCTATGCGTACTGGGCAGAACACTGGGGAGAAAGCAAAACAGATCCAGAAGGAGCTGGCACCGCACGGATGTCATTGCGTTGGTTGTTCAGAATATAGTTTTAATTTTCACACTTTTGCAGGTGGAATGGACTGGCAGGTGAGAAATGAAAAGATCCACCTTAAATATGGTCGGCTTGCCAGTGAGTTGCTGTGTATGTATGATCCGTGGTCATCGGAATTTGATGAAGAGCCAGATATTATTGATGAGCAGCGGAATGAATCTATAGATGCTGCCGAAAAGCAGCAAATGGGTCATTGCTTACACCGCCCAGAATATGAGTGTTCTTTGCCAGAAAAATATATGCACCGGCCCGGAAGTGGAACAGACTGTGCCCATGAGTGCTGCTGGGAGTGTGTCAAACATGGGGAGTGCAAGCTTGAATGCAACAGTTCAGCTGATCGTCCTGAGACAGAGGAAGAGATTGCGACGTCGCAAACGGATAACGAGGCTTCCAAAAATGAAATGAAAGAACGTACAGACATGGAAATCCTGAGAGAACTGCTGGAGAGAAAGAAGCAGCTTCTTAGCAAATGTCTGGGAACTCCCGGCATTGATAAGTCAGATGAGCATATCAGAATGCAAAAGCTGGAAGTAGGTGCTTTGGCTTCCATGCTGTGTGAGCTGGAAGATTTGGAAGAGAAAAAGGATAGACCGAAGCAGCCAGAGCTTCCACCGCTTAGGAACAATGACCAGAGAGCAGCTTTTATTGATGCGTATGAAACCTGGACACTCTGGATCGATAACCAGGAGACCGGTGAGCGGTATTACCGATATGATCTTCAGGATGGGACAAGCTTCGTTATCAAGACGTATCACTCCATGCTCTATGACTGGAAAGCTGATGTTGCCATGAGGTACAAGGAAGGGTATGGAGCAAATGAGGAGTATCTTCTGGAGCCTGGAAAGTTCTTTAGGGACTGCCGGGCAAACCGGACTACGTTGATCGAAAAGCTGAAAGAGATACAGAAAGGGGAAAAGAAATGAACTGTAAAGACTGCAGCTATAAAAAATTTTATGACATGAACGGAAGGCCAGGGCGTTATTACTGCCTTCATGATGAAGCCAAGTTTGCACGGAGTGAATGTGAGCCTCATCCTATAATCTGCAGAACAGAAAGACATGATGATAAATTAACTATTAAAACCGCACCGAGATGGTGTCCGTTGAATAAAAAGGAGAAGGGCAATGATCATAAAACAAATTGCAATAGATGAGGCACTGGAACTGCATAAAAGAGGGCTGATGGTGGGAGTGCTCCAGCCGGTAGTACCGGAACCTAAGAACCTGGATGATTATGAGTTCCTGACGTTGAAGAAGATCCTGGCTGGATGTGAGTTCTTCCGGATCGTGCCGGAGGAAGAAAAAAGAGAGACAGAGCCAGCTGAGAAGGCACCGGCAGAAGTAGCAAAGCCGAATGCTGTGGAAGAGAAGCCAACAGAGACAGGTGCGGAAACCAAGGAGAAGCCGGAGCCGCCAAAGCCAGAAGCACCAAACAAAAAGCAGATCGATGTTGGAAAAATGAAGGCACTTTACAAAGCCGGGTGGACTGGAAAACGAATTGCTGAAGATATGCATATCGCAGAAAGTACAGTATGCGGATATTTGAAAAAAATAAAGTTGGTGGAAATATAAAATGCAGAGATTAACAGAAAAGGATGAGCTGGGTAACTGGTGCCTGAAGGGTGTCAGGTGGGAACAGCTTAGAGCGGGCCATGTGATTACTTTAGACGTGGCAGAAAAGCTGTATGGGGCGCTGTGTAAGCTTAAGGACTATGAAGATACAGGCTGTAGCCCGGACGGCATAGCAGATTTGGTAGAGAATTATGCAAAAGCAATGACACTTTTGGCAGGTTAGATAGAAGAGCATAGCTGGATCCCGGTGGAAGAGAGACTTCCGGAAGAAGATGAATATGTCCTGATGTCATTTGAGAATTTCACGCTTCCGATAATCGGACGGTATGAAAAAGATAATGATGGTGGTGGAGCATGGTATGCCGGTGATGATGATGGATGCGATACTTGCAGCAGCCAGGACTTATTTGTGAATGCTTGGATGCCACTTCAGAAGCCATACAGGGCAGAGATAGAAGAAAAGCCCGATGCAAGTGCCGACTGGAAAGGCCACTACATGGACCGGTTTGAGAAAGTTGAATAAAGAAATTGACTTTTGAGTTGATTTTTTAGTTGTCAGTTGAGTTATTGGTAGGAAATTAAATTAAGATCAGGAGAAAGGTCAATGGATAGAACATTAAAGGCTGTATATATTTGGATAGTGCTGGCCCTGGTCTGGATGGGATTAGAGCTGTTACTGTACGGCGAAATCCAGCCGAGGACAGTAGATGATATTATGTGGTTTCTGTTTTTGCCATTTATTTATATGGCGGTAAATTAAGATTTGGAGGAGTAAGCAATGTCGGTGTTTATCGGGAACAAAGAGTTTCTGGATTGTACAGAATGTCCGAGATGTAAGCCACAAGACGGACTAAAACATGGCGTAAGATATGGCATCTGTGGCATGGGCGGAAACCTCGTATATCTGGAACCGTGGAAAGAACAAAAAGCATGTGGTTCTGGCTGGATCCATCACCATGTGTCTAGCTGTGCTTTGTATGAGAAGAAGGGAACACAATTGCCAAATGATGTAAACTGAAAGTTAAGATTTGGAGGATACTATGAAAAAGTGGGTAGAGAACAAAGAACCATCCGGCGCAGTGGTTCACACGCTTATGTTCGGGCATCATGGAGATGATCCCAAAGTCATAGTGGCGTTGTTTAGAGATTCAGAGGGAGATTGGTTTACAACATCGAATGTGCTCGATACATACTGGGACTTGCTGACCGGCAAGGAAATGTGTGAACATGATGCCAAAATGATGGTAGAGGAAATGGTGTACGATCATTTTGCGGATGAAAAGAGGTATTACGAGGAAATTTGCGAAGAGCTTGATATGGAAAACTGAAAGTTAAGATTTAGGTGAAAAATTTTAATAAAAGATTTTTCCAGAAACTTATGTTAAAGAGATTTTTAATTAAGATTTAGGAGGCAGGCATGAAGATTGAAATTGAAATTAGCGAAGAGAACATTGCTAGAATTGTAGAAGAAAGGATTGCAGGGCAGTTTATTGCAGAATGTGGAAGTGAATACCGGGAGGCAAGACAAGGTGTCCGTGACGGGGTAGATAAGGCTGTGAAAAATTATATCTACTCTAAAAAAGACAATATAATTGAGAAAGTGGTGGAACGTGCCACAAGGGAGATTGTCAAAAAAGGATTGCCTAAGTTGTTAGAGGGAATTGGTCATGAAATATAAAATTGGAGATACCTTTTTAATACCGGTTGAAATTGAGTTAGTAGATGAAAATAAGATTACACCGTACTTTTTAAGAGGATGCAGCGGAGTTGGGTGGTGGAGTGAATCGGCGCTGAAAGAGTTTGAACGGTTGTCATGTGCTGATTGTAAGTGGAAATCACAAATATATCAAAAATGCAGTTGTTGTATTAGAAACACGGGACTGAAGGACAATTACCAAGACAGCTAAACTGAAAGTTAAGATTGAGGTGAAAGTAAATAATGAAGAGTTTACAGCTATATGTGTGCGAACATTGCGGAACGAAGTACAAAGATAAGAATGAATGTAAAAAATGTGAGGATAGTCATAAGGTTGCGTTGGAAATTCATGATATGAGGTTCCATGCTTGCAAAGATAGTGATAACTATCCTGATAAGGTAGAATTGAAAATGGCTGATGGCAAGATGGTTTGGTATCATCGGTAAACTGAAATTTAGAGGATGGTATATAAAATGATGATTGAAGCAATTGGAAGTGTAGCGATGCTGGAGCAACTGGCAGAAGAGTCGGCTGAACTTGCACAGGCAGCATTAAAAGCGGCACGGATTTTACGCGATGATAATCCTACTCCAGTAACGTTACCAGAGGCTTGTGCAGCTGTGATAGAAGAGTATACCGACGTAGTTCAATGTGCGGGAGAAATGGGACTGGGAGTTGATTTTAAGCAAATGCAAGAGAAACTAGAACGCTTTAAAAAGAGAGCGAAAGCAGTGCGTAAATTGTAGGAGACTATCGTAATGTGGAAACGAGTAAATCCCAACGTGGAGTATGTGATAGCTGCCATGCGTAAGAAGGGAGAGGACATAAAGAATGGGATTAGTAAAGTCAGAGGCCCAGAGAAAGGCAAACCAGCTGCAAAGAAAAAGTGCCATAGCCGCATCAGACCATGCGATCATTAACGGGCCGAAGCCTACAACCTGGTCAGCCAGGATGCCGGCTTATGTGGGGACAAGCCTCTGCCCGGATCCGGAGCTAAGGAGGGTACCAGATGAGTAAGAGAAAGACACCGGCACAGGCTCTGGAAGAGTTTCTAAGCTACTATGATGAGAGCATTTTAGAATACAGGTATGCTTGCGATAAGGTCGTTGAAGAGGACAAGCGTCTCCAGGACTTTCTTCATGAAATGGAATTTGCCAAGGACAGGAACGAAAGGAATCGGATTGCAACAAGCCTTCAACAGAGCAGAAGAACCAGGCGGATTAATAAAGATATGGCAAAGATGAATGAGAAGTTGGTGAAGTTTTTCGAGGATCAGAAGAACAGGGATACCTTAAATCGGTTACGGCAACTTCTAGGTCAGCAGAGGAAGGAAGAGGAGTACCTTCTGGGAGAACGTACATACAAACCAAGAGCAGGAATGAGGTGATACCGTTGGCGAAGATAAAGATAACCAGGAAGCTTCTGAGCAGTTACCGAAAGCTTAAGAAAGAAATCGTAGTTCTGGAATTGGAACTGGTAGAGATGATGGAAGGTGATAACGGGATTGGTGTCAGTGTTGTTATGGACTACCGGAAAGGTTATCCGCAACCAAAAGCTGTTCCAGGTTTTGACTGGAAGCTACATGATCGCCGGGAGAAGATCCTGGATAACAAGAAAGCACGGTGCAAAGCTGTGGAGGGCTGGATAAGATCTATTGAAGACGGTCAGGCACGGTATGTGTTCAGGATGTTCTACATAGAGGGAATGACCTGGGATAGGATTGCCGCAAAGATTGGATACAGCAACAGTCCAGACTATCCGAGGCTGATGATCAGGGATAAATATTTAAAAGAGCATAATATTTTGTAAAAAGTTCGTTTTATTCGGTTGCTTCGGAATACAATAGAGTGGAAGCCAAAGGCATACGGCCGGCGGCTTACGTCAAACCCCACCAGGCAGCAGGCGAAAGCTTGTTGCCTCCCCCTTGGAACGTAGCTCAGAGGTAGAGCAATGGCTTGTGTCCTAAGCGAAGGTTCGAGTCCTTCCGTTCCGATGATTTTTGTTGCTATTTTGTACTTCCCATTTTTTCTTGGAAGCCTCTGTTAGATGCAGGGGCTTCCTTTTTGTAAAAGAAAATGCTATAATAGAAAAACACTAAAGATGGGGGAGGTTTGTATATGGATGCAAAAGTTTCAACTTTTATTTATTGTCTTGGGACAACTAATTTAGAAGGTAAGGATGCTCCAATTAATGCAATGGGAGTATTGCCAGTATTGACACCAGAGTTTATACCAAGCATGTTTTCTTTTTCAATTGTGTTAGGAATACGTGGAATTGATGATACAAGCAACCATTTGCTTGATATTATATTTAAAGACTGTGAGGGAAATGCACTTGTAGAAGCTCGAGAAATACAAATAACATCGGAGCAATTACAAGCTAAGGATAGTCAATTACCTGAAGAATATAGGGGACTAATGATCGGAATGGATTTGAGAAATGTGGTTATTAAGAAAGAGGGAGTTTATTTTACAGAAGTATCCCTTGATGGAAAAAAGTTAGGAGCTTTTGATATATATGCAAAATCCAAACAACGTGAAGAGTAGTATCGAATTAAAAAGTAATCGTGATGTGGAAGCGCTTCCGAAAAGTATAATCATAAAAACCATTGTTACTGTGAATGCAATTGCTTTATGCGCTTTTCCGCTAAAGCCAGGTAATGCTATTGATTTGTTGAATAAAAAGATGGCAATAGAATCAAGAAGCAATATGGATATAAATATATATCCTACCAAGCATATACGTTGTGAAAATGGTAAAGTTATTCCGGAAACAGAAAATTTTGAAGATGGGAATACTTCTGTAACAATAGGCATAAGTAATACAGAACCAACGGTCAATATCAAATTTCAACAAATCATTAATGATTTGGAAGAGGAGAATGCGATGTTGAAAAGAAGATTGGAAAAAAGTTTACCGGTACATGCAATTTCTTATATAGCATTAAATAGTGTTTTGTTGACTCTTTCTGTGACCTTATTAATATTAAGGTTTGCTTATGGCGTTTATACAGTAGATCCATATTATCTTATCTGTATGCTGATTATATCAATAACCTTGCTGGGTACTGCTGTTGTGTCTTTAAAAGATTGGAAGAAATTTTTAAATGAAACAAAACGAACAAGATAAATGGTATTATAAAATTGCGAAATTATTGAAATTAGAAACAATAACACCTCATGGAAGATTTAATCTTGGTGGAGTAGGTTTATTGGTAATATGCATATTAATATATTCCGCAAGCGATGCAGTTAAACATTTTATATCGGCTGCAGAAGATACTGTTAAGACGTATGTATTGGGAGAAGATGTGTATCACCCATATGAAACTGCGGATGTGGTATCAGTTGTGTTACCGGTATTAGTAGGATTAGGTCTTTGTCTTTTATTTTTGTATATGCACGAGCGGGCAAAAGACAAAATTAAGAATGTCGATAAGTCAAAGAAACAAAAATGAAGTGGATTATATGGAGTCACCCAGCGTGGCTCCTTTTCTGTTAAAAATCATCATCTTTTTGCATGTTTATATTGACATACGGTACACCGTATGATATAATAAATAATGTAAGGAGGTGAGATACAGATGAGAGGCGAAAGCCGAAAAAAGAAAAAGTCCGATAGCAAGTTGAAAGCTTGGCTGGCCGAACTGCTAAGGGACTTGATAGTAGGAATTATCCTACTGATTCTGGACAAGCTACTAAAGTAGCGGAGAGGGGCAAAAGCCCTTCTCTTAACCAAAGTATAGCACACTCATCTGTATAAAACAAGAATGAAGGAAATAGTTAGAACTGTGTTGTTTATTTTGTCGATGTTCTTCTTTGCAAGAGCCGGATACTTTGCGATTAAGATCATAGCTTCTTTGTGGGGAGAATATCATGGAAGAAAAGAAGATTAGGCCGCAGGATAAATGGAATGCAAAGGCAGGGCTTATAAGTAAGTCATATAAGCTGAAACGTGAACTGGTGGATCAGTTTGCTGCAGCTTGTGAAAAAGCCGGAGTCAGCCAGGCAGCACAGCTTACTAAAATGATGAACGCATTCATCGAAGAACAGAATAATGAGTAAAGCGGAAAGGGGCATCTGGAAACGGATGCTCTTTTCTGTTGCGTTTCGATGACCAATGGGCTGGCGGGAAAATGTTAAGGTA
>SKEI01000805.1_pt1 | contig 19040 bp, 19 predicted proteins | sample 4826701 | NCBI WGS metagenome assembly SKEI01 (sample SAMN11008813, study PRJNA524170) | human gut metagenome | biome: Human fecal sample; material: Feces; isolation source: fecal sample from pouch patient p2, p6, p7, p14 | host: Homo sapiens | place: Israel: Tel-Aviv | collected 2016-08-31 | reverse complement strand
GCTATATACCAATTACTTTTCGATATACCTAACCTTGCTGCTATTATCTAATAAATCTATAAACTCTTGAATTTCAATTTTATTGTGAAAGCCAATTTTAAAGGTTGCTCTATTATCCATATGAGTGTCTATGTGGTATCTAGGATGATTATCACCTTCAGATTTAGGATCGTTATCAAATCGAAGATATCCAAAATCAAATGTTAACAACTCATTTACTAAATAAAAAATTTTGTCAGTACTTATACTTATATCACCATAAAGTAATTTCATCAGTTCCTCTACCCAAGTATCCCCCCAAGTAAGTTCTCCTTCATCAATAATATTTATTATACTTAAAACCTGGGAGAGAATTGCATGATCAAATTCTAAAGAGAGACTAGAAGATGAATATATTGCTTTAATTTCATCACTCTCGGTTTTCAGACTAAAGGGAAAAACAAATGACTGAATTGTATACATTTCTTTTTCTGTATAGTCAGGGTATTTATTAATGAGGAATAATCTTTGTATCTTTTGTTTTGATCGCTTAGGATATACTATCCTGAAACCTTCATCAAAATCATTATCTGATTTTATATCAATCTCTTTGGTATCAGAATTAGGAGTGATGATTTCACGAACCGTTTCGAGTAATAGTCGTATTATATCTAATTGATTACGTATTGGTTTTTTTAAAAATCGAGTAAGCGACTTGCCTAGATAAAATGAAAATTCCCTACTCATCGAAATAACCTTTATTTTTATCAATTAAATTTTCGATATCATTGATGCTAACACCTTGTTTACTTCCTAAAAATGCTTCAACAGCATTATCAACTTTCTTTATGTTGCTTTCACTAAGGGGTAATCCTTTATTCAATAGTACTTTTTCAACTTTTTGATCAAATGTTAGAGAGCTACTTGTATAATCCTTAAGCGCTTCAACTTCTAACCGGTCTTTTTTATCAGGAACATCAATTTTAACTTTTCCTGTTGAAATAATCTCTTCGAGCATTGGTTGGTATGTACTATAAATTCTTTCGTTTGACTCACCCAATATTAAGTAAGATGTTAAAAATGATCGTGTCATCATCATATAAATAGTATTTCGACTTTCAATATCTTGAGAAATTGAATCTAGGACTATACCAATTAAAAATGAAAATTCTAGCCCTTTAACATTATTCTGGTTACTGATAAATACTTTATCTGAATCCCTAGATCTGAACCTACTCTCATATATCTTTTGTACTTCCCAATCATATTTCTGCTCTATCATAGAACCTATCATATCAGCTAGTTTGTATCCGACTTGTTTTTTTGATACAAATACAATCCCTATATCTGATGGTCTAATATCTGTATAACTTTTTCGTAGAGAATTAATGATGTTTTCTACCTTAGATAATATTTCAGAATTGCTGGTAGTATAGTCCATCACTGTCGGTTTTATTTGATAATCATCAAAATCAGAGAATCTATTAATTGGTTCTCTACTAAATTCATAGATTTTTGGATTATCCTCTGAATCTTTATGAAACGTATACCCAGAAGTAGACCAACCCTCATCCTGGTCAAACCAATTTATTACTGGCCTTTCTTTAAGTCCAAAACCTAAAAATTGAGAAAACATAAAGTTTTTTGGATCAGTCCGATATACTTTATTCAGTGTAAAATTCGGTTTTTTTACAATTTCAGAATCTCTTTCATAAATTGTTTGAAAAATATCGCTGGCAACTATCACTTGTTCCGATGCAACCATACTGCATAACTCAAAGAAAGAGTCCGAAAAATCTTGAGCTTCATCAATTAATATATAATCAAAACAATAATTAAAATCAGAATTATTTTGTATTTCTTTTAATTGATTAATAGCTGTTTTACAAACTCCTTCAAATTTTTCTGGTCCTGAGTCACTAAAATTAATAAATTCTAAACCATAATAATGACAAATATAGCTATATAAACCAGAATTAGAATTATATTGAGATCCCCAACTTCTCATAACTTTTACACGTTCATTAATATCTTCACGTTTTGAAACCTTCATTTGGTCAAAAAATTTAGGTAAACGTTTCTTAATATCATTTGCTAAAACGTTAGAATTACACGTGAAAACTATTTTTTTATCAGTTTGATTATATAGATTAACTAATCTATGAAATAAGAGTTCTGTTTTACCTGTACCTGCTAAACCTTGGATTGAAATCACTTTTTTAGGGAGATCGTCATAAATAAATCTTGTTTGGTCACCATCAAATTGAATTATTCTTTTTCTGACAGCTTCCAAAATACTACTACTAACTCCTCCTTTATCTGGTGTATTAATTGATCCTGATATCAAAGAAATTAAAATTTCAAGCTTAGCTATATCTTCCCTATCTGTTAGGAAAAATTCATCTAATTTTTCTTTTGAAATATCTGAAATAGAGATTTCTTCAATTAAATGCGACCACTTTCTTCTACTACCAACTTTTTCTTTAAACCCAAATACACCACTTAAAGTGGTAATTGAGTCTATAAATTCATCCACATAATCTTCAAAAGCTATATCATCTGTTGATTCAACATTAGTAAATAAAATTTTCGTTTGTGGAATCAGTATCACAAAAGAACTTCCTAATTCGGATAAGTCTTGTCCATTTTCGCCCCCTTCTATGTTATATAAAGGTCTTTGTATAACATAGACAGTTCCATCTAAATTATGAATTTTCTCTTCAAGTATATTCTTTAGACTGTGATATCTAGGTGAATTAATAATATTACTGGATAATTTTTCATAAAACTTTATATCATTCATCATTAATTATCTTTCCTTCACTTGATTGATTAAACAATTAAAAAAACACCTAAAAGATATTCTTTTATCAGCAATTTTCAATGCTTGTATATTATAAATCAAATATAATTCTTCTTACTTTATAGAAATTTATGGCCTATCTATCTTGCATCTTTTTCAAAAAGTTTTTTACGTTCTCTCATAAATTCAATGAGTTCACGCTTAAAAGTCGCCTGTTCTTCTGTTGTCATTCCTTTTGATGTTGTTCTGAAAAGCAATTCTACTTCTGACAAGTCAATATCATCTGTATCTGAATTTAAAAGATAGTCAGTAGACACACCAAAATAAGTCGCAATTTGTGTCAGCTTATCTGGTGATGGTTTAACTTTATCTGTTTCCCATCTTCCGTAGCTTTGTTGTGAAATTCCTAATGCCTTGGCGACATCCGACTGAGTCAAATGTCTTTCTTTTCGTAAGGTTTGTAGTCGTGTTCCGATAGTCATTTATAGGGACCTCAAAAAAATTTAAATTTTTTCAAAAAACACTTGATTTTACATCAAACATGATGTAAAATATAAATACATCAAAGGTGATGTATAGAGCTTTAAAAAAATATACGTTCCTTTGAAACAAACGTGTTCATTGAAAATTTGATAAAAAAGTGCGTCTGACAATCAATCAACTGACTATCAATACACACAATTAGCTTCGTATTCTTATTGTATCGTGTTGAAAAGAGAATGTCAAGTCCGTTGATGATTGAAGCTGAGATATAAAACTGTTCCTAGAATGGTGGGCTCACACGCATTTCGGACTATTAGCACTTTTGCCGAATAGTAAAGTGAACTGGTTGCGCCAAAGGGCGTAAGAGAATCTTGTGGGTGTGATTCGTTCTACCTAACAGATTGGCCGGGCAAGCAATGGTAATTGATACAAAGCACCTTGTTAAACGTTGCCACCGTGATAGGTTTGTCCCTATCAACCAAATAACTCATTCTCTTTATGTGATTCTATACTATAACTAAAAGAATCACACTACACTTATGGCTACTAGGAAACCCTTAGTAGCCTTTTACAATAACGGAAAGGAGGCGTTTATGGCCTCATATATAGAGACGGTCTTTAACCGTCATTTTCAAAACTATTGCTTTTCTTTTGGCATTTATGCCCATGATCCAAAACTATTACATTGGCATTATCATAACAGTCTAAAAGAATTGAATCAAATTGTGGAACGCTTGCGCAAAGCAGGAGCGCCTGCTGGAGAACTCTATCTCTACCACCATATCACTAAGAATAAAATTAATCACTACTATCACTCTCGAGTTAGTCTAGTTTACTAACTCTTTTTATTTTGCCCTAAAAGGAAAGGAAACTATTATGATTGCTGAAACATTGAAAATGAAACCTGAATTTATCGGAGAGGCTTACTATGAAAGTCTCGCTACTGCTCCTCGTACCGTTTTTGGTAAAGAAGGCAAATACCAACGTCATGTGCTCAACTCTGAAAAACATGGCTCTTTCCATGTCATTACACCAGCGACCAGTCAAGTCTTTGATGAAGATACCATTGTTAAAGTGGTCAATCCCATCTTCTTCCCTGATCGCTCAATCAATGGCTTTAACGTGGCCCCTGCTCTAAATGTCTTTGCTGAAAAACTTGAAATCGTCAAATAAGAAAGGAAGTAAACTACTATGGCTAAAATTGGATTAAACTTTGGAGAAAAACTACAAATCGTGGATAAAAGCTATCGTGTCATCACAGATGGCCTCATTATCCCAGAAGTCTTTGGAAAACTCACCTTCCGCTCAATTGAAGGCAATGAACTGATCTATGAAGCTGATCGTTCGCAACGTAATGAAGATGGCTCTTATGCCCAAGTGCCTACAGGAGAAATCCGTGGGGTGACCTTGGGCATCCACTCTGCTAATCAACACGAAACACTCTTTGTCACTATCGTTGACATGACTGAACAAGCTATTGAAGACCTAGGTCTCAAATACCGTGAGGAAGTAGAACTGACAGATATTGTCGTCACCTACTCAGCGATTGGCCGTAATGACAACTACCGTCTCTACGCCTCAACCATTAAGAAAAAAGGAGGAACTTCTGTCACACCTAAATCAGAAAAACCTGAACCAGAAACCAAGAAGTAAATCTTAGGAGGGGTCAATGTCCCTTTACACCTATCGTGGGCTACGAGTCCACAAGTTCTATCGATCCATTAGGGTAATCACAGCTTTGCTGATGGGATTACTCTTTTTGTTTTTAGGAGGCTATCACTTCTACCCCATTTACGACCTGGTCATCAGAAGTCCCATTGACTATTGGGCCAGTCTAACTCTCTACTTTGTTTTACCAGTCCTTATTATCCCTATCCTTAATCTAGTTCTTTATCAAAAATTTTTATTTTTTAAACGCCTCAATAGTCTTAGAATCCTTGCTAATTTTCTTTTAGAAAATCGCTATTATCTCTCTAAAGCGATTAGGCGAAATAACAAGACCACTGAGAAAATTGTTCTGCCCAAGGTCTATCTAAGACAGACTAACTACCAGCTCCTCGTCAGCTTTATCCTAGAAGGAAATAAATTTCAAGACCGCTTTATCAATCTAGGTGCCACCCTAGAAGTCATGTTTAACGGAGACTTTAGAAACAAAACCTTTGATAATCGCTTTGTCCAATATGAGATTGCTATTAACCGTATTGATAGCCGTATTACTGTTTCTGAAGTTGAGATGACCCCAAAAGGCATTCGTCTCATGAAAGATGTCTTTTGGGATTATATCTCTGAACCCCATCTCCTCATTGGTGGAGGAACAGGTGGCGGTAAAACCGTTGTCCTCATGACTTTAGTCCTGGCACTAGCTAAGTTGGGGTTCATTGATTTGTGTGATCCTAAAAATGCTGACTTAGCTGGTTTAAGGGAGGTTCCTGTTTTTAAAGGCCATCTCTACACCTCTAAAGAAGATATTATTGGCTGTTTGAAAGATAATGTCACCTTCATGGAAAATCGCTATGAAGCTATCCAGAACCATCCTGACTATAAAATTGGAAAAAACTTTAGTGATTATGGATTCAAGCCAAAATTTATCGTCATTGATGAGTGGGCTGCTTTCATTGCTAAGATTGAAAATGACTATTCTTTACAATCCCAAGCTATTGAATACCTCTCACAGATTGTCCTAGAAGGCCGTCAATCAGGTGTTTTTGTCATCTTTGCTATGCAACGTCCTGATGGCGAATACATTAAAACTGCCCTTCGTGATAACTTCATGAAACGGCTCACTGTCGGACACCTCGAATCTACAGGATATGACATGATGTTTGGGGACGCTAATAAAAACAAGGAATTTAAAAAGCTGGACAAGGTTAACGGTAAGAAAGTAAAAGGCCGTGGCTATATTGCGAATAACGGGGAGCTTGCTGGGGAATTCTTTGCCCCCTATGTTTCCTTTGATCAAGGTTTCTCCTTCTATGATGAGTTTATGAAACTCCCAGTTCTAGAAGAAGATAGCCCAGCTCCTACTCAAGAATCCATTAAGGAGGAATTACCTATCGAAGAACCAACTGAACAAGCAACTGAAGAACTTTTAGAGATCATCAGTCAAAAACGTCCTCTTGCAGATTTTGCCAAAGAAAAGGACCTCAATATCAAAACCCTCAGGAAAATCCTCTATCTGTTAGATGAGAGAAGGATTTCCTTAGAGAAAGAAGACAACTCACTTATGGTGACACCATTTGTAGAAACACTTCTTTTGGAAACCCTAGAGCACTTCGAAGAAGGGGGAGGCAAGTCCTATCCCAAAGCTGTTGAAGCGTGCTTGGCTCATCATGGACTAGGGCAAGAGCAAGGGCAAGCCTGACAGCGTCAGGCGCAGACCGTAGCTCGCAGTCCCTAGACCGTGATGGTTGAACAAACCCCCGATTTCTAATAGGGGGGTAAGATTTGTCAAAATGGCCAAGTCTATCCCCCCTAATCCCATGTGCCCCAAGGTTTTACAAAGTTTAAAAGATGTGTCACTTTTGGAAAATAACTGTGTCACTTTCTAAAATGAAAGGAGGTTACCCCATGAATGACTAAGATAAATCCCCTACTGCTGAAAAACTTTAGAAAATCACTTGGGCTTAGTCAAAAAGAAATAGCTAAAACTATTGGTATCAATCTCAGAACCTATCGTAGTTATGAAAATGGGAGTCGTGGTTTATCTCTAGAAAAATTTACCAGCTTCAAAGAAGCTCTAGGATTTGTTAGAGATGCTGTTAAAGACCTCATTAAAGTCCATATTGACTACTTACGAATGACTTTCATGTCCATCAGAGACCTAGAAATATTCTGTGCCAATTACTTACACTGTCAGTTTTCTGAGTTTAGAGAGGAAGAAACGAGACTCCTCTCCTACTCACGAGTTTGGAAACGTGGCAATATTTGGTTATTTGACTTCTTTGATAAAGCCCAAACAGGAAATAACCAAGTCACCTTACAGTTATCTGGTCAAGGATGCCGTGAACTAGAACTCCTGCTAGTTGAAAACGAACTTGACTGGTCTAACTTCTTATCAAGCTTATGCAATGACTTTTCAGATAGCCATGTCACCAGGCTAGATATTGCTCTTGACGAGAAATACCTCGGGCCTGAGAGGCAAGACGAACAATTTCTCCTATCAGATCTCATCTCAAAAGTTTATAAGGAGGAGGTGACCTTTAAATACATTCGTAACTGGAACCACATTGGCGGTGGTCAACTCAAAAACACTGACTCCCAGGAATCCAGTCAAGGTATCTCAATTTATTTTGGAAGTCGTCAGAGTAATCTCTACTTCAACTTCTATGAAAAACGCTATGAACTGGCCAAAAAAGAACAAATCTCCTTAGAAGAATCTTTGGAGATTTTTGGTATCTGGAACCGCTATGAGTTACGCTTTGCTCAAGAAAAAGCTCAATCAGCTGTTGAAGAATACATTAACGGTATTGACCTGGCTGAAGTTGCTAGAGGTGTGATCAATCATGAAATGCAGGTCTATGATGGCACTAATCGCTATGGTCAATTCAAACCAGATGCTAAGTGGCAACGTCTCTTTGGTGGTAGTGAACCACTCAAATTAAGCATGCAACCAAAACCTTATACCATTGATCGCACGGTCAGATGGCTCATGTATCAAGTCTCAAACTCCCTAAAACTGGTAGAGGAAGCTGACAAACTCATGGACACTGACTATCTCAAGATGATTCAAGAAAGTGGCGAACTAAATGACCGTGCTAAGGCTATCCTAAAAGACTTAAAATCAAATCACAAGAAATAGAAAGGAAAACTCTATGGAATACAAAGTTGAACTCTCAAGCATTGACCAGTTTAAAGCTTGGTCAGGTGGGCTTGAAACTTTAAACACTGTCCGTGAACGTGGAGGCGTTGATCGACTGACCACTCTATGTGAAGATGTCTTCTCAGGCAACACCCCAACCCAAACGCAAATTAACGATTGGCTCTGGTTTGATGATGAGATGATTTTCCGAACTTTGGGATACAAGGACCTCATTGACTCATGATTGTGAAGAAACTCTATGATGGCTACACCATCATCCCACCTCATGAGCTTTGGTATATCCACATAGTGCTCATGAAAGCTAAGGACTACTACTTTGAGGCCTTTGCTAATAATACCAAAACAGATCACTACGTCAATGCGAGCTTTAACATCTCAGGAAACCTTGTCGTTAAAGGAAAGACCATTACCCAAGACATGCTGAGGGTTTTATCCCAAGTTGTTCATCAAAACCTAGAAAATTTTAGAAAGGAAATCATCATGGAGATTGATAATAAGATTGAAGGCCTCATCAGACACCAGGCCCTAGAACTTGGCGAACTTCTGAAAGCAAATAATACCAAGGAAGCTTGGACCAAAGCTGGTGAGCTGAATGCCATGCTAAAAAAAGAGGAGGCCCAACAAGTCGCTCCTGAACTTTGCGACCAACTCCGCCAAGAATTAAGGGGCTATTACTATGTCAATGGCGAACTCAATAAGCTTCATAAACAGCTCTACGCTAAAGGAAATAAACTGATTGATCTATCCAATCATTAAAAGGAGGGACCATGTCAACACTAAAATCATACCTGGATAAAGCTCATACCTTTTTGAGTCAATTTCAAAAGAAGGAAAAGAAAAAAGGCACGCCTAAACCCAAACAGGTCAGTAAACGCACTGTCAATATTGCGGTACTCTCTGGCCTCTGTTTTATCTTCGGTGTGTCTTTTCTGAGTACCTTTAGAAGCATCACCCTTTACAGTAAAGTAGATGGACTTCAAAAGCTAGTGACTCAGATCAAAAACACTAAAAACAAAGCACCAACACAATCGCAAACTGTCGATAAAAACTTGGAGGTCTACCTTGGTAACTATGTCAAAGCCTACTTTACCTGGGATGCGGATGCTGAAAAACAATCTCAACAACTAGATTACCTCAACACCTTTTACAATGCTGTCCCTGATGTTAAAGCCCAAGGACAAACCAAAAACCCAACTCAGTTGAAATACTACCAGCTTCTAAAGATTGAAGACAATCAAGCCACCTTTGGAGTCAGTTATGAGGAAACCATAAAAAAAGATGGCAAAGACATCACCGAATACCACTATACTGGTTTTAATGTGCCTTATGGACTGGATGGGGATAAGTATTATATTTCAGGGCTCCCTTGGTTCTCAGCGATTGAAAACCACCAAGCAGGGAAACAACCTGAGTCGTCTAAAACGGACCTCTCTTATACCGATAATTTTAGTACTAAAGAAGCAAAGAAACTGACCAAGTTTCTGAACACCTTCTTTATCAACTACACAACAAACCAAGATAATCTCAATTTGATGGCAGATAACGTCTCTGTCGTTCCAAATACAACCTTTAAATCACTGGATTTCACCTACTTCAAAAAAGACAAAGACAATAGCATCAAGGCTTATGTCCAAGCGACTTTTAAAGTAGGAGAAACCACTCATGCAGAAAACTTTACACTGACCATTACCACGAAGTCAGGGAGCTACTATGTGTCTCAACTAGACCATACCATTCCTTCTGACTATGCGGATGATCAAGAAAATGGAGGTAACTAATTTATGTCAACTGTTGGATTAAGACAATTCTTGCAAGGAGATTTCTTCTGGATTCTAACAGCCATTGCGGTTCTTCTTGCGATTAAATGCTGGCGTAACAGTAACTGGCTTCAACTTTTCTCAGTTATTGGTTTCTACGCTATTATCGTATCACTCACTAAGGGCCAACAAATCCTCTCTGCGGTTGGTTGGTTCCTTAAACTCTTTGGCATTGAAACAGGGTTATAATCATGAACCATGAACCACTCTATGATTACGGTAAGGGCCTAAACGCCCCTTACTGGATTCAAGAAATTAAGACAAAAAAGGGCACTCGAATTTGGTATTTCGCAACACCAATGCAATTGTCCTTTTTTATTGTCTTTGTCGTCATTTTTGTCTTCATGCTTATTGTAGGAGCACCGATTCTTGTTCCTCTAGCTAAACTCACACATTCCATCTCTCTACTGCTCTATTGGTACGTCCCCTTTAAACTCGCCAAGTTCTATACCGAATATGAACCAAATGGAAAGAAAATGCACGTCTTCATTTGGGACTACTTGGTCTTTTTCTGGGAATTCAAACTAAATAGAAAAGCCATCTATCAAGAAGGCCGACAAGAACCAGTAGATGAAGTGGTCTTTGAAAAAACAAATCTATAAACTGAATACGCCAATGACTCTTAGGAAAAAGATAAAGATTGGCTTGAAACGATTTGATTTCATCACCAACTTTCCTATTTTCCTGTGAGTCACTAAACGGCTTAATATCTTAAATTAGGAGGTTCCATGAGTATTAATTTAGTCTACCCAATCAAGATGACGCACGAACATCTGGCCATGCGACAAGATAAGTCCATCATGGCCTTTTATCGGATTCCAAATACACCTATCACCATCACTGATACGGATAAAAAGGAAAAACACAAGATCACAGTGGCTCAAATGATTAAAAAACTAGCCAAGAATAAAACCTTTGAAATTTCACTAATTCCAAAAGACTACCTCTTAGAAGAAAAGATGGTAGACTTCGCTGAAGCTCTCGCGGATGACAGCCGTCAACTAGGGGTAGAACTCCTTCTCTATTCCGTAGATAAACTGACCCAGGAGATGGAAATTCCCTATCAATTTGATTGGCTGATTGGGATCACTCTTCGTAAACAACAAAAACTAACCACCATCAAAGAAATGGCTAGTGACAGCTTTCAAGAGTTATCAGAAAAACTGGCCAATGGTCTTGGCTATGAGTCAGAAATCTCTGATACCTGGTATGAGGATTACAACAATGATGAATTTACTGTTTATCAGGCCCTTTCGTCACTACGTGCTAAGCGATTAAGTGATGAGGAGCTATTCTACTACCAACGCATGCAGTACTTGCGTTATATTCCTCATTACAAAAAAGAAGTCCTCGCTAACCGTGCCATGATTAATGTCACAGACACCCTCATCAAGGTGCTAAAAGGTGGTTTCCTCAAACTAGAAAGTCCCTACGGGTCATCTTTTGTAAGCTTGCTACCAGTTGGAAAGATTCCCATTCAGTTTAATGGATTTCACCTTGGGGAATTTATCCAACGGTTGAACTTTCCTGTTGAGCTACGCATCAAAGCAGAGTTTATTGATCGCTCTAAAATTAAAGGAAAAATGGGGCGTTCGAATACCCGCTACAATAACATCATGCAAGAAGCTGAAAATACCGATACCGTCCAACAAGATGAAATTATCCTCGGTTCTATTTCCCTGAAAGACCTCATGAAAAAGGTTGGGAATAAAGAAGACATCATTGATTATGGTGCCTACCTTATCGTGACAGGATCCAGCGTCAGTCAGCTCCGACAACGCCGTCAAGTAGTCCTCAACTACTTTGATGATATGGGAGTTGAAATCAGTGAAGCTAGTCAAGATGGCCCTTATCTCTTCCAATCTCTTCTCTATGGGAAGGATCTAGAGAAAAAGACTAGAACCTGGACACACCTAGTCACACCTACTGGCTTTGCGGAACTCATGCCCTTTACCAATACCACTTCTGGAAACCGTATTGGCTGGTATATCGGCCGTGTCGATAACTGGACAGGTCGCTGGGACAGTATTCAAAAAGCCATTGACTCCTCAAAGAATATTGTCCTTTATAATGCCACAGTCGGAAATAAAGAAGATATTGCTGGTAAAGTTACTAAGAACCCACACATCATTATTACGGGAGCTACTGGACAAGGAAAATCATTCTTGGCTCAGATTATCTTTTTAAGTGTCGCCCTACAAAATGTCAAAACCCTATACGTGGATCCTAAGCGTGAACTGCGAAATCACTACATGGAAGTCATTAATAGTCCTGAATTTGCTAGGCGCTATCCTGAGCGTAAAGCTCAAATTGAAGCCTTTAACTTTGTCACCTTAGATAGTGCCATCACGTCAAACCACGGGGTGCTGGACCCTATCGTTGTCCTTGATAAAGAACAAGCCGTAGAAGTCGCTAAAAACATGCTAGAGTTCCTACTTCAAGCTGTTGATGATGTCTCTATGGATCAAAAGACGGCCATTACAGAAGCTATCAATACGGTAGTAGAACAACGCCAATCTGGAGAAATTGTTGGATTTAAACAGGTTATTGACCTATTAAAAAATAATGACACCAAGGAAATCGCCTCAGTTGGTCGCTACCTCTCTTCTATCGTTACCAATTCTATCCTTGAATTAGCTTTCTCTGATGGTCAGGTAAAAGGTTTAGATTATGATGCTAGGGTTACTGTCCTAGAGGTTGCCAACCTCAAATTGCCAAAAGATGATTCCACTAAAATCTCTGACCACGAGCGAAACTCAATCGCCCTCATGTTTGCCCTTGGTGCCTTTTGTACCCACTTTGGGGAACGTCACGAAAATGAAGATACCATTGAGTTCTTTGATGAAGCTTGGATTCTCATGAAGTCGGCAGAAGGAAAAGCCGTTATCAAAAACATGCGCCGTATCGGTCGGTCTAAGAATAATACCTTAGCCCTCATTACCCAATCCGTCCATGATGCTGAAAATGATGATGACACCACTGGTTTTGGAACAATCTTTGCCTTCTATGAAAAATCAGAACGCGAAGATATTCTACGGCATGTCAACCTTGAAGTAACAGAAAGCAACCTAGAATGGATTGATAACATGATTTCAGGCCAATGTCTCTATTATGATGTCTACGGTAACCTCAATATGATTTCGGTCCACAATATCTTTGAAGATATTGATCTCTTACTCAAACCAATGAAAGCAACGGTATCATCCAGCCTTGAAAACAAATACGCTAGTTAGGAGGTGAATCTATGAATAAAGCTTTTGAGAAGCTAAAAGGTGTCAATATCTTTGACCTTAAATCCTATATGGAACCGACTGACTTTGGTTCCTTCAATGGGGTATGGGTGATGGTTAATGAAATTATGGTCAACTTTTTCTTCTTTCTCCTAAACGCTGTCATTGGCTTCTTCTCGCTCCTCATCCGTCTATTGGAAAACATTGATCTCTATTCCCTTTACAAAAACTACGTCTTCAATGGTGCTAAATCAATCTGGGAAGGTCTATCAGGCTCTTCTAATGGTGGACTTAATCATAACTCACTAGTAGGAACACTGCTGGTTATCAGTGCTATTTATCTCTTCTTTCAATATTTCTTCTCACGAGGCGATATCAGCCGTAAGATTCTGCATCTGCTTCTAGTCATGTTGCTTGGCTTTTCTTACTTTGGAACCATTGCAAAAACCTCTGGTGGTCTTTATCTCTTAGACACGGTCAACAATTTCTCAAAAGAGGTTTCTTCAAAGATTACGTCAATCTCCGTAGAATACGAAAAAGGGAAATCCGTTAAGATTGGTGATTCACTAGCAGATACTTACATTGCGGAAACCTCCTATAAAGCCTACCTCTTTGTTAATACAGGTCAGGAAAATGGCAAGTATAAGAGTTCTAAAGATGGTAAAGAAAAAGCCTTTGACGATAGTAAGGTACTAGGCAGTACCAAGGATGGAAAATTCCAAACGGTAAAATCAAAAGACCGTCAAGATTACCTCGATAGCTTAGGAGATGGGGCTAATGATGACAGTGAAGACAACCGTTGGGTGTCAGCTATCCCTGACTTCATTTTCCTACGAATGTTCTATGTCATCTTTAAAATCATTGAAGCCTTTGTCTTAGCCGTACCAATTATTCTCGTCCAACTACTCAATGTCATTGCCCAAGTGATTGTCTTGGTCATGATTCTGCTATTCCCATTTATTCTACTCATGTCTTTTGTTCCTCGGATGCAAGACCTCATCTTTGGAGCCCTAAAAGTCATGTTTGGAGGGCTAGCTTTTCCTGCTATTACCAGTCTTATTACCCTTATCATTTTTTACATTGAGAAAATGGTAGAGGGGCTAATCACCAGCGGATTTGATGGGGTGCTAAAAACAATGCCATCACTGATTCTCTTTGGTATCCTCTTTAAATTGCTAGTTACTGTCGTCGCTAAAGCAATGGTTTACATCCTCTTGTGGAAATACAAGGGACGAGTCATCCAAGCCGTTCTAGGATCAAGAGCTCGAATGGTCACTGATGATATTGGCCGTAAAGTAGAAACAGGGGTCGCTAGAGGTCGTGACATAGCCACACAAGTCCCAGGGCGTTCTCTAGCTTCTGCACAACATCTTGGTAATTTTGCCTTAGGAACAGCAGGATTTGCGACAGGTGCTGTGGTTAATACAGCTAACAGGGTTCGCAATAAGTTTGCAAGCAATGCCCCTGAGATGGTAGCTGACCAAGAACGAATCACTGAAGAAAATACGGTACCAAAACCAATGGAACCAGATAACCCAGAAATAGAAACTCCTATTGAACCACCTATTCCAGAACAACAATCATTTAGTGGTGAGGATTTACCTTCACCTATCCAGGATTTTGACAAACCAATTGCTACACCTGAGATAGAACAACCAACACCTATTTTAGAAAGCTTAGAAAGCCCTCAGAGCGAGTTTGAACAGCTAAAAGAACAACGACTCTCAGCTATAGACAAACTCAAAATACAGTCCTTAGAGAAGCGCCTAGAGGTCTATAAAGACCCTGAAGCTATGTTTAGAGCCCAAGGTTCCTCTGTTTTCACCCGTAACTTTAGAAAAACCCTATCAAAAGATGAGAAATTACAAGCCAATATTGATCGCCGTGATCGTCTCACCCAACGCCTAAATGAATTGAGAGGAGGTGCCTAAGTTGAATGTGAGAATTTACTCTAAACAAACCTTACGAATGGTACTGTCCAATCACCTCTATAAAGCCTACGAAGAAGGAAAACGCTCAGTCGATTTCCTTCTTTTATTTCCAGTTAGTCGCTCAGACAGTGAGCATATACTAGAGGTAGTAAAAGAATTTCCTGTGGTATTAGATGCAAAATGGAGATTTGGGACAGTAACCTTAACCGCTTATATGCGTTGCTAACGTCATGAAGAAAGGAGAAAGCATGAAGAAAACTATTGCCATTATATTAGCCCTCTATCCCTTTCTCCTCCCACTTTTTCTAGTACTACTATTTGCAGGGGCTATGGGAGGAGGAGCTACTGGAGGCGGAACCTCAGCGATTGAAGGCGTCAGCTACACAGACCACTGGTCAACAGGAGATCCCTACACTCATAACCTCCTGGTTCATCGTTATGGCATCACTGCTAAACAACTGGATGGCTTCCTTGACTCTACTGGAATTGCCTATGATAAATCAAGAATCAATGGGGAAAAACTCTTACAATGGGAAAAAGCTTCTGGTCTAGATGTTAGAGCTATTGTCGCTATTGCTCAAATGGAAAGCTCCTATGGGACTGCTGGTGTCGCAACATCCCCTGGAGCTAATATGTTTGGATATGGAGCCTTTGATTCAAACCCTGGTAATGCGACTAATTACAATAATGAAAAAGCTGTCACTGGTCTCACCCAGGTTACCATCATCCAAAATAAAAATGAGACCTTTAAGGTCCAAGATGATAAGGCTAAGAAATATGCCAACGGCACACTAAATACAGCCACGGAAGGTGGAGTTTATTTCACTGATACTTCCAGCTCAGGGAAAGCTCGTGCAGAAGTTATGCAAAAACTCGATAAGTATATTGATGACCATGGTGGCACACCAAAAGCACCTGCCGAAAAGGCACCTACTGGCTCTCGTGATGGTGGAGGCGTAACAGCAGATGGTGTTCCAGCAGGCTATAGCCTAACTAAGAAAATTGATACGTCTGGTTATATCGCTCAAAGCTACCCTTATGGCCAATGTACTTGGTTTGTCTTTAACCGTGCCAAGGAATTTGGTATCAACTACGACCCATATATGGGAAATGGTGGGGAATGGCAGTATAAACCAGGCTATGAAACCACTCATACGCCACGAGAAAATACAGCAGTTAGCTTTACACCTGGTACCGCTGGATCAGACCCAACCTATGGTCACGTTGCCTTTGTGGAACAAGTCAAATCAGATGGTTCTATTCTCATATCAGAATCAAATGCCAAAGGTTTAGGAGTTGTCTCTTATCGTACCTTTGATAAAGCCCAAGCCAGTCAATTCACCTATGTTATTGGAAAATAATTATTGTCATAGTTATAGTTCAGCAGTATAATTAGATTGAAAGGGGGAGGAATATTATGAATGAAATTCCTGCTAAAATTTTGTTAACAGATGATGAGTTAAAAAAATTTGAAAATAATGAGTTAGACCTTTCTAAAGCAATATTACGAGATGATAAGATAAGAGCTCAAGTCCCTCTTGAAATTAATTATGAGATAGATGATGATCAAGAACATGAAATAATAAGGGAAAATGCCCAAAGTGTTCCTGAATCGAATAATTCAATAGAATCCAATAAAAACATAGATGGAAATGCCCTCTCACCATTTTTGTATATCTTACCAAGTATTGTTGCTACAGGTGCTTTGGTTTTTACACATTTAAAAACTAGACAACAAAAAAAAGTTGAAAACTTTCAAATTAAGTTGAATCAGTATCTTGATGCATTATTAAACGACAATGTGGATAATAAAGTAATTGATGAACTGAATGATTCCATTGAAATAATAAAAAAAGATAAGCTTATGCGCTGGTCTAAAATTTCATCATCAATTCAACAAACAGTTGAAAACATTTATAAGTTATCAGAGAAAATTTCAAAAGTCTCTCCGAAGGAAAATAAATTAAAAATACCAAATGATTCACTAAAAGATAATGTTATTCAACTGCAAGCATATCTAGAAAAAGAAAGAAAAGAACTTGTAAAAGTACAATAAATAATTTGAGCCAAAATAATTTTGGCTTTTTTTTTACACTGAAAGGAAATAATCATGGAAAGTGAAAAATTAAATCAAATTGAACAACTTTTAACAGTATTGGTTCAACTAATAGACCAAAAAAGCCATATCAATAATTCTGATATTGTTCAGCAAAAAGAGCTGTTAAAACAATTAGGTATCTCTCCTAATACCTTAAAAAAGTGGGAAAATCTAGGGTTGAAAAGATTAGAACCTCCTATTGAAGACACACGGACTGTTTTCTATCAATGGTCCGATGTCATCCATTTTCTTAATAGCTAAAAGTTAGAAACGGTGTAATCCAGTGAAAAAAGAAGTAATTATCCATAAAAATAAAAAAGTAACAAAAATTACTAGTGACAAAGGCGATGTACGCTATGTGATGCGTGGTGTTTTTCTAGGAAAAGACAAAAAAACTGGTAAACAGGTCACTACCTCAATAACAGCTCCAACATTAAAAAGATTAGATCGGAGTATCATTCAAGCTAAAATTGATTTTGAACAAAGAGGAAGTACACGCAAAGAAAAAGTTTCTGAAATTAGTACGATTGGTGAACTTGCTGAAGAATGGTTTAATTCCTATCAAAATTGGGTAACTTCCTATAACACACTTAATAGAGTTAGAGGATATCTTGACACTTATATTATTCCAAGATTCGGTGATTATTTTTGTGACAAACTGACTTCTGTGGAGATTCAGAATTGGATTAATGAATTAGCAGAAAAACATAAATTAAGTATCAAATCAGGTGCTAAGAAATCCAAAAAGGGATCAGCAAAAGATTACGGCGCCGTCCTACATAAATTAAGTGATATACTAGATTTTGGAATTACGCACTATGGTTTGACTACAAATCCAGCTAGATCTGTAAAGGTTCCTCCTCAAAATACATTAGCAGGAAAAAAAAGAATTAAAGTATTGCATGATGATGAACTATCAAAATGGCTAAATTATCTAGACACTCTACCTGACAATCGTGCTAATCGGAAATTTATTTTAATCTGTGACACACTTCTAGCAAGTGCTTTAAGAATAAATGAATTATTAGCACTAACTATACAAGATCTAGATACAGAAAAAAATACAATTAATGTAAACAAAACTTTAATGTGGAAGGCACGAAATAAGAGTACTAACACGAAGGGTAAAGTGGTATGTAAACCAACTCCTAAAACTGATTCAGGAAATCGAATAGTTCCTGTTTCACATGAAATCATTAATAGACTAGTAAGATTTCATGATGAAATGAATGAGGTACTTACATATAGAGGGTTACCTAAATCTGATCTGATCTTTCCAACTATTTACGGAAATTATATGACAGATAGAAACGAGCGTGCTACATTAATCAAGAGATTACGGGAGGTGGGTTTGCCTTCATATGGTTTTCATATTTTTAGACATACACATGCATCACTACTTTTAAATGCTGGAACAAACTGGAAAGAACTCCAAGAAAGAATGGGGCATAAATCAATAACTACCACAATGGACACTTATGCTGAGTTAGCACCACACAAAAAATTTGAAGCAGTCGATACCTTCCAAAGTAAACTAGAGGAATTGGCCAATAAGCATTAGCTCTACATTTTACTCTACATTTATGTTTACAAAGTTGTAAATCTACTGTAAAATCAACATTTACAGCAATATTATTTAACTTTTACTGAAGTTAAATAATTGAATACATCAAAAGCCTACGAAACCAACGTTTCTAGGCTTTTTTAGTTCAAAAATAGCATTTCTGGCTGATTGAATATCAAACCAAATCATTTTTTATCTCAAAAATTTTGAAAGTTTAGTTCCTCCTTATATAATGAAAGTCACCCAAAGGAGGAATAACATATGATTATTAAAACAGTTACTTTTGAAATCAAAGCTACTGTTAAAGATAAATTTG
>SKEI01000052.1_pt1 | contig 19099 bp, 12 predicted proteins | sample 4826701 | NCBI WGS metagenome assembly SKEI01 (sample SAMN11008813, study PRJNA524170) | human gut metagenome | biome: Human fecal sample; material: Feces; isolation source: fecal sample from pouch patient p2, p6, p7, p14 | host: Homo sapiens | place: Israel: Tel-Aviv | collected 2016-08-31 | reverse complement strand
ATTCTGAGTGCCGACCTCATACTCATAATCACCGTCTTCATAAGTAAGCTGTTGACTGTTCCGCCCTGTGCCGCCATACTTCAATGGCTTCAGTTCCAGCCCCTTTCTTATGAAAAAGCCCCCGGTGCCTTGTATTCCCAAAAGACTTTTATGCCCTGTAAAAATAACCCCATCTGCCCTCCAGCTGTCTGCATCCACCGGAATACAGCCTGCACTTTGCGATACATCAACAAGCAGAAGCAGATTATTTTCTCTTGCAAAATTTCCAATCAGCTTCATATCCTGCACATATCCGGTCACATTGGAACAGTGATTTACAATAAGAGCTGACGGATTTTTTCCTGTGTTTTCCATAGCTTCTTTCAGACCTTTTTCCAGCGCATTCCGGGTAACTGCTCCATTTTCCAGGCAGGAAATGATTGTTACCGGATGCTTCTTGAATACCGGCTGATTCATAAGCGGGCGCAATACACTATTGTGTTCTGTCTGGGTTGCCAGGATTCCACGCCCCTCTTCTCCGTAATCCAGTCCACACAGCACTGTGTTCAGGCTTTCCGTAGCACCTGAGGTAAAAAAGATCCGGTCATGAGCATGGATGCCCAGCAGCTTTCCAAGCTTTTCCCTGCACCTTTCTTCTGTATCTTTTTTCAAAATTGCGCTTCCTCCCCGGAATTGCGAAGCAGGCGTGTCCATAAGACACGCCTGTACAGCTTCACATACAGAGGAAGGCTTGGGCCAGGAAGTGGCCGCATTGTTCAGATAGATCATCAAACTCATCCTTCCAGAATATTGAAATCCATAACCTTTGCAATTTTTTTGATCAGCCTGGTATAATCACCAAAAATCAGAACCTGATGATGTCCAAAGCCAGCCAGATTGTGCATAAACTCCCTTGCATCATCCATCTGGATATAGTAATACGGGCTGCAATAGGTCTCGGCATATTCCGAACGGATTACTTTTCCTTTCTTAATGCACATGGTATCACCTGCCGGATTGAAACGACCAAGTGTAATATAATCGTCTTCGTTCTGTGTAAAATCAACCTGAAGCTTACCGCCGAAGCCCTGTCCGGTAAATGCCCACAGCTTGTATTCCAGCGGTTTTGTTCCGTATCCGTTCATACAAAGTGCCGGAACTGCATGATGGATCCTGAGCAGCTCATCTGTCTCATGATTTGGATTTCCCATAAAGGCCGGACGGTTTGCAGCGTATTGCATGATCAGCATTGCCATAAGTGCATTCAAGTCTTCCTCGCATCCGCTTGGAATTCCCTCATCCTTCATAATTGAATGACACATGCATGGTGTAAATTTACGGTTCTGTGGAATTTCCGTCGTACAAAGCTCATGACAGGCTGTGGAAAATGCATTGCAGTCATAAATATCCATCATTTTCTTTGCTGCAAGATAGTATTTGATATCGTTGATAAACCAGTCTGTATTTACCTGAGTATCTGTAGAACCAGCAATCAGCTTATCCGCAATTGGCTTTGCCTCTTCATCCGTAATCTCATCCATATATTTGAAAATAGATGTGAATGGAAGCTTGATCACTTCAAATCCATAACGCTGACGAAGAACCTCCGGATCACGGATAAGGCTCTGAATTCCAAATGTAGGCTGGGAACCTGCGGTCAGCACAAGTGCTCTTGTATTGCGAACTGCTTTTCTTACCCAGAGAATATGTGCGATTTCATTTACATCCTGAAGATCCATTGCCACGTATGCTTCCACACCAATTGAGCGGCAATATGCTGCAAAATCAATGCCCTCATTTCCATTCTGCCAGATAATGACCGGTTTTCTGTAGCGTTCCAGCTTCGGAATTCTCCATCCCATGCAAAGGAAGCAGTCAATTTCATCTACATCTTCACCGATCTTGTCGAACATTTCTTTTTCTACAACAAAGGATTCATTATATCTTACATCCAATGCCTCTTTAAATTCAACCTCGCTAATCACGTCCTTCAGGGCCTCTACAGAGCTTTTGAAGGTTTCATCAGCAACCTTTGTCTCTGCCTCTACAGTCATGTCTTCTTTTCGTCCGGCACGGCACGGTCCCTCCCAGAAATGAGTATGTGTCAGACAACCGATCAATGGTCTTACAACAAGTTTTACATCCATAGCTTTCTGTTTCATAGTTTGAAATACCTCTTTTCCCCATTCAATTTTTGTGTTTCCCCCGCGTATTAATTTCAATTATATCTTTTAAAAAAACTTTTTCTTCTATTTTCTTCCTGTTACTTTATACTTTCTTATTGTTTTTTGTACTAATTACACAAATATTGTAATTATTCCTATTAGTTTTATATGAATTATTGCACGTTGTATATCTCATACAGACAACGCAAAGCGCCGACAGATTTACCTGCCGGCGCTTTTTGGTTTTTATTATGGAGTTAACAAAACAAACTTAATTTGAATATGGGTTACTTCCATCAATAAGACTGCATATGTTTCAGCGTCCCAGAGACTCTACAAAAGTTCCCTTCACATCGCTCCAGTTGCGGTCTGCATAATCAAGAAGATATGCAGCCTGCTCCATGGACATTTCCGGGAAAAGAAGGAAAAGGCTGTGGGAGCCGTATTTATTTACAATTCGGTCTACGTTGCGGATCCAGTCTTCAAACTCACCGGAATATACCTTTACCCAGATGGATTTGCCTGCTGCAATTGCTTTATCATAGATCACATCCCAATCCGGAAGGGTTCCGTCCGGACCGGCATCACCGCTGGTCCACTGAAGAGCATCAATTCCCTCAATTTCCATAAGAGCATCCATGTGCTTAATTGCAGCCGGACCATCCAGATGATAAAGTACATGATCTACATTTTCAGACTGACTGCGTAAGGACGGCTGGATATATTTACGGAAATCTTCCGGTGACATCATTGCTGAGAAATCGCACTGAAGCTTCACCGTTCTGCCTGGTCCCCAGATCTGGAATACGGTGTATGCATTTCCGCCTTCTTCATCTTTGATAACATCATAAAAACGGTCATAATATTCATAATAAATGTCCGTTACCTCCTGGATTCTTTCCCCGATCATTTCCGGCTCATCCAGAAGATCAAACAGAATATCCTGCGCTCCGCGAAGAGAGGCAAGAACATCAATGTTTTCCATAAGATCCGGCATATCCACATAGAAGTCATCTCCGGCAAGTGCCTGACAATCCTTTGCAAGCTGAAGATGTTTCTTAAACCATTTATTCTCCGGATCAAAGGTCAGCTTCGGCACACCGTCCCAGCCGTCCAGACATTTGTTAAACCATACTGTATCTTCTTTAAACCCAATTTCAGAACCAAGATAAGAAGCAAGTGAGCCTGGTCCAAAATCAATATTCAGATTCGGAAAGCTCTCTCCAAGGAATGCATGTGTCTGGCAGAAGTAACGATAGCGGTCAACAATTCTCTGAGGGTTCTGGTATTTGTCCTCCATATCTTTCCACTTCAGTTCTTCCGGCATATTATAGTATTTTCCCTGACAAATCTGATCCAGATAACCGCCCTCTACAGGTGTTCCGTCGGAGTACTGCTCCACCTCAGGTCTTCTTGCGATTACGCACATAAGCGGTCTTCCCGTGTTCTTATGCGCCCAGTAGTTGCGGAATTTCTCTTTGGCAGCTTCCATATTTACTTTGTAGCCTTCACCAGGTTTTGGAAACTGAATTTTGCTCAGATCCACTTTATCCTTCACAAAATGAGGTGCCTCATGAAGCGGTCTGCGTACCCAGGTACCATTGGTTTCGGATGTTTCGTAGGAATCATCTTCCGGAGTTTCTTCTGCATCCGGCTCTGACTTTGTCTGCGCATCAGTCATCGCAATATTTTTCTCTTTGTCTTCCGCACCTGCAGTTACGCTTTCCTCGCCCTTTACTGAAACCTGGTCAAATTCCCCGGCTGCTGCCTTTGCACAGAATCCGGATTCCGCATATTTTTTTGCACACTCTGCCGCAGAAGCTGCATCCTCTGTGTAAGCGTCTGCTCCGATCTCATCTGCAAATTCCTGGCTGATAGGCGCACCGCCAACCATAATCTTAATACGGCTTCTGAATGGCTGTGAAAGAAGTGCCGCTACTGTGTCACGAAGTGACGGCATTGTAGTGGTAAGAAGAGCGGAAAGTGCTACAATGCTTGCTTCTTTGTGCTTATTTACCTCATCAATAAAAGTCTGGATCGGCACATCAACACCAAGGTCAATTACTTCGAAGCCTGCACTTTCGAACATCATTCCAACCAGATTTTTACCAATGTCATGAAGATCTCCGGCAACCGTTCCAAGAATGATGGTTCCTGCGCTTCCGGCCTCTCCGGTTGCAAGATATGGCTTCAGTACTTCCACACCAGCCTTCATGGCTCTGGCTGCAGCCAGCATCTGTGGTACAAAAATAATCTCTTTCTTAAAGTTATCGCCAACAACTGCCATGGCGCCGATCATGGCGTCGTTGAGGATTGCAGTTGGATCACATCCTGCATCAAGTGCCTCCTGGACAGCCTGTCCGATTTCTTTATTTTTTCCATCCTGGGTTAATTTGAAAACCTTCTGCATTTTCTCATCAAGCGGAGATGCAGGAGCCGGCTGAGCGGCTTCCTCGGATGCTTTGTTTCCGAATTTATCAATATACTGCAGGCAGTATTCATCACGCTCCAGAAGTGCGTTTGTTGCATAGATCATACCAATCATGTTTTTGTTGGTCGGATCTACGATGGCACTATCCATACCAGCATTCATAGCAAGAACCATAAATGCCTGGTTAATATTTTTTCTCACCGGAAGTCCGAAGGAAATGTTGGAAAGTCCACTGGTGATATGGATTTCCGGATATTCGTATTTGATTCTTCTGCAGCAGTCTGCAAATACAGTCAGCGCAGTCTGGTCTGTTCCCAGGGTTACAACCAGTGGGTCAATATGTAAACGGCTTGGTGCAATGCCGTACTGTTTCGCTTTTTCCATAATTCCGAAGAAAATTTTCATACGACGCTCTACGGAATCCGGAATTCCATCGTTATCGCAGAGAAGGGCTACGCACTCCCAGTCTGTGTCTGCGATCACTGGAAAAATCGTGTCAATTTTGTCTCCTTCAAGGGAAACAGAGTTAATAAGTCCCGGTCTTTTACAAAATGGAATGGCTGCCACACAGGATCTTGCACTTGGACTGTCCACACAGATTGGTGTATCTGTCACTTCCTGTACAAGGTCGATCATCCATTTCAAGGTTTCTACTTCTACAGCCTCTTCTACTGAGGCGCATACGTCCAGAAATGTGGCTCCCGCTTCTGCCTGCATTCTGGCTCTTTCTCTGATCAGGTCCGCATCCTTCTCAGCAATGGCTTTTGCAACTGACGGAATGGATCCGTTCAGCTTCTCACCAATAATAATCATGGCATTTTCCCTCCAATATGAAATTGTAATTGTTACCGTTCACTTCGTGACCAGTAACTTGTAATTTTCTGTCACAATCTTCTCCGCAAGCTGTAACAGTTTCGTTCTCTCCGCTGCAAGTCCTCCGCTAAATGGACTTGCTTTTTACAAATTCATTTTATATCAATTGGGGGAAATTCCTCTTCTGTTATTTTCTCATTCGATTATACTATCTTACTGTGAATAATTTCACAGCTTAATGCATATGCAGGATTTCAGAGCAAAGCATCGTAAAATACTCACATATACAACTTTTCTTTGCGAAATATCTAACCACCTGCATTTCATCTTCCCAGTTTCACTTTAATAAATAACAGCTGGTATACGCAATCTTTCCAGGACCATAATAATAGTCAAGGTGGTTTGCCTGACAAACCTGCATAACCAGCATTCCATAGGCTTCCATAGAGGAAAAGGCCTGGTCCGGAAAGCGGCAGGGAGCGTCCGGACAGGTACAGGTTTTGCATTTTATGCAGCAGCCTGCGCCTATGGGAAGCATATTCGGGTAAAATTTCCGCAGATCTTTTTCCAGGCTGTAAAAGGAGGCTTTGTGCATAGCTTCTGTGCGCATCATGCCTTCCCCGTCCAGGGAATCCTCCAGCTCTCCCACTGTCTGTACCAGGATTCCCAGTTTATACTTTCTTACTCTTTGTTCGCATTCCTCCAAGGTTCCGCAGCCGGGCGGACAACTCCAGCATTTGTTGTATTTGTGACAGGAATCGGAGGCGCACATCTGGCGTACTTCTGGCTTTAGTTCAATGGTATCGCAGGCCAGGGGTACCACGTTGGTGAAACCGTGGGACAGGCATAGTTGTTTTAAGTCTTTGAAATTCATGTCTCTAATCCTTTTTTAATCATTATTATCCACAGATAACAATATGCAAAAACATTTTATAATTCTCTGTCTTCTATTTTTATATCTTGTTTCTATTTTTTATCTTGCTTCTATTTTTATAAAATCAGCACTAAAATTTCCTGTAATAAACACGGAAATCTCTTTACCTTTCAAATCCCAGCTCATCTACGAAACAATCCTGAAATTCCGGGCAGGCCGCCAGTTCCAGAAATTCCATGTTTCGCACTGCATTTTCAATCTCGTGACGCTCATTCTTATTTAGCAATGCAATCTTAGCACCTTCCCCGGCGATATTTCCCACACATTGTACTTTCTTCACAAAGCTTTCCGGGATCAGCCCAATCCGGGCTGCGTTTTCTGCACTCATATAATTGCCGAATCCACCTGCCAGATACACGGTCTGGATCTGGGATTCTTCTATGCTTCTTTTCTTTAATAAAAGCTGGATTCCAGCGGCAATGGCTGCTTTGGCAAGTTGAACCTCGCCAATGTCTTTCTGGGTAAGATAGACTCCGCAATCATTCTCAAAACGCGACTGCCCACTCCCATTTTTTTCGTTTCTCTGTAGGCACTCCGTTTTCTCACTTTGCGCATCCTCTGACATATTCTGCTCACATTGGGCAAAAACAGTTTCTTGTGGTGGCACAAGCATAAACGTGTCTGATCTTTCCTGCCCACTATGAAGAATTCCATTTTCCTCTAACAGACCTGCACGCAGAAGCTCTGCCACCAGATCAATCAGCCCGGAACCGCATAGGCCTACAGGCTTCTCACCGCCAATTGTGGTATACTGCCATTTTCCATCTTCATATTTTACATGATCAATAGCTCCCGGAAGCCCCCGCATTCCGCACTGGATCTTCGCCCCTTCAAAGGCTGGGCCAGATGCCGCGGAGCAGGCTGCCAGGCCATATTTATTTCCAAGGATCATCTCTGTGTTAGTTCCGATATCCAGCATTAAAGTTATTTCATCCTTCAAATCCTGTCGAAGAGCCAGAAGACAGCCACTGGTGTCTGCGCCTATGTATCCGGCGATATTCGGAAGAAGGAGCAACTGGCCTTTTGGGTGGATGTGAATACCATAATCAGCTGCGCGCAAAGTAAGGGACTGACTGATTGCAGGCGTATATGGCGCATGTACCAAAGAAGCCGGGGAAATTCCAAGAAACAGGTGGTGCATACAGGTGTTTCCAACAAGACTTACCTGATAGATATCTTCCACTCCAGGCATCCATTCAGCGCTTCCCAGCTTGCCATTGACAGCCTGTTCATTCGCTTCTTTCTTTTCATTTGTTACTTCGTTTTTGCGATTTTCTATATCTATTGGAAGGGCTTTTCGAGCTTTTACACTAAGGCTTTCCAGTATTTCATTTATTACCTTTCGTACACACGCACTTAACACATCTTCTCCATGCTCCAGCGCATAATTAGCTCTTTGGATCACGTCTCCACCGTACTGCATCTGAGGATTCATTCTACTCTCCACAGCTAATGTCTCCCCTGTTCTGCCATCCAGAAGATAACCTACAATTGTGGTTGTTCCAAGGTCAATTGATGCAGTAAACAACAGCGGATGTACTCCTTTATAATTATCTTCCTGTCTTTCCTTTGAAGCATCCTGTGAAGCGAAACAGGGTTGCAAATCCAGAATTTCATCATCTATGTAAATCACGTCCCATTCTGCCTCAGAGATTCTTTTTTTATAAAGACTTCCAGCTATTTCTATATCTGTTTTTATGTTTCGCTGAATCGTATGCGAAGCTTTTTCAGTTTCAGGGTTCTCATAAACAGCCTCCACCAGCCGCTCCCACTCTGACTTTTTTTCCCCAGTCTCTGGCTTCTCCAGCCACACTGTTTTCACCTGCAATTCTGGCTGGAAATTCACCTTTCTGGAAAATCCTTCGCTCAAAATTTTACCTCTATTTTTCTTCCCGGGAATCTCCACCTGACAGTCCTTTTCCACCTTCGTCTGACATGCCAGCACAGGCTTTCCATCTACCTTCACCAGACATTTCCCACAGGTTCCCTGCCCTCCGCAAGGCACATCCGGCGCAAGCCCCGCCTGAATCTCCGCCTCCAGAACGCTGGTTCCAACCGGAATCTCTATACTAATCTCTTCCCTCACAAAATACACCTTAGCCATAACCCAAACTCCCTAAAAACAACCGACCGGGCATGCCCCGGTCGATGTATTATTCTTTCAGCAATTTTTCAACAGCCTTTTTGAAATCATATAATTTATCAATATACACATGAACAATTGTCCCGCAATGTTCTTTCACAATCACTCCATCATAGTCGTGTGCAAGCTGATTTCTTACTTTCAGCATATCCATCCACTCATCACCAGTAATCAGATTCGCCTGAAATGATTCTCTGAGAACTTCTCTTGGTGAGCCAGTGACAAATCCAGTTATTGCATAATACTGTACCAGAATATCTTTCATAACCTTCCACGCCAAGTCAAATGTAATACTGAATTTAGCACTGGTTCCACTAAGTACAAAAGAATCTGACAAATCACGCTGTTTCGCCTCCGCCAGAGAGTCCAGTGAATTTCTAAACGACTCAAATCTTCTTATAAATTTCTCGTCCATATTGTTTTATATCCTCCAACAACAGCTGATTCTGACAAGTATCAAGATCAACCAGATCAATTGTGTACAATGTTGGAATCTCTTCTAAATTCTCCTGCAAATCAAGAATTTCGTGTGAAGCGACTCCAGACACTGCAATATCAATATCGCTCCGCTCTGTCGCAGTTCCCTTTGCCCGGGATCCATACAGAATTATCTTCTGTGCCCCATACAATCTGCACCGTTGTATAATTTCTGTCATGACCTCATCAACGCGCATAGTTTCCCCCATTTCACTCATAAAACTAATTTCATTATAGGTTAAATCCCACGCAACGTCAATTTGCAAAATCTATCTAATTTATTGCCATCAACATCCAGTATCAAATTATCTCTATCATTTTTTCCATTTTCTCACTCATTTCCTAACTGCTTATCACTGATATTTTTTCAAGTTTTTAAAATGTATTTTTAAAACTTTTGTATTTTACATTTTTTTAATTTTATGTGCTGTAGCAGATTATTTTATACACACATAAAAAGAATCCGGCACAAAGCATTTTTATACACTTTGTACCGGATTTCTCTTATTTTTCTTGTACAAATTTTCTCACAAACTCTTCATACCCACAAGGCTTCCCCCAGAAATATCCCTGTGTGAATTCCGGGCACAGCTTTCGGATTTTGAGCCATTCCTGGGCACTTTCTATACCTTCGATACAAATCTTCATATCCAGATTATGAATCATGGTGCAAAACTGATTCAGAAGATAATATTCCTGCTCATCTGCAACTGCTTTCGCAGTGAAAGAACGGTCGATCTTAATGATCTCTGGTTTCAGCTCGCTGAGATAATGGAAGTTCGAGTAGCCGGTTCCAAAGTCATCCAGCGCCAGACTGATTCCCATTCGCTTCAGTTCTGTGAGAAAATGCTTCTCATTTATATTTTGTTCCAGAAGATCGCTCTCTGTCAATTCCACGATCACCGCTTCCAGCGGCAGCCCTGTCCTTTTCATTTCTGCACTGATATCCTGAATCACATCAGACTTAGAGGCCTGTACCTGGGAAATATTAATACTCATCCGGAACCCTGAAAGTATCTTCCTGATCTCACTGCATTTTCCCATAGCCTCTTTCATCATCCAGCGGCCAGCAGGAATAATCAGACCTGTTTCTTCCAGAATGGGAATGAACTCCGCCGGTGAAATCATTCCGAATTTTTCAGAGGTAAAACGCATTAAAGCTTCTGCTCCATAAGGCACTTTTTTATCTTCCGCAAATACAGGCTGGTAAAAAGCTGTAAAGCCCTGGAATCCATTGATCACAGCTTCCCGCAATTCCTGGGTGGTCTCCCTTTTCCGAAGAAATTTTCTGTAGGTTTCCCCATTAAATATATAACAACGGTTTCTTCCCAGCTTCTTTGCCTCATTCAGGGTAAAATCTGTCAGCTTCAATGCTTCTGCATACTGATTTCCTTTTAATGCCGCAAATGGCACAATTCCTCCAGAAACCGTATACATGACTTTAAATTCATTGGTTTCAATAAATCTGTCTATTGCCTCTCTCACTTTATCATAAAGCTTATCCGCATCCTTCGCTTCGTCAGAAGAAACATCCAGGATCAGAAATTCATCTGCCACAAGCTTGTACACCTTCTGTCCTTCTGATATGCAGCCGGAAATACACTCCGCCGATTTCTTAAGTACAAAGTCACCGTACTCCTGTCCGAAGTTATCATTAATCTCCTTAAAATGATCAATTCCTATACGAAGCAGATATCCTGTTTCCAAAGGAGTATCCAATTGGTTCATATACTCCCGGAACCCAGACTCTCCCAATAGTCCGCTTACATTATCTGCCTTCTGTCTCTCTCCAATCTCATTAATGCAGCCAATCATGTAAAGTGGTTTCATGTTGTCGTCACGAACCAGATAACCTTTGCAATGAATCCAGATCGGCATTTTTTTCAGATCCAGCCATCGATATTCCATGCTATGAGTGCAGCGGTCTGTTTTAAGGAGGTCATCAAATTCTGCTTTCAGTTTTTCATAATCCGGTGCATATACAAATTCCTTATGCTTCGAAATTACATTATGAAAACCATTTTTCGGAATACAGAAGCGTTCAAGTGCCTGATTTGCTATGTAATAAAAATCCGTCCGAAAATCAACCACATATGGGTAATTATCTGCAGTGGGGCTCAGAAGATCAATCACGCTGCAAAGCTCATCCACAGACATGCTTTGAAACTTTTTCTCCTGCAGGATCACCTCATCTGTGATCTCCTCAGTCGACTGCTTTCCCATATGGGAAAGCATCTTATCCAGACCGGTTGACCGCGCCACCTTTTTCCTGCGCTTCTGACGGTACAGCATGGTATCACTTCGTCTTACAATATCCTTAAAGTCAAAATCTATATCAGGCTGATAATAAGCATATCCTGCTGACATGCTGAGTGGATAATCCAGCTTGTGCATTTCCGCTGTTTTTTTCAAAATCAGCTCAAGCGCCTTCAGCCGTTCCGGAATCATATCCTTCTCATCGCTATGATATACATATGCAAACTCATCGCCGCCAATCCGAAAACAGTTCTTTACATTCTGAAATGCCTGACTGATACACTGATAGCATAGCTTCAGCGCTTCGTCTCCCTTTTCATGCCCAAAATTGTCATTGATCACTTTCAGATTATCCAGATCAAACAGAACTACACCTGTTGTACGAAGTTTAATATCACTTTCATCCAGATATTTCACCATGTCCTCGTAAGCGTTTCGGTTCATGGCCTCTGTGAGCATATCCATGTTAGCTATTTTCTGCAGATAGATCACCTTTTGTTTCTGGATATATTGATCGTAATATTGGGAAACCTGGATCCAGATCAGCATAATGATAAACAGCAGGGTTCCTATGGGAAGCAAAATGGATGTCTGTTGAAATTCCCTCAAATAATAAAGGAACATTTCTGCCATTCCGAATACTATGAGCACACACATAGGATACTGGAATTTCTTGGCTTCATCGTTGCCTTCTTTTCTGGCCTCGTAAAGAATGAGGGCAACTGTGTAAACTGCATTGGCAACCATAATAACATGGGTTGCGGGAAGCAGCCGGAATATATCAATAATTCCCGTACACTGAAGCAGAACGTCAGCTGCCATATTCGCAAGATAAAGAATGGGAAAAATCAATGCACCTTTGTGATATCTGCTTTTACAGATATCATATAGCAGGAAATTAAAGGGTACCGGGAAAAGGAAGAATGAAAAATAATCTACAAAATACAAAGTTCTTCCATCCGGAATCAAAAACTGCAGGAATCCACATTGTGCCAGTGTCCATACTGCAATCAGCAATGAGAAAAATCCAAGGTTTAAAAAGACCTCTATCTTCGTTTCTGTCTTGTCTCTTCTTTTTCTTCGCACTGCTCCCAAATAAAGCAGCAGGCAGATGATACTTGCAAACAGAATCCCGCAGCTGAGTAACAGGGTTTTAAAGCTGTCCATTAAAATTTTCAGAACGCAATTGCCTCGTGTTCCGTATACAATGCTGACTTCATTTCCATAATAGTTGTCATATACTGGAATAATTCTGACCTCAAGACTTTTACCAGCGCTGTCTTCCGGAATATTCACAATGTGCCAGCAGCTTCCCGGTGACTTCATAAAGCTGGGAGCATCTTCTTCATTTCCGTATTCGTATATTTTTTCTCCGTCCAGCCACACTTCTGCAATGGTGTGTGTGGTTTTAAATAAGATTGATCTGGGATCATCGAAGTCTTCGGGCAGAGCAATATTCTCTGATTTGATTTCTCCATCTGTCAGTTTTTTTGTTTCAAACCTAATCGTATTATCCCAGAGCAATTTTTCCCTGGCTGTACTCTGACTGAATATCCAACCTGAAAAACCAATTGCAAACAATCCAAATACGAACAGGGTGATCCATAGTTTTTTTTCTATTTTCATAGTTTCTCCCTACTACATAAAATAGCACTGCTCACTAAGTGCACAATGATCACCTTGTGCTGCAATTCTGTGCAAAATTTACCCGCACAGAATATTACCTGTAAACAATGACTTACAACTCATCAAAAGATATACATAGACAGCATATCAAACCCATTTAGCTTTTTCAAGGTTTTGACAGATTTTGTTAAAACCTTTTTATTTGAGGGCAAAAAAATATCTGACGGGGCAATTCTGCCCTGTGCCAGATATTTTCTTCGTTTCTGTCAGCTTATGTGTCTGCCGATTCTCCGGTAATCACGCTCATATTAATGTATGCGACTTCCCTTATGCAAATTTCTCATCCAGATATTCTTTCAGGATTCCCAGATTTTCATCACTGTACAGCTGATCTGCCGCATGCTTATAATTATGAAAAAGCTTAAATTCCACCTTATCTGTCCCAACAATTCTTGTAAGCAGTGCATTCAGTCTCTCAGACTGCAGATACGGAACATCTAAATCCGCATCACCATGCCAGATTAATATATCCGGGCTGTTTTCCTTCGTAAGATTTTTCTCAATATAATACAATGGACTATAGTTGTTTTTCTCATCCTCAGTAAGAGCTTTTACATCCTTGCGCATCCAATAAGATTCCACATCCTCGTAGCCGGTATCTTTAATTGCCCCCTGAAGCCACAGGCTGGCCGCCCAGCGGACAATTTTTGGAATCCTCAGCTCCCTGTAATCATCTTCCATAGTTCCGAATTCCATACAGCCGTAATAGTCCAGAATCACCTGAACTTCACTGGAAACAGGATGGTTCTCATCTTCTCCGATAAATGGAACACTATTAAATTCCTCATCATTGGAAGCGCCACAGATCACTGATAAATACCCCCCCCAGCTGACTCTCCCCAGATTGCGAAACACTCCGGATCGTATCCATATTTCTCTGCATTTGCACGAAGAAAACGGATCGCTGATTTCACATCTTCCACTCCTGCCGGAAAGGCTGCTTCCTGGGCAAGACGATAGTTAACGGATGCACATGCATATCCATGATCGCGGAAATAGCGGTACATCAGCTGCGCCTGACGGGACTGGCTGTCATTGTATACGAAGCCGCCCCCATGTACCAATATGATCAACGGCATAGGTTCTTCACTGTCCGGCACATACAGATCCAGATAATCATTTTCGGAAGTCTCAGAATATGGCAGCTTCTCATAAGCTTTTCCACCATTCCATTTGGAAGAATCATCCAATTTCACTGATGGAGAGTATACATTATGAAAAACCACACGAACAGCTTCATGATTGTAACCGAGAATACCAACTATAGCAGCAAGACAGATTCCACCTATGATAAAACCTTTTTTCTTCATTTGTTCAACCTCTTTTCCACCTTAAATCATAAGTCTTTCACTTCATTCACATGGGATTTCCACCACATAAAACCGTTCTTCATCTGCCACGGTAACCTTCACCGGTCCGTTTCCATCTGCCTGTACAACTGCCATTGCCTCACCATAATAAGTCGCCACAGTATGGTCAGTATAATTCCCTTTTACATAAGGAGCCGGGCTTCCGAGTCCCTTCAGGACACCATTTTCTACTGTTACTTTTATGTTATGTTTCTCCATTGGTTTCCAGATTCCCTTGCTATCTGTGTATTGCAGTTGAATAAATGCAAGGCCCTCCGGTTTCACGGTTTTCTCCTCTGGGCGCACCTGAAGAACCGTTTCTTTTCCTGCTGTATGTAATGAATAACGGTTGATTTCTCTTCCGTTTTCATCGTAAGAAACCGCCGTTATCTCCCCATTCTGATAGGTGATATTAAAGTTTGCACGGCATTTTTTCACTTTCTTTTTACCAGCACTTTTGCCATTGATAAACAGCTCAACCTGTGCAGCCCTTGCATAAACTTCTACCTTCGCCGGTTCTCCGTTACAGCCATCCCATGCCCAGCTTTCCAGAGCCTTTGTCAGCTGCCAGCCGGTAAGCCGAAACTTTTCTTTCTGGTAAACAGGATCAACTGCAATAAACGGACCTGTCTCTCTTTCAAAAGCAACTCGAGTATATGCAGCCTCTGCACGCGGCTTTCCATTCAGGTCAATTCGACCATTTCCACCTGTCATTCTCGTGGCTGGATCTTCAAATTTATAGTCAGAATACTCTGCTGCACCATCCCCGACTTCTCCGATATAATCCCATCCTGCCCACACAAAATCACCGATAATTCTTTTATTTTTTTTGGCAATTTCCCAGAAACTATACGCATCTTTACAGAAGGTTTCACTTCCAAGAATCAGACGGTTCGGGTACTTTTTCAGGTCATGTTTGTAGCGGAAAATACCGTAATTATAACCTGCGATATCCATGTTTGCGTAGGCATCCTTCGTCCTTAAATCGCATGGATAAAGGGTGGCACCACACTTCATAAAGTAGTCTCCAACCAGACAGGCAAGAGTATTATAGAACTCGCTTCCTACCGGCTTTTTCTTCTTTTCCGGCTTGGAAGCAGCTGTCTTTTCTGCCTTGTCATCACTGTAAACGCCAAGTCCTATGGAGCTTAAGAAATTGAAGAAAATGTTGATTCCGCAGGTAACAGGACGGGTGGAATCCAAGCTGTGAAGGTAGTTTGTCATATCGCCGGTGAGGGCAATTCCCTTCTTCTGGGCGGTCTCTGCAACCTCATTTCCTGTGGAGTACATAATCACACTTGGATGGTTGTAATCCTTGTCAACCATGTCTTTTAAATCCTGTTTCCACCAGTCCGCAAGCTGTCCGGCATAGTCATATTTAGTCTTATGAATGTACCACACATCTACATATTCATCCATCATCAGCATTCCCACACGGTCACAGGCATCCAGAAGTGCCTTAGAGCAAGGATAATGTGCAGAGCGGACTGCATTGTATCCATTTTCTTTGAGAATACGCATTTTACGTTCTTCTGCTTCCGGATACGTACATGCACCAAGCACGCCATTATCGTGATGAAAGCATGCACCGCGAAGAATCACACGCTCTCCGTTAATGGTCATTCCTACCTGCGGATTCCAGATCAATTCACGGATTCCGAAAGTTTCAGTTACTTCGTCTTCACCGAAAATTGCTTTACAGGTATAGAGATTCGGGTGCTCTGTATCCCAGAGCTTTGCGTTTGGAATATCCAGCTGGAAGATGGCCTGGTATGCTGCTTCCTGATTATTTTTTTCCGCTTCCACCTGCGCCAATTCACTCTTCTGACCATTTTTTCCAGTCTGTACTGATTCATTTGGCTGCATGTTTTTATTATCTGATGATATTATTTTGTCATTGTTTACATTTCCTATTTTTGTACTTTCACCAATTACTCTAAGTACTTTAGAGCCCTCAAACTCAATCTTCAGGGAAACCTCTCCCGGCGAAGAAGTTTTCACAACGACCTCAATTCTCGCCGGATCATAGCTTAAAGTACGGATTTTCACACCGTTTACCGGAATATGTTTTTCTTCCCCAACATACAGATAAGCCGGACGGTAAATACCGGTTCCTGAATACCAGCGGCTGTTTGGCTGGTCAGCATTGCGCGCAATGACTTTAATCTCATTCTCTTTTCCATACTGGAAAAAGCCCTCTGTATCCACATAAAAATTGGTATAACCATAAGGACGGTAAGCCGCCTTTTTCCCATTTATGTAAACTTCACCATTGTGGTAAATCCCCTCAAATTCAATGAGGACTTTCTTATCTTTATACTCCTCTGGCACAAAGAAATTCTTGGTATATTCGTAATCCCCACCAATATACCATCCAATATTTCCCTCGCCGGTACTCTCCTGAGTACGCGGCTCACTCAGCATTGCGTCATGTGGCAAAGTCACCGGATAAGCTTCCTCATCCCTGGTAAGACACCTGCACATCCAATCCTTGTTAAAATCAATTTTCTGCATACAGTAAACTGCTCCTTTCTGAAATCTCTGTCCTTAAACCAACTACCTTTTCGGCATTCTCGTTCTGTTGACAGTTTACTGCTTTTTCCTATCTCTGTGGAAGAATTAGCGTGAACAGTCCTTTTTTTTACGCTAATAACAGCCCACAGAACTTTATAAATCAAGTCTGTGAGCTGTCTTCTCTACCTTCAGCTCGTTCCCATCCCACACAATATGTACCTGTCCCTCAGCAACAGGCAATGTACAATCAAAGCTGTCGAAAAACTCAGTATGCGGTTCTACCACAAATTCTTTTCCGCCGACTCCAGTAAATTTCAGCCCCATGAAATACTTCGCCAGGAAATAGATCGGGCTTGCAGCCCAGGCATGGCAGAGACTTTTTCCAAAGCGGTCGCCGTACATATCGTACTGAGTTTCTACTGGTGCCTCCGGGTCAAACTCTTCCCAGAAGGTAACTGCACCGCGGTCCAGCATACCGCCCCAGTAATTGCGAATCTTATTTAGTACAAATTCCAGATTTCCGGTCTGGCAGAGCATATCCAGTTCAAAGAAGTTGAAATACGGAGTTGTAATTGCCGGAATTGCATCATTCTTAATTACATTTGCCAGAATTTTCTCCTGCTCTTCTTGTGTTGCAATGTGAAAAAGAATTGCAAAAATATTGGCATGACGGGTCACATTTCTCTTACCGGATTCAAAGGAATCAATAAATGCGCCTTTCTCCTGATCCCAGTATAATTTACGGATCTGCCCGATCAGTTTCTCATATTTCTCCATGTATTCCGGATTTTCTTCTCCAAGAGCCGCACTCACTTTCGCCATGGTCTGCCAGCATGCTGCGAACAGCATCTGCTCTGCACAAAGGGCACCAGTCTTATCCATGTCAGCCCAGTCAATGTAGATCCAGTCATTTTCACGACCTACAAGAAATCCGTTTTCATCCAGCTGACCCTCACAGAACTCCATAAGGGAGCACATTTTCGGATAAACCTGGCGGACAAATTCCAGGTCACCATATGCCTCATAATGATAAAGCACGCCCAGGATCCAGAACAGGGAATAGTCCATGATGGTATTGATATGTCTTGTCATAGGATCATTTCCACGTAGTGCTAAAAGAGTTCTCTGGTCAATATCAGGATCTGCCAGCAGATACTGATTTACAAAAAAGCTCTGGTAGGCGTCTCCAGACCAGATCCATTTGTCACGTTTCACCCCATCCAGGAAAAAGATACCGCTGCAAAGACGGAAGGTATGCTCCGCCACCTCCCAGATTTTATTTAGTTTCTCATCATTACACTTAAAGGAAGCGCGTTTCGGGAAATCTACATACTGATAGAATGCTGTGATTTCCACATCTTCGGCTTTGCAATTCGGAATGAATGCAAAACGGACTGCACAGCATGGGCATCGATTTGTAACCGGATTCGGCTGCCAGCTGTAGTAGCAGTGCTCAAGGTCAAGAGCTTCGTCCTCAGATTCACCGCAAAAAACCTCTAAATCCTCATCTTCGCTTGTACTGTCAACACAATTACTGCGTTTACTTTTCACATAAACCGCCGCCGTCAGTTCCGTCTCAAACTCTGCCAGCACGCCACCGTTTATCTCGCTGATTTTCACCGGCTTGCACTCTTTTTCTGTATATTCCCACACAGTAGGATTCTGTCCCGGCTTGGTAAAATACTTACACACTCCAACCGGCACTAATGGCTGGGAATAATCCTCTGCCTTCCATGTTTTATCAGAATGGATCACCTCACCCTGCACATAAGCGCAAGGAAATGCCTCCACACAGCCTGCATGAATAGAGATCCGCACCTTTCCAGGTGCTACTGTAATCTTCTTTCCAAATGGATATTTCTTCTCCCCATTCTCCCTGGTTACAAGCACATGACCAATCGCATTGGAAAATACAGTAAAACTGGTCTCCTGCTCCAATTCATAAGTCCGGCGGAAAGCCACACGGTTGCGGAAGCCCTCACTCTTCCAAAATGCCGGCCATCCAAAACCTCTCTCCACACGGCTGAAATTCTGCTTCATGGCATGATATAATTCAAAATCTCCCGGATACCAGATCCAAAATGTATGTTCCATTTCTGTTTTCCTCCCGTAAATTATTGCTGTTCACAATCTTTGAACAATAACCAATTCTCATTTCTTGTAAATCTACTCATAATTTAACTATAGTATAAAATGAATTTCTCCAGGAGTCCACAACATCCCACGTTTAAAAAGCTACAGATTACGCTTTCGTATCTGGTTACGGCTGGTGAATTAAACAAAGAAGGCGCAGCTTAAAAACAAACTTTTAAGTCGCACCTCTTTTGTTTACATCATTACATAAAAAATGAA